>JGI25911J50253_10000828_pt1 | contig 10690 bp, 10 predicted proteins | sample LauGreSBDMM110SD_3_FD_50253 | JGI IMG/M metagenome (IMG submission 50253) | reverse complement strand
ACATTCGGGTTGCCTTGATGCTTAAGCCAAATATCTGCGTCCAAGGACACCCAATCGATGGTCTGCATCGCCGCCTTGACTTCAGGTGAACCGGCCGTTGGCTTGTAAATTCGCATATCCCCGCCAGGGGCACTCAAAGCATTGGCTTGGCTTATCTCGCCGTCAAAAATCCACCCAGGGTAGACAGGTGCTTTGGGTTTTGCCAGCAAGTCTGCCCACAAATTGTTGGGCAAATCTGTCACTGTGGGTAGGCGTAAACCATGGCTTTCAGCACAACCTTCAGCTTGCACTAACTGGGTATCCAAAGAGCCGAACAAAGTGTCATTTAAATGCTTGACCGCGGTTTCTGGGGTGATAGGCGGTTTGGCGGGAATGGCGGGGTTGCTGTTATCGGGGTTAAGCACCTTGGCTTGGGTGATCAGGGCTTTGACCTGCGCGTTGTTGGCAAAGCTGCCTGAATCTTGTGTCCAATCAATTTTGCTGCTGCCAAATGCTGCAATGGCTTTGAGTTGAGCGACTTGGGGGTCAATGGTGATGCCGTTGGAGGGGTCGAGGTCGAAGTCTAGGGACTGCAACAAGAAAGCCACATTGGTTGCCACCGGCCCCGTACCACCCTGTGCCATGGTGAGTGGCGTGATGACGGAATCTCCTTGGGTGGCAGGAAAGACGATGTCGCCAATCGAGAAAATCACTTTTTCGCCTTCAACATATTTGAATGTTCCCGAGGCATCGGTCACGCCGGTGATGGTTTGACCGTCCTTGGTGGTCACTGTATAGGTCACACCCTGCACAGAGCTGTCGATCAAACGACCGGTAGACAGTCCAGACACACTGGCGGCGTTTACCGTAGCGCTACCTGCGCCCCCACCACTGCCAACACCCGCGCCTCCACCGCCGCCACCGCCGCCACCGCCGCCGCCTCCACAGGCGGCTAAGGCGAGCAATATCAAGCAACAGTGAAGGCTTAAGAGGCGCATAAAAACACACAAAATACAGGAGTTACTTAGGGAATCGGCATGATGCTACTCAAACTTGAATACAAAACGGGCTTTAAGATGCAAATTGTCAATTTTTATAAGTCTTTAGAACGATGAGCCAACTTTTTTCACCCTTACAACTCGGTTCTCCCCGTGGGCCTTTGAACCTGTCCAACCGCATTGTGGTGGCGCCCATGTGCCAATACGCCTGCGACCANAACGGTCAAGCGAATGATTGGCATTTGATGCATTGGGGTAATTTACTCAACAGCGGCGCGGGTTTGTTCATGATTGAAGCCACCGCNGTGACNGCNCAAGGNCGNATCACCCCCAACTGCCTGGGCTTGTGGGATGACGCCACGGCCCATGCTTTGTCTGACACTTTGGCCAGAGCGCGTCGCTTGGCACCGCCCGTGCCCGTGTGTTTGCAAATCGCTCACGCGGGCCGCAAGGCCTCGAGCGCGAAACCATGGGAAGGCGGCATGATGATTCCCCAAGCCAGTGGGGGATGGGAGACCATCGCGCCCTCACCTATTCAGGTGATGGAGGGCGAAGCGCCGCCGCACGAAATCGATGCCGAGGGTTTAGAGGCAATTAAACAAGCTTTTGTGCAAGCTGCCCAATATGCCCAGGCGATGGGCTTGGAGATGATTGAGTTGCACAGCGCCCATGGTTATTTATTGCATGAGTTTTTATCACCCATCGCTAATCAGCGCAGCGACAGCTATGGCGGCAACTTTGCCGGCAGGACCCGATTCCCTTTGCAAGTCTTTCAAGCCGTGCGCAAAGTATTTGACGGCGTGTTCGGTGTGCGTTTGTCCGCGACTGACTGGATAGAAGGCGGTTGGACGTTGGAAGAAACCGCCGACTTTGCCCTGATGCTCAAACAAGCAGGCGCCGACTTCATACACCTTTCTTCTGGCGGTATTTCCCCCCAGCAAAAAATCAGCGTCGGCCCTGGCTACCAAGTGCCTTTTGCGCACCATGTGCGGCAAAAAACGCAAATGCCGACCATTGCGGTGGGCCTCATCACCCAAGCCCAACAAGCGGAAGATGTCTTGCGCAAAGGCGAAGCTGACTTGGTTGCACTGGGGCGCAGCTTTTTATACAAGCCGCGCTGGGCTTGGGAGGCCGCTGCTGAAATGGGCGCTCAAGTTCAAGCCACAAAGCAATATTGGCGCAGTCTGCCCAAGGAAGCCAACGGCATTTTTGGCGAAGCCAAGGTTGGTGGGCGCTAGTTCTGTTTGTCTGCTTGCAAGCCGTCAAGCACTGTGGGGTAGCGCAGACGCAAGCCCAGTTCTTGCCGCATGCGATCTGCGCGTATGCGCCTAGACTCATTCAAGAAACTCATGACCATAGGCGTCAATTGGTCTTGCGCTTGCGCACGGCTGATTCTGGGCGGCAAAGGCAAATTCCACATCGCAGCCACGCTGTCCATGTAGTCGCCCATTTTCATGTCGGTGTGATCGCAAACATTGACAGCACGCAAGGGCTTACCTCTCCACAGGGCTAAGACGGTGGCACGGGCCAAATCATCTGCATGAATGTGGTTGGTGTAAACATCTTCAGAGGCTTGCAACACGGGTGTGCCGCGCAACAGCCGTTCACGTGGTGTGCCCCCTTCTCGGTCTAGGGCATAAATGCCGGGGATGCGCAGCACTTGGGTTCGGGTGTGACCCGTTTTGCCCAAATAATCAATCCACGCTTGGGCGTCCACGCGTCGTTGTGCGCGGACGGTTTGCGGCTGTAATTGACGAACTTCATCCACCCACTCACCCGCACAGTCACCGTACACGCCAGTGGTTGAACCATAGATCAGCACCGCGGGCAAACTGCGCCTACGTAAGGCTTGCACCAAGGCGCGGGTGCGCGGGTCAGTTCGACCCTCTAAAGGCGGCGGTGCCATATGCACCACATGGGTGGCCACACCCGCAAGTCGGCGCAAAGTGGAGGGCTGATCCAAATTGCCTTGCAAGGCGGTGATGCCTTGCTCACGCAAAACATCTGCTTTTTGCACCGAACGGGTCAAGGCCAGCAGTCGGCTCGACGCGCCCAGCAGACCGGCCACACGCATGCCCACATCGCCGCAACCGACGATCAACACACGCGGGCGACGAAACCTTGCAGGCAAGGCACCTAGGGGACTTTGGATTGAAGGCAAAATCAACGCTTTCGATAACTTACTGGTTTCCAAGGATAACAAGCATGGCTTTTCAGATTGTGGTGCAACCCAGCGGACGCAGTTTCACCGTGGAGGGCGATGAAACTGTGCTCGCGGCGGGTATTCGCCAAGGCTTAAATATGCCCTATGGCTGCAAAGATGGCGCCTGCGGTTCTTGCAAATGCAAAAAAATCAGCGGCCAAGTGCAGTTGGGCAGCCACCAAACCAAGGCACTGAGCGCTGAAGAATTCGCTGACGGTTGGGTGCTCACCTGTTGCGCCACGGCCCTGTCGGACGTGGTGCTCGAATCCAAACAAGTCAGTTCGGCAGACGCCTTGCCCATGAAAAAAATGCCGGTTCGCATTGCGGCCATGGAAAAAATGTCGACCGATGTGATGCGCGTCTTTTTGCAACTGCCCGCCACCGAAGTCATGCAGTATCACGCGGGTCAGTACATCGAATTTTTGCAGCGCGATGGCTCGCGCAGGGCTTATTCCATGGCGAATGCGCCGCACACCTTAGACCCTGAGTCGCCCAAGCTGGAACTGCATATACGCCATATGCCCGGTGGCAAATTCACCGACCTGGTGTTTGGTGCGATGAAAGAAAAAGACATTCAGCGCATTGAGGGGCCGCAGGGAAGTTTTTATCTGCGCGAAGACAGCGCCGCGCCCATGGTGTTGCTGGCTTCGGGCACCGGCTTTGCGCCTATCAAAGCTTTGTTGGANCATATGCAGCACAAGGGCATCACGCGGCCCACGCGCTTGTATTGGGGGGGACGTCGACCCGCAGACTTGTACCTCCACGATTGGGTGCTGGCGCAACTTGCCAGCATGCCGCATGTGCAATACATACCGGTGGTCTCGGATGCTTTGCCCGAAGACGCATGGACGGGCCGAACCGGTTTTGTGCATAAGGCCGTGTTGCAAGACACACCCAGTTTGAGCGCTATCAGGTGTATGCCTGTGGTGCGCCCATCGTGGTGGACTCGGCCCGCAAAGACTACATTGCCAGCGGTTTGTCTGAAGACGCGTTCTTCGCGGATTCATTCACCAGCGAAGCCGATAAAGCCAGCGCTTAAAGCCTAGGCTTTGCGCGCCTGTTTATTTCTCTCGCGCAAAGCTCGCATTTTTTCGGCAATCTTGATCTCCAAGCCNCGCTCCACNGGNTCATACANCGTGGGCGGCGTCATGTCATCGGGCCAATAGTTTTCGCCAGCGGCAAACCCATCGGGTTCGTCGTGGGCGTAGCGATAGGCTTTGCCGTAATCCAAGTCTTTCATCAAGGCGGTTGGCGCGTTGCGCAAATGCAGGGGCACTGGGCGGGTACCTTCGGACTTGATGAGTTTTCGCACGCTGTTGTAGGCCTTGTAAACCGCATTGGACTTGGGTGCAACCGCTAAATACACCACACACTCGGCCAAGGCCAGTTCACCCTCTGGGCTGCCCAAACGTTCGTAAACCTCAGCGGCGTCCAAGGCCATGCGCAAGGCACGCGGGTCTGCCAAGCCAATGTCTTCAGCGGCCATGCGGATCATGCGCCGTGCCATGTACTTGGGCTCGGCTCCGCCATCGAGCATGCGCACCAACCAATACAGCGCCGCGTCCGGGTCTGAGCCGCGCACCGATTTATGCAAAGCGCTGATGCTGTCGTAGAACTGCTCGCCGCCCTTGTCATAGCGGCGCATGCGTTCGCCCAGCACCTTGATCAACCATTCATCAGCAATGAGCGTGCGTTTGTCGGCAACTGCAGCCACCGCCAAAGTTTCCAAGGTGTTGAGCAAGCGCCTGGCGTCGCCATCGGCATAAGCAATCAAGCGGTTTTGCGCTTCTTGCGTCAGTTCAGGCACCGCGTCAATGGCGCACGCCTTGGCCACGATGAGCGCCAAATCGATTTCAGACAAAGGCTGCAGCACATACACCGCAGCTCGCGACAACAGCGCGGAATTCACTTCAAACGAGGGGTTTTCGGTGGTCGCGCCAATAAAGGTGAACAAGCCCGATTCGACATGCGGCAAGAAAGCGTCTTGTTGGCTTTTGTTAAAGCGGTGCACCTCATCGACAAACACAATGGTGCGTTGGGCCTCCAAGCCATCCCGTGCGGCTTGGGCTTGCTCTACCGCTTCGCGAATCTCTTTTACGCCGCCGAGCACCGCACTGATGGCTAAAAATTGCGCATCAAAGGCGTCGGCCATGAGCCGGGCGATGGTGGTTTTGCCCACCCCAGGCGGCCCCCACAAAATGCAACTGTGCGGTTGTCCCGACTCGAAAGCTACGCGCAGCGCCATGCCCTCGCCCAAGATTTGCTGCTGACCAATTACCTCCCCCAGGCTGCGCGGGCGCAGGCGCTCGGCCAAGGGGGTGTGGGTCAAGGCCGCACCACGTCCGCACCTTTGGGCGGAACAAAAACAAATTGCGTTAGGGTCAAATTGCTGGGGTTTAATTCAACTCGCTCAAAACGAATGAGAGACCGATTGCCAAAAGCATCGGTGATGTCTAGCTGGCTCAATACCACCTGCCCCGCATCGGGGCGCAAACCAATGCGTATGGTTTGCAGGCTGGTGTCTTGTGTTTTGGGCGTGGCCAGCACCCAGTCAAGCCCCTCTTGCGAAGGCGCGGCCTTCAAGTTGAACTCTTTACCCAAGCTGGCCAAGTCTTGGGCCGAAGCAATCAATGCAGCCGGCGTACTGCCCAAAGTTTGCGCTTGGTTGCGCACAGTCACTTGGTTCAAGTCGGCATCAAACAACCACAACTGTTGACCATCGGCCACGATGTTTTGCACAAAGGGTTTGCTGTAATCAAAGCGAAACACGCTGGGGCGAATAAAAGCAAACACGCCCGATGAGGTTTTTGGCTTTGACGGCCTTCCTTCTTTGGCAGGAGCGGCCACCACTTGCACAAAGTCTGCACGCAAACTGCGGGTGGATTTTAAAAACTGTGCCAAGGTGTCCAAGCTGTCGGCATGCACCATCCCCATGCTCAGCAGCAAGAGTGCAGCGAAAGCAAAACGCAGTTTCTTGTTCATTCTGAATGTGTAGGCACCAAAATTTCGCGTTGCCCATTGCTGCTCATGGAACTGACCAAGCCGGCTTTTTCCATGTCCTCCACCAAACGCGCAGCGCGGTTGTAGCCAATTTTCAAATGCCGCTGAACCAAGGAAATACTGGCTTTGCGGTTCTTCAGCACCACTTCCACGGCTTGGTCGTAAAGCGGGTCTTTTTCTCCCGATATATCGCCAAACAAATCGGGGCCTTCAGAGCCAGCCTCCACCGTGCCGCCTTCGAGCACGCCTTCGATGTAATTGGGCTCGCCTTGGGTCTTCAAATAACTCACCACGCGGTGTACTTCGTCGTCACTCACAAAAGCGCCGTGCACGCGTATGGGGAAACCTGTGCCACTGGGCAAATACAACATGTCTCCCATGCCAAGCAATGCTTCCGCACCCATTTGGTCAAGAATGGTGCGACTGTCAATCTTGCTGCTCACCTGAAAAGCGATGCGGGTGGGGATATTCGCTTTGATCAAACCGGTGATGACGTCCACACTGGGGCGTTGAGTGGCCAAAATTAAATGGATGCCAGCCGCCCGCGCCTTTTGCGCCAAACGGGCGATGAGCTCTTCGATTTTTTTACCAACAACCATCATTAAATCGGCCAACTCGTCGATCACCACCACGATATGCGGCAAACGGTCCAGCGGTTCGGGGTCCTCGGGTGTGAGACTGAAGGGATTGGTCAAAGACACACCGCTCTCACGCGCTTCATCTAGCTTGTGGTTGTAGCCCGCCAAATTTCGAACACCCAGCTTGCTCATCAATTTATAGCGGCGCTCCATTTCACCCACACACCAATTCAAACCATTGGCGGCTTGGCGCATGTCGGTGACCACCGGCGCCAACAGATGCGGAATGCCTTCATAGACCGACATCTCCAGCATCTTGGGGTCAATCATCAGCATGCGCACATCGCGCGCTTCGGCTTTGTAGAGCAAAGACAAAATCATGGCGTTGATACCCACCGACTTGCCCGAACCCGTGGTGCCGGCCACCAAAACGTGGGGCATTTTGGCCAAATCTGCCACCACGGGGTTGCCACCAATGTCTTTGCCCAAGCCCATGGTCAGCATGGATTTGGCTTCGTTGTAAATCGACGAGCCCAAGATTTCACTGAGGCGTATGGTCTGGCGTTTGCTGTTGGGCAACTCCAACGCCATGAAGTTTTTCCCAGGAATGGTTTCCACCACACGTATGGACACCATGCTGAGAGAACGCGCCAAATCTTTGGCNAAATTNACCACTTGCGAGCCTTTGACACCGGTAGCGGGCTCAATTTCATAACGGGTCACCACAGGGCCGGGAGCGGCGGCCAGCACTTTGACTTCAACCCCGAAATCGCGTAATTTTTTCTCAATCAAACGACTGGTGAACTCAATCGTTTCCGCGTCCACAGGGTCTNGCTTGAGTTGAGAAGCGTCCAGCAATTCGACCTGAGGCAAACGCGAATCAGGCAAGTCGTTGAACAAGGGCTTTTGCCGCTCGCGCGCCACACGCTCACTTTTGGGGGGGGCAGCTTCAGGCTCCACCACGATACGCACCGGATGCACAGGCATATCGGCGTTTTCATCGCGCTCCCAGACCATGTCTTTTTCACGCGCTCGGGCGGCGGCTTCGCCCAGCGCCAAGTCTTGTGCAATTTCGCGCTTCTCACGTTGCTGCTGAATAAAGCCATCGATCGCCGAGCCGATTTTTTCAGCGACTTGGACCCACGAAAAACGAAACACCCAAGACAAACCAATCACCATGAAGACGATGAAAACCAAACCCGAGCCATTAAAGCCAAGCCATTTGTCTGCCGAACTGCCCACCAAAAAACCCAGAATGCCACCCGCATGGTGACCAGGCAACTGCGCTTCAAAGCGGTAAAGACGGGTGAACTCCAAGCCGGTGCTGGACAACAGCAGCATGGCCAAGCCACTCCAAAAAGCCCAACGGCTCAAGCGCCAAATGGGGTTTTCAGGCAGCACATCATTTTCGGTGCGCAAGCGGTTGGCCAAAGCAGACAACCAACTGACCAAGCCGGCCAAGTAACACCAAAAAACCGAATACCCAAGTAGGAAAAATGACAAATCACTGACGGCCGCACCAACGCGTCCACCCCAGTTGCGAATCTGCGGATTTGCGCCAGACGTTGTCCATGCAGGGTCAAGCGCGGAATGGCTGAGAATGGCCAAAAGCCAAAAAACCAAAACAACGAAACCAACTGCCAGTGCAATTTCTTGAATAAACCGCTGAAAACCAGTCATTTCGACAGGTTTTTCACGCGTGTTGTTAAGTGTGTGCAGAGAGTAAGTCATGACAGAAGCTAAGCTTAACAGGAGCTTGCAAGCGGGCCATGGCTGCAAGGCCTAAAATCGACGCTTCCCGTGCGCTCATGTTTGCCCACGCTCTAAGCTTAGATGAATCGATTTCATGACTTCCCCCCAACACAGCAAGGTACTTATTTTGGGCTCTGGCCCTGCCGGTTACTCAGCCGCGGTTTATGCAGCCCGCGCCAACCTCAAACCCACACTGATTACTGGTATGGCTCAAGGCGGTCAACTGATGACCACCACCGATGTCGATAACTGGCCTGCCGATGTCCATGGTGTGCAAGGCCCAGACCTGATGCAACGTTTCTTAGAGCACGCAGAGCGTTTCAANACNCNAATGGTGTTCGACCATATNAATAAGGTGGATTTTTCAAAGCGGCCCTTCACTTTGGTGGGTGACAGCGGCACCTACACCTGCGACGCGCTCATCATCGCCACGGGCGCATCGGCCAAATACCTCGGCCTGCCCTCTGAACAGTCGTTCATGGGTCGCGGTGTTTCAGGTTGCGCCACCTGCGACGGTTTTTTCTACCGAGACAATATTTGCTGTGTGGTGGGTGGCGGCAATACCGCCGTGGAAGAAGCCTTGTACCTGTCCAATATCGCCAGCAAGGTGCATTTGATTCACCGCCGCGATAAATTCAAGGCCGAGGCCATCATGATCGACAAGCTCATGGACAAGGTGTCTAACGGCAAAATTGTGCTGGAACTGCACAGCGTGTTGGATGAGGTGCTGGGCGACCCCTCCGGCGTCACAGGGGTGCGCCTGAAAAGCACTGTAGACAACAGCACCCGCGACTTGGCTGTTCACGGTTGCTTCATCGCCATCGGACATCAGCCCAACACAGGTATTTTTGAAGGCCATCTGGCCATGAAAGACGGCTACATCATCACCCAAAGCGGCTTGCAAGGCATGGCCACACAAACCAGTGTCCCCGGTGTTTTTGCGGCTGGCGATGTGCAAGACCATATTTACCGACAAGCCATTACCAGCGCGGGCACAGGCTGCATGGCGGCCTTGGATGCCCAGCGCTTTTTAGAGCAATAAGGGCTTGGCGACAACTCCCTAGGGTTTCGGGCTACAATCTTTGGCTCTGAGGATTGCATCCCAAGGGTTACCGCCCCCTTTTTTGGCGAGGTCAAGTCTGACAACTTTGGTTGGCAGGCTGTTACATCAAGGAGTGTCTGAATGGCACGTGTATGTGAAGTTACGGGCAAAGGCCCCATGGTTGGGAACAATGTTTCCCACGCCAACAATAAAACCAAGCGTCGTTTCATGCCCAATTTGCAGTACCGCCGTTTCTGGGTGGAAACCGAGAACCGTTGGGTGCGTTTGCGCGTCTCCAGCGCTGCATTGCGCTTGATCGACAAAAAAGGCATTGACGTCGTGCTCGCAGACATGCGCGCTCGCGGTCAAGCTTAAATTTTCACCGACTTCGAAAGGACTTCATCATGGCTTCCAAAGGCGGACGCGAAAAAATCAAGCTTGAATCCACAGCTGGAACAGGTCACTTCTATACGACCACGAAAAACAAGAAAACCATGCCCGAAAAAATGTTGATCATGAAATTTGATCCCAAGGCTCGCAAGCATGTGGAATACAAAGAAATCAAACTGAAGTAATTCAGCCACTGATAAAAAAACCCGCCTAGGCGGGTTTTTTTATGTCGGCTTCAACGTCGCCAGCGGTAATAGCCTAAGCCGAAGTTAAAGGTAAAAGGCAGCGGGTTGCCATAGTAATAAGGCGGTGAATACGGCATGACATAAACAGGGTTACTTAATACCTGCGACGGGCTTTGCAAATAAATGACCTGCGGCGCGGGAGCCAAAGGAGGTGCCGGCGTGGAAGCTGAAAAAGTGGGGGTGATTTGCAAGCTGACGTAAGCACCTGGGTCATAGGGCATTTGCACCGTGAACTGCTTGCCGGCGTATTCATAAACCACATTGAACACGGTAGACATCACCACCTCGCCGTTGCCATTAACGGTGTTGGTAGGTAAATAGCTGGGGGTGGTTGAAAGCACTTTGGCTTGCTCCTGCGCCCACAAAGAGGAACAGGACAAGCATAAAATAGCCGCCAACAAAAAACGAGTCATGAGGACATTCACCCCATGCGCGCAGTGCGCAACTGCATAGAGAAGTCTCGCAAGGCAGCAACGCCGCTGGCCTCTGCGCGTTTGCACCAA
>JGI25911J50253_10000816_pt1 | contig 10803 bp, 9 predicted proteins | sample LauGreSBDMM110SD_3_FD_50253 | JGI IMG/M metagenome (IMG submission 50253) | reverse complement strand
GCATTGAGTCACGGCATTGTTTTGTTGTTCGTTTTCGGTGGAGTAGTGCTGCTGGCCGCAATTTGGTACACCAAAAAGACAACAATCACCGCTGTAACAATTTCTGTCACGGCAATTTTGCTCTCTTCGTTTTGGGTTTTGCCGTTCTTGACCGGTCACGCATATATGACCGATATGAAATACGAACCAAGACCTAGTGGCGCGAGTGATTCTTTTTGGAAAATGTATTTTCCTTTGGCAACTTTTTGGGATGTCCTGATTTTTGTTTTCGCTTGCGTGGGTTTCGCCGTGTTCGTCAAGCGTCGCAATCGAACCGGCATCTGGATGGGTGTCTATTGCGTCGTGTTGGTGTTTGGTGTCTACTTTGGACGCGAGAGTTTGCCAGTAATCGGTTTGTTATGGAATCCACGGCTATTGCCGTTCTTATATTTGTTGCGCTATTTCCTCATGTTCGTTGGCATGTATGAGTCAGTAATTTGGTTGATGGGTTTTTATCAACTGCAGCGCCTGGGCCGACAGGCTTTAACCCGCAGTCCAGATCAAGAGTTAACTCCGCTTGCCTCAGTGCGTGAAAATGCGCGATTTAACTTGTCATGGATAACAGCGATGACCGTCTTGGTGGTTGGCGTGATTGGTTTTCGTTTTCAAGAAATGCCGTTTGGCAAAATCACAACAAATGCGGCGGGCGAGACAATATATAAATGGGGTTTGATCACTACAAAAGCGTCCAACGACGGTTTTGTTGATGGTTGGGCTCGCTGGAACTTCACCGGTTACGAAGGTAAGAGTGCCTATGCCGAGTATCGCACCGTCGTAGAAACTATGAAGGGTTTGGGTGAAGACCCGCAACATGGTTGTGGTCGCGCACTTTGGGAGAACAACGGCGAACTCAATAAATATGGCACGACGATGTCTCTAATGCTTTTGCCGCACTGGACAAATGGTTGTATCGGTTCGATGGAAGGCTTGAACTTTGAGGCTTCGGGTACGACGGCATATCACTTCATCGCTGCTGCGGCAATGTCAAAGCAGAGCAGCAATCCTGTGCGCGAACTTCGCTACGACGACAACAACGCGGGTCTTGGTGTGAGGTATTTGCAAGAACTTAGGGGTGCGCTATTACATGGCGTTTACTGCTGAGGCAATCAATCAAGCAAACATGCAGGCGGCGCTTGTCAAAGTTGCTCAAAGCGGACCGTGGTCGATTTATCAAGTGGCCGAAAGCGAACTTGTTGTGCCGATGAAAGTTCAACCGGTTATTGCCACGAACAGCCAGTCTGATCCCAAAGAGCGTTGGCTCGAGATCGGAACGAGTTGGTTTCAACATCCAGAAGATTGGGCGGCGACGCCAGTTGAAAGCGGGCCTGACTCATGGCAAACAGTTGACGTTGTAGTTGATTTGAATCGCCGACAAGGCGAACCCAACGACCCGTCGCGACGAGTCGACATCGTGACTGCTTCGCAGCAAATAAATGTAGTCGAGCTACCGGTAGTGCAAGTTAGCAATACAAAGCTTGAAGACGAGGCCATAAGTTTCACAGTCGACAAAGTTGGCGTACCTGTGCTTGTACGAATGAGTTACTTTCCGAATTGGAAAGTAACTGGAGCCAGTGGTCCATATCGAGTGGCGCCAAACATGATGGTTGTAATTCCAACGCAGAAAGATGTTCGACTTCATTACGGCTATACAAAGATTGATTTCTTTGCATACTTTTTGACGTTGGCAGGCATTGGCGTTCTGGTCGTGCGATGGCGCGGTCGACAAGTTGCACAGCGGCGAAAACTTGCAAACGCAAATCGCGACCAGCAACTTGTGACGGCTTGACGCGAATAGACTCGTTTGTCGTGCCAAATTTAGATGCAATAGTCAAGGCTTATGACATTCGGGGCACAGTACCCGACCAACTTGATTCGGTCGCTGCACACGCGCTTGGTGTCGCGTTTGCAAAATTCGCAAATGCGAAAATGATCGTCGTCGCCCACGACATGCGACCGAGTGGGCCAGATTTAGTCGAGGCATTTCAAAGAGGTGTCACCGAACAGGGTGTTGATGTAATCAATCTGGGACTCGCAAGCACCGACATGCTCTATTTTGCCTCGGGCAAATTAGATGCACCAGGGGCAATGTTCACCGCTTCGCATAATCCTGCCCAGTACAACGGCATCAAGTGTTGTTTGTCGGGCGCAAGATCCATCGGCATTGACAATGGTTTGCGCGAAATAAAAGTGATTGCGCAAGATGTCATAAATGGAACCGGGCCGGCGAATGCAAAAACGCCAGGTGAAGTAACCAAAAAAAATATGCTCGCCGAATTCGTGGATCATGTTGTTGGGTTCATCGATGTCACGGCAATAAGCAAGCTGAGAGTTGTCGCCGATACGGCCAACGGCATGGGCGGACTTGTCGCTCCCGCAGTTTTTGATCGACTCAAGAAGTTTGAAGTTGAGATCATGTACGGGGAGCTTGACGGCACTTTTCCAAATCATCCGGCAGATCCGATTCAGCCGGCGAACCAACGCGATCTGCAAGCAAGAGTGATTGCAGGGAAATTCGACGTCGGATTGGCTTTTGACGGAGACGCTGATCGCGTCTTCTTGGTGGACGAGACCGGCAAGAGCGTTTCTGGAAGTACGACTACTGCATTGTTGGCCTCGGTCTTTTTGCGAGAGAACCCCAATGCGACAATTTTGTACAACTTGATTTGTTCAAGAATTGTGCCTGAGACGATCACGGAACTCGGTGGCAAACCAATTCGCACAAAGAATGGACACAGTTATATGAAGCAAGTAATGGCACAAACCGGTGCCGTATTTGCTGGTGAACATTCGGGGCACTACTACTTTGCAGACAACTATCGGGCAGATAGCGGTCTGATTGCAACGATGGTTATTTTGGGTGAAATGTGCCGGACGGGAAAGTCACTCTCAGAGTTGCGCAAACCATTTGAAAAATATGCGAACTCTGGTGAGATCAACACTCAGGTCGAAGACATGCAGGTTGTTATTGATCGAGTAACCAAGAAGTATTCGGCCTTTCCACAAGACCATTTAGATGGCTTGACTGTCGATTGCGGTTCGTGGTGGTTCAACGTGCGACCATCAAATACTGAGCCACTTTTACGCTTGAATCTTGAAGCAGCGACTCGCGAAGAGTGTGACGAGCACGTCGCCGAGTTGTTGATGCTCATCACTGCTTAAGAGTCGTAAGTGTTATTGTGTAAATCGTGTCTACAGGGAAATCTTCGCTAAATCCTCGTCTGCTTGAGATTTTGGCCTGTCCGAAAGACAAAGGAAACTTGATTTACTTCGAAGATGAAGAGATGCTTTACAACCCGCGTTTGCAGATGCGTTACGAGGTTCGCCAAGGTATCCCGGTGATGTTGATTGACGAAGCGATTGTTGTGACTCAAGTTGAGCACGAGCGTCTCGTTGCCAAGGCTGCTCAACTCAATTTAAAAACTACTTTTTAAAACAAAACAAGGAGAATCATGTCATCTTCATCATTTGCCGCGCGCAAAGATTATCGAGTCGCAGATCTGTCACTTGCGCCGTTCGGCCGCAAAGAGATTCATCTTGCCGAACATGAGATGCCAGGGTTGCGCGCTCTTCGCAAAGAGTTTGGTGTATCAAAGCCTCTAAAGGGAGCGCGAATCTCGGGTTCTTTGCACATGACAATTCAGACTGCGGTGCTGATTGAGACTCTTGTTCATCTCGGCGCCGAAGTTCGATGGGCCAGTTGCAATATTTTCTCGACTCAAGATCATGCGGCCGCGGCCGTAGTAGTCGGCCCAGAGGGGACTCAAGAAAATCCTCAAGGTGTGCCTGTTTATGCATGGAAGGGCGAAACGCTCGAAGAGTATTGGTGGGCAACCGACCAAATGATGACTTGGCCCGACGGTGATGGACCAAACATGATTCTTGATGATGGCGGCGACGCGACGATGTTGTTGCACAAGGGCGTTGAATATGAAAAGACAGGTGTCGTTCCAGATCCGACCACGGCAGCAAATCCAGAGTTGGCAATTGTTCTTGGCTTGTTGCAACGAGGTCTGAAGACAAGTCCGAGTCGTTGGACCAAAATGTCTAAGTTAATCAAAGGCGTTACAGAAGAGACGACAACTGGTGTAAAGCGTCTCTACAAGATGGCTCAAGATAAAGAACTTTTGTTTCCTGCGATCAACGTCAATGACAGCGTGACGAAAAGCAAGTTCGACAATCTTTACGGCTGTCGACACTCGTTAATAGATGCACTGAACAGAGCCACTGACGTGATGATCGCCGGAAAGATGGCAGTTGTGTGCGGCTATGGCGACGTGGGCAAGGGTTGTGCTCAAAGTCTTCGTGGGCAGGGAGCTCGCGTTGTTGTGACTGAGATTGATCCGATCAATGCACTGCAAGCAGCGATGGAGGGTTACATCGTCGACACATTAGAAAATGTGCTCAAGGTTGCCGACATTTTTGTTACTGCCACTGGCAACGAGGCAATCGTGACTGCCGAACATATGTCAAAAATGAAACACAACGCCATTGTCTGCAACATCGGCCACTTTGATAACGAGATTGACATGGCAGGTCTTTCTCGCAGCGGTGCAACTCGAGACGAGCTCAAGCCAGGCACAGATCTTTGGACGTTTAGCGACGGCCATGCAGTAATTGTGCTCGCTGAAGGTCGTCTCGTGAACTTGGGTTGCGCGACTGGTCATCCAAGTTTTGTTATGAGTTGCTCGTTTACGAACCAAGTAATCGCTCAGATTGAATTGTTCAACAACACCAAGAGTTATCCGCTTGGTGTTTATGTTTTGCCTAAGCACCTGGACGAAAAAGTTGCATCACTGCATCTTGATGCTCTGGGGGCAAAGTTGACAAAACTCTCAGACGAACAGTCTGACTATTTGGGTGTTGCTCCGAGTGGGCCATTCAAGGCCGAGCGCTACAGGTATTAACTACAAAAATTAAATAGTTGGTTTTTTCATTGCCAGACGGGGCAGAAAAAATTGCACGAGTGGGCCGACGCCCAAAGCAAATGCGAAAGTTGCTATACCAACTTGGCCGCCTAGCAAAAAACCTGTAACAAGTACTGCGACTTCAATTGCGGTGCGACCAACTCGAATTGGAATGCCACGCTTGGCCAAACCTGTCATTAATCCGTCACGCGGTCCTGGTCCAAGAGCGCTGCCGATATAAAGACCCGTGCCCAACGCAACGACAACGATGCCGCCACCTGCCATTGCGATGCGAACGAAAAGATTGCTTGGCTCAGGAATAATCTCTAATGCAATGTCGGCAACTAAGCCGATCTCTAATGCATTTAATATCGTGCCAAGACCTGGTTTTTGTTTCAGGGGAATCCAAAAGAAAAGTAATACAAACCCTGTAATAACGATGACTCTGCCGATGGTGATGCCGGTTTGGTTAGAAACACCTTGGTGAAACACATCCCAGGGTGGTGCGCCAAGATTGGCGTTCATTTGCATCGAGATGCCAATAGCAAAAATCGCAAGACCACTTAGACAACGAATCAAACGACGACCGAGTCTGTCGCGAAACTCAAGTTGCTCTAGACCTTGCACGTTGCAACGTTACTCGGTTTGACTCAATTTTAATGAGACTGAGCCAGCGCGTTTCTAGTTGGCACACACAGTCATGATGCGAGCAGAAGCTAAGACATTATTAAATAAAAAACTGAGTGACTTTTTCAGTTTTATTCTCGGCTCAACATGTCCGGCTTGCGGTTGTCTTGCAAGTCAAGTGTGCAGTCAATGTTTGAAATCTATTCGGCTGAACGACTCCGTATCTAAACAAATTGTCGAGTATCACGACCAGGTGATAGTTGCCTACGCATATAGCGATGTGATTCGAAAAGTAATTCTCGGATTCAAATATCGCAATCAAAGATCTAGTCTGAGATTTTTGGGTGATGCACTTGTGGATCGACTAGTAGTTGAAAAATCTAGATCACTCTGCAAAATTGATCTGATCACGTGGGCGCCAACAACCGATTTGCGAAAAATTGAAAGAGGTCATGACCACGCCGAGCTGGTTGCAAGATATGTCGCAAAACAACTGCAGATTTCTTGTCGCAAGGTCTTGACTCGATTATCTGATCATCCACAAACGGGAAAATCTCGCGATGCACGATTGGTCGGGCCAGTGTTCACGGCTCAAAAATTAAATGCCGAGCATGTGTTGATAATCGATGATGTGGTCACGACGGGCGCAACTTTAAACAGTGCCTCTCATGCGCTTTACCAAGCGGGGGCTGGTCTGGTTACTTGTATGGCTGTAGCATCAACTGTCTTATGGCAATCCTCGATCGGGTCTTACGCGCTGGCGAAGGCAAGAAAGTAAAGGCCCTCGGGGCCATATTGCCGGAGATAAATGCGCTTTCGGCAGAATTTGCCGCGCTTAGCGACGTTGCTCTGCGAGCTAAGACCGCCGAGTTCAAGTCGCGTGTTGAACGTGGCGAGACCTTGGACGACTTATTGATTGAAGCATTCGCAACTGTGCGCGAGGCAGCAACTCGGGTTATCGGCCAGCGTCACTACGACGTTCAGTTGATGGGTGGGGCGGCTTTGCACGCCGGTTGGGTTGCAGAAATGAAGACTGGTGAGGGTAAAACTCTCGTCTCGACTTTGCCCGCATATTTGAACGCACTTTCAGGCAAGGGAGTGCATCAAATTACGACTAACGACTACTTGGCTCAGCGCGATGCCGAATGGATGGGACAAATTCATCGTTGGCTTGGATTATCAGTTGGGTTGGTAGTGCCTGGACGTCGTACAAGTTCGGCCGAGAAGCGCGCAGAATATTCGAGCGATATCACTTACGGCACCAACAACGAATTTGGGTTCGACTATTTGCGCGACAACATGGCGTCGACGCTTGAAGACAAAGTGCAACGTGGTTTTAATTTTGCGATAGTCGACGAAGTTGACTCAATTTTGATCGACGAAGCTCGAACACCTTTGATTATTTCGGGGCGAGTTGCTGATGCGGCAAAGTTGTATTACCAGTTTGCTTCAATCGTGCGCACGATGGTGCGTGATGTCGACTACGACGTTGAAGAAGCAAAGCGAATTGTTGTGCCTACCGAGTCGGGTATTGAGAAAGTTGAAAAGCAACTTGGCATCGAAAACCTCTACGACGAAGTGCAACAAAATTTAGTGCATCAGTTGCAAGTGGCGTTGAAAGCTGCAGTGCTCTATCAGCGCGACAAGGACTACATCATTCAAGACGGTGAAATCAAAATCGTGGATGAATTTACCGGTCGAATTCTTGAAGGTCGTCGCTGGAGTGAGGGCATTCACCAAGCAGTAGAAGCCAAAGAGGGCGTGAACATCAAAGAAGAGAATCAAACTTTGGCGACCATCACATTGCAGAACTATTTCAGAATGTACGAGAAGCTCTCTGGAATGACCGGAACTGCCCAAACTGAAGCAGCCGAGTTAATGAATACCTACAACTTGCAGGTCGTGCCGATTCCGACTAATCGCGAGATGGTGCGTTTAGACCAAGCCGACCAAATTTATAAGTCTGAGGCGGCAAAGTTTGATGCAGTTGTTCGTGACATCGAAGAAAAAAACGCCAAGGGTCAGCCGGTGTTGGTTGGCACAGTGAGCGTCGAAAAGAGCGAGCAACTATCCAAGAAGTTGCAGCAAAAAGGCATCCGCCACGAAGTGCTTAACGCGAAACAACACACGCGTGAAGCTCTTGTCGTAACTCAGGCTGGTCGTTTGGGTGCAATAACTGTCGCGACAAACATGGCGGGTCGCGGTGTCGACATTCTGTTGGGTGGAAACCCCGAGGGTTTGGCACGACAAGATGTTCTCAAAGAAGGTTTTGATCCACAAACTTTGCTAGACGAATTTGCATTGCCAGTGGCACTTGAGTTGATGCCTCCAGATTTTTTAACTGCACGTGATAAAGCCCAAAGCCGTTATCGCGAACTACTCGCCAAGTACATAGACAAGTGCAAACAAGAGGGCAACAAAGTTCGCGAACTAGGCGGACTTTACGTACTTGGTACAGAGCGGCACGAGAGTCGACGAATCGACAATCAGTTGCGTGGTCGTGCCGGTCGACAAGGCGACCCTGGTGAGAGCCGTTTCTATTTGAGCTTGGACGACGAATTGATGCGACTATTTGCAACGGGAGCTCTGTCTTGGGTGATGGGTCGAGCGTTGCCAGATGATGAAGCGATTGAAGCAAAGATGGTCACGAAAGCAATTGAGCGTGCTCAGAGCACGGTTGAGCAGCGCAACGGTGAGATTCGTAAAAACGTTTTGAAGTACGACGAAGTAATGAATGAACAAAGAAAAATCATCTACATGCGTCGTGATCAGATTTTGCAGGGACTTGATCTCAAATCTGCGGCGATGGAGTATTTGGCAGATGCCGTTGATGCTTTAATCAACGCCCATTGTGTGGCCGAGGCCGACGACGAATGGGATATTGACGGGTTGACTCTTGAGCTTAAAACGTTCTGGCCGTCTGAGATTTCTGCTGGCCAAATCTCGCAGTGCGACTCGACTGATGAGATGTATGACTTGGTGATGGCCGATGCGAGCGCCTTCTACACGAAGCGCGAAACCGAGATGGGTGAGTCAGTGATGCGAGAAGTCGAGCGTCAAGTGATGCTCAAAATTATTGATCAGCGCTGGCGTGAACATCTAGAAGAAATGGACTACTTGCAAGAGGGCATCAATCTGCGAGCAATAGGTCAAAAAGATCCGCTTATTGAATGGCAGCGTGAAGGCTTCGAAATGTTCGGGTCATTGATGAAGGGCGTCGCCCAAGACTTTGTCAAGTACGTGATGCATGTGCAGGTGATTAACAACTCGGCACCAGTGAGCAAGCTTGCAAACATTCAAGAAACGTCCGATGAAAACGTCGATGAGAAACCAAGTGCCAAGGCAGCCAATAAGTCAGGTGGAGGAGTTTTCGGTGCTCCAGATTGGTCAAAGACACCACGTAACGCCCCGTGCCCTTGCGGCTCTGGCAAAAAATACAAGATGTGTCACGGCCGCGTCAGTTAAAGCAGGCTAAAAAATATGAAAGATTTTTCTAGTGATCTTGGCGAATTGCGCCGTCGNCTGAGCGAGGCTGCGCAGTATTTAAATATNGAANCTTCNCGCGGCCTGTTGGTTGAACTTGAAGGTGAAGTCGCCAAACCAGATTTGTGGAACGATCAGGAGCACGCCAAGAAAGTGAATTCGCAGTATGCGGCGCTGAAGGCCGACATTGATCAGTTCAATTCGCTCACCGCGACGGTTGATGATTTGTTTATNTTGCACGAGCTTGCACGTGCCGAAGATGATGCGACCCAAGAACCAGAACTTGAAAAAGGTGTTTCTGGTTGCCGCTCTCAACTTGACGCGCTTGAAATGCGCAGTATGTTCACGGGCGAGCATGACGAGTGTGACGCGATTTTACAAATCAATGCCAAAGATGGTGGGGTAGACGCACAAGATTGGAGCGAAATGCTCTTGCGCATGTATCGCCGCTGGGCGAGCGCCATGCTTTTGCTTTTGAAATCGGCGACATTTCAATTGGCACTGAAGCGGGCATCTTGTCGGCCGATGTGACAATTCGTGGTCGCTATGTTTATGGCTTGCTCACAAGTGAGCGCGGTACGCATCGGCTCGTTCGTATCAGTCCGTTCGACAATCAAGGTCGGAGGCAAACAAGTTTTGCTCTTGTACAGATTTGGCCAATTCTCGATCAGGCAGAACTTGAAATCAACGAGAGCGATATTCGAATGGAAGTATTTCGTGCCTCGGGGGCAGGTGGTCAACACGTGAATAAAACATCNTCTGCTGTTCGCCTNGTNCATGAGCCGACAGGACTNGTGGCATCGTCACAACAAGAGCGCAGCCAGTTGCAAAACCGCGAGAGCGCGATGAAGCGATTAAAAGCAATGATTCTTGCGCAAGACGAAGAAGAGAAAGCAGCGGCACTCTCCCAGATTGCAGGCAAGCAAGCGCAAGTTGGTTGGGGAAGCCAAATTCGCTCGTATGTTTTGCAGCCATATCAAATGGTCAAAGATCTTCGTTCAAATGTCGAGAGCAGCAACGTCACATCAGTACTAGATGGCGATTTAGACGAATTCATGGAAGGCTTTCTTCGTTGGCGGCGCTCTGACAGCCAGTAACCGTGATCGGCGAATCAATCTGACGATGATAAGTTTGTCGCAATGATTCGTCTAGAAAATGTGACGAAAATCTACGGCACCGAGACGGTGGCCGTACGAGATGCTTCGTTTGATATCCCCAAAAGTCAGTTCGTGTTCTTGGTCGGTCCGTCTGGGTCAGGTAAGTCGACTCTTTTGCGTCTCATTAATAGACAAGAGCAGCCTGAACGCGGTGATGTTTGGGTTGCGGGTCGCAACATCAATGAGATGCCGGCTTCGCGTGTGCCCCATCTTCGTCGCAGTATGGGCAACGTGTTTCAAGATTATAAATTGTTGCTCAACAAAACTGTTTTTGAGAACGTCGCATTTGCTCTTGAAGTAATCGGCAAACCCCGTCACGTGATTTCGCGCCAAGTGCCGATCGTGCTCGACTTGGTAGGTCTTGCAGACAAGCAAGACAGATTTCCGAATCAACTTTCAGGTGGCGAGCAACAACGTGTCTCGATTGCTCGCGCATTCGTTAATCGACCATTGATTTTGTTGGCCGACGAGCCAACCGGCAACCTAGACCCAACAACCAGTGAAGGCATCATGGGTTTGCTGGATGAAATCAATCAGACAGGCACGACGGTTGTCATGGCAACCCATGACCACAGGGTTGTTAACGCGATGCG
>JGI25911J50253_10000809_pt1 | contig 10846 bp, 10 predicted proteins | sample LauGreSBDMM110SD_3_FD_50253 | JGI IMG/M metagenome (IMG submission 50253) | reverse complement strand
CACGCGCAGACTACCTAGGCAAAGCAGGATTACCTGAAGAAGCCTTCTTCGCCGATTCATTCACCACTGAAGCCGACAAGGCCAAGGAGTCCAACTGATGCAAAACTTTCATTCAATGACAAAAAGTCAATGGCTCCAATTAGCCATGGCATTGCTAGCCCTCACCGGCATCCCTACCGCCAACGCGCAAGTCTTGGAAAAACCCATTCGCTTGGTGGTGCCCTATGCGCCTGGTGGCCCCATTGATGTCACCGCACGTGCGTTGGCAGAACGCGTGAAAGATTCATTGGGCGTTGTCATCATCGACAACAAGCCAGGCGCGGGCGGTAACTTGGGCGTTGACATCGTGGCCAAGGCGCCCGCAGATGGCTACACCATTGGCATTTCCGCTGTGGCAACGCATGCCATCAACCCTTGGCTTTTCACCAAGATGCCCTTCAATGCAGCCACAGACTTTGCCGCCATCACCCAAATGGTTCGCGTGCCCAATGTGTTGGTCATGAATGCCGACACCGCGCAGCGTTTGAAAATTAACACAGTAGCCGACTTGATCGCCTACGGCAAAGCCAACCCAGGCAAGCTCAACATCGGCTCTGGTGGCAACGGTAGCGCAGGCCATTTGGCTGCAGAGATGTTCAAGCGCGATGCGGGTATTTATGCCGTTCANATTCCCTACAACGGCGGTAATCCGGCCCAGTTGGCCTTGCTGTCGGGGCAAGTCGACTTCAACTTCGACAACTTGGCCACGGCTGCACCCAACATCAAGGCAGGCAAGCTCAAGGCATTGGCTGTCACCACGGCTCAACGCACCAGTGCATTGCCAGATATTCCAGCCATGTCTGAAACCCTCAAAGGATTTGAAGTAGACACGTGGTGGGGTCTGGTAGCCCCAGCCAACACGCCGCCCGCCATGGTGGCGCGTTTGCACCAGGCTTTTTCAGCAGCCCTTGCAGCGCCCGAGACCAAAGCGCGTTTTGGCATGATGATGATTGAGCCCGTCAGTAGCACACCCGATCAATTTGCTGCATTCATGAAACGTGAATTGACAAAATACGAGCCGGTTGTCAAAGCCAGCGGCGCCAAAGTCGACTGACCCTCTTTATTCACCCAAATAGGCAGCGCGCACTTTGGGGTCGTTCAACAAGTCTTGGCCAGGGCCTTTCATGGAAATCAAGCCCGACTCCATGACATAGCCCCGATTGGCAATGGCCAACGCACGGCTGGCGTTTTGTTCGACCAACAAAACGGTCACGCCTTGGGCAAACACATCGCGCACCACTTCGAAAACTTTGTCCACCATGAGGGGAGACAGACCCATCGAGGGCTCATCAAGCAGCAACACTTTAGGGCGGCTCATGAGGGCGCGGCCCATGGCCAACATTTGCTGCTCGCCTCCGGACATGGTGCCGGCCAGTTGGTCTTTGCGTTCACGCAGTCTTGGAAAAGTGTGAAACACTTTCTCCATATCGTCTTGAATGGCGGCAGTATCGTTGCGAATGTAAGCGCCCATGAGCAAGTTCTCTATGATGGTCATGCGGGTGAACACACCTCGACCCTCTGGCACCATGGCCAAGCCCTGCTTGACCAAATCCCAGGGGCCTTGGCCCACAATGCTTTTGCCCAAATATTCAATGTCACCCGCATGAAGGGGCAAGGTACCGGTGATGGCTTTCATGGTGCTTGTTTTGCCCGCGCCGTTAGAGCCAATAAGAGACACCAATTCACCTTCATGCACTTCAAAATCAATGCCTTTGACGGCCTGAATGCCACCGTAGGCTACTTGTAGGCCTTTGACATTTAACAATGTGGCTGTCATTTCAATGTCCTCCGGTGCCCAAGTAGGCTTCAATTACTTTTTCATTTTTTTGGACTTCTGCTGGCGTGCCCTCAGCAATTTGTTTACCGTAGTCGAGCACAGTGACGCGATCGCACAATCCCATCACCAACTTCACATCGTGCTCAATGAGCAAAATGGTGCGGTTGTCTTTGCGGATCTGGTCGATCAACGCACGTAACTGAATTTTTTCTGTGGCGTTCATACCAGCAGCAGGTTCATCTAGCGCAATGAGTTGGGGATCGGTGGCAAGGGCACGGGCAATTTCTAAACGGCGTTGATCGCCATAAGACAAAGTGCGTGCAAGGTAGTCGGCATATTGACCAATGCCCACATAGTTCAACAACTCTTGTGCGCGATGCGCAATTTCGGCTTCCTCTTGTTTAAATTTAGGCGTTCTAAAAATAGCCCCCAACAAACCAGATGAGGTGCGCACATGCCGGCCCACCATGACGTTTTCTAAAGCCGTCATTTCAGCAAACAATCGAATATTTTGAAAGGTCCGGGCAATGCCGGCCTGCGCAACCTCATGAACCGCTGTGGGCTGGTAAGGCTTGCCTGCCAATTCAAAGCTGCCGCTGTCGGGTGAGTAGAGGCCAGTGATCACATTGAAAAAGGTGGTCTTGCCCGCGCCATTGGGCCCAATGAGGCCGTAGACCTGACCCCTCTCAATGGTCATACCGACATCGGACAAAGCCTGCAATCCACCAAAGCGTTTGGAGATGCCTGCAACTTTTAAAACGGCATGACTCTTTGGATGACTGGTGNTCATGTTAGGCGCCCTCTTTCNCTTGGAGCGCTTTGCCATGCTCTCGCGAAGGCCACAAACCTCNAGGTCGCATCAGCATGATGACAATCATGGCTAGGGCAATGAGCAGTTGACGCAGAATGGCGGCATCAATGCGGCCGTCTGTCATAGACTGCAATGGGCCCGCTACATAGCGCAAAATTTCAGGCAAGGCAGACAACAACACGGCACCCAAAACAACGCCCGGCAAGTGCCCCAAGCCGCCCAACACGACCATGGCCACAATCATGACGGATTCCATGAGGCTAAACGACTCGGGTGAAATAAACCCCTGGAAACCTGCAAACATGGCGCCAGAAATGCCGCCAAACGTGGCGCCCATCCCAAACGCCATGAGCTTTAAATTGCGTGTATTCAAGCCCATGGCCTTGGCCGCAATTTCGTCTTCGCGAATGGCCATCCATGCTCGGCCAATGCGCGAAAACTGCAAGCGATATGAAATCAAAAGAGTCACCAGCACCAACGCCAAGAACAAGTAGTAGTACAAACTCACTGAGGCNAATTCAATCCCAAACAGATTCAAGGGCTTGCNTAAGTTGATNCCGAAAAAATGAATCGGATCAATTTGATTCAAACCCTTGGGNCCATTGGTGATATTCACCGGCTGATCCAAGTTGTTTAAAAAGACCCGAATGATTTCACCAAAGCCAAGTGTGACAATGGCCAAATAATCGCCGCGCAGCTTCAAAGTGGGCGCGCCCAGCAACATGCCAAACAGGCCGGCCAATGCAGCAGCCACAGGCACAATGACCCATAAAGGCATGTGCAAGCCGCCAGGAAACAGGGCCGCAANGGCTGGGAATGTTTCAAACAAATGGGGCGACGCNAGCAAGCCATACATGTAAGCGCCGACAGCGAAAAAAGCCACGTACCCCAAGTCGAGCAAGCCCGCATAGCCCACCACGATGTTCAGGCCAACTGCCAACAACACATAGAGCAAGGCCATGTCAGCAATNCGCACCCANGCATTGCCAAATTGCTGCAAGACCAACGGCAAGATCAGCAGCAGCACACCGATGGCCAAGGTTCTNAGAGTCTTTGAATTGTTCATTGTGGGCCCATCCTTCCTATCACGCGCGATCGGCTACTCGTTCACCCATCAGGCCAGAGGGCCGCAATGTAAGCACGATGATGAGCACGATGAACGCAAAAATATCGGCGTAATGGCTACCCAGAACACCCCCCGTGAGGATGCCGATGTAGCCCGAACCAATGGATTCAATGAGGCCCAACAAAATGCCCCCCACCACAGCGCCCCCTAAGTTACCAATGCCACCAAACACTGCAGCAGTAAACGCTTTCAAGCCCGGCAAGAAGCCCATGCTGTGGTGCACAGTGCCATAGTTGGAGGCAAACATGACCCCCGCAATGGCCGCCAAAACGGCGCCAATGATGAAGGTGGCAGAAATGACCATGTCGGGCTTGACACCCATCAAGGCTGCTACGCGTGGGTTCTCAGAAGTTGCGCGCATGGCCCTTCCCAACTTGGTGGCATTGACCACCCACATCAGCACAGCCAATGAAATGGCGGTGACACCCAAAATCATAATTTGAGTCGTAGAAATAACTGCGCCGCCAACGTGAATGGGCGTGCTTGACAACAAGGTAGGGAAAGGCTTGTAGTTAGGCTTCCAAATGATCATGGCCAAGGTTTGAAGCAAGATGCTCACACCGATGGCGGTAATGAGTGGCGCCAATTTGGGGCTATTTCGCAATGGGCGATAGGCAATTTTTTCAATTGCAAAATTGAGTGAAGCAGCNACCACGCTGGCAATGACCAAAGAGATGATGAGCATCAACCAACCCGGCATGCCCGGCGTGGCATCTTGCATGAGTGCAATCACAGACCAGCTGGTCAGGGCAGCCACCATCAGCACCTCGCCATGGGCAAAGTTGATTAAATTGATGATGCCGTAAACCATGGTGTAGCCCAAGGCAATCAGGGCATACATGCTACCTTGGACCAAGCCATTGATGACCTGCTGAAGAAAGACATCCATACCAAGCTCCTATTTTTTTGTTACTTTTGCTTGATTCAGTTCACTCAAGCTTGCCATTTTTTCTGCAATTTTTAACTCTAAACCGCGATTAACGGGTCGGTAAAAACCTGGCACTGGCATGCCCTCAGGCAGGTACTTTTCGCCTGCCGCAAAGCCGCCCTCTTCGTCATGGGCATAGCGATAGCCCTGGCCATAGTCCAAGCTTTTCATGAGTTGGGTCGGCGCATTGCGCAAGTGCATGGGAACAGGTCGTGTGCCGTCTTTTTTGACCCATGCCTTGGCTTCATTGAAGGCTTTGTAAACGGCATTCGATTTGGCTGCCACTGCCAAATAAATCACGCACTCTGCCAAGGCCAACTCTCCTTCCGGACTACCCAATCGTTCGTAGACTTCTGCCGCATCCAGCGCCAAGCGAAGGGCACGCGGATCGGCCAAGCCAATGTCTTCAGCGGCCATGCGAATGAGGCGTCTGGCCATGTAACGAGGGTCTGCACCGCCATCTAACATGCGCGTGAACCAGTACAGAGCAGCGTCAGGGTCTGAGCCCCTGACAGATTTGTGCAACGCGCTGATGGTGTCGTAAAACTGCTCACCGCCTTTGTCGTATCGGCGCATGCGTTCGCCCAAAACTTTCATGAGCCATGAATCTGAAATAGCTTCGAGCTTCTCTGTTTTTGCTGCGACGGCCAAAGTTTCAAGGGTGTTAAGCAAACGACGTGCATCGCCATCGGCATAAGCAATGAGTCGCTGTTCTGCATCTATCGCCAATGGAGGCACAGCACCAATGGCATGCGCGCGCTTCACAATGTGCTTCAAATCTTCTTCGTTGAGGGCTTGCAGAACATAGACAGCCGCTCTAGAAAGCAATGCAGAGTTGACCTCAAAGGAGGGGTTCTCTGTAGTGGCACCAATGAAAGTGAACAAGCCGCTTTCAACATGCGGCAAGAACGCGTCTTGCTGACTTTTGTTGAAACGATGAACTTCGTCAACAAAAACAATGGTTCTCTGGGGCTGCAGCCCACTCAATGCGGCCTCGGCTTTGTCGACCGCTTCCCGGATGTCTTTGACACCTCCCAGCACCGCACTGATGCTGATAAATTGCGCATCAAATGCATCGGCCATGAGACGTGCAATGGTTGTTTTACCAACGCCCGGCGGACCCCACAAAATGCAACTGTGTGGCTGGCCGGATTCAAATGCCAAGCGAAGGGCCAAGCCCTCACCAATCAGATGTTGCTGCCCAATGACCTCACCCAAATGCTGGGGACGCAAGCGCTCTGCCAAAGGCTGCTGCAAGTGAACGCTGGCGTTCATGGCCGAATGACCTGTACGCCCGCAGGTGCTTTGAACTGAAAAGTCTCTGGCGGCAACTTCACATTGGTTTCAAAATTCTGAAAATTCAAACGCGATGTTTGGCCTAAGCCGTCGACAATTTCCAAGACCGTTAACACAGGCACATTGGAGGCTGTGCTGGCTGCGGACGCGCTAAGCTTCAAGCCCACGCGGATGACTTGGACTGCGCCATCCGACTGTTTGGGTGTGGCTCTGACCCACTGCAAACCTTCTGAGTCTGACTCTGCTTTCAAATTGAATTCAGCTTGCAGCGCTTTCAAATCGCCAGACGAGGAAATGAAAGCTGCAGGCGTTTGGCCCAGCAATTGGTTTTGTTTGCGCATGGTGACTTGGTTCAAATCGGCGTCAAAAAGCCAAAGCCACTGACCATCAGACACCATGGCCTGCACAAATGGTTTTTGATAGGTAAATCGAAATTGCTGAGGCCTTTGAAATTCAAAAGTACCCGAAGACGTTTTTTTGCGGGGTGCTTGATCGGCTTTAGATGGCCCGACAACCACCTGCGAAAACTGAGCGCGTCCGCTGTTGGTGAATTTCAAAAATTGACTCAAAGACTCGATGGCATCAGGCGAAATTTGGGCCCAAGAACTTGGCACAAAACAAAACAAAGCCATGATCAGCCAGAGCAGATGGGGTTTGACTTTCATCTTGAGAAGGCAGTTTGAAAGAGGACGCTTAATCAGCGCGCACAGGCACCAAAATTTCTCGCTGGCCACTGCTGCTCATGGAACTGACCANGCCCGCTTTTTCCATTTCTTCTACCAAACGCGCAGCGCGGTTGTAGCCAATCTTCAAGTGACGCTGCACCAAGGAAATACTGGCCTTGCGATTTTTCAAAACCACTTCAACGGCTTGGTCGTACATAGGGTCTTTTTCAACATCAGCACTGTCGCCGTAGCCTGTGTCCTCGCCATCGGTGGTGCCACCTTCCAGCACGCCTTCAATGTAATCGGGATCGCCTTGTGTTTTCAAATAGCTGACCACGCGGTGAACTTCTTCGTCACTTACAAAGGCCCCATGAACTCGAATGGGAAAACCGGTGCCTGAGGGCATGTAGAGCATGTCACCCATGCCCAACAAAGCCTCAGCGCCCATCTGATCAAGGATGGTTCGGCTGTCAATTTTGCTAGAGACTTGAAAGGCAATGCGTGTCGGTATGTTGGCTTTGATCAGGCCTGTGATCACATCTACACTGGGGCGCTGTGTAGCCAAGATCAAGTGAATGCCAGCCGCACGTGCCTTCTGCGCCAAACGCGCAATGAGTTCTTCAATTTTTTTACCTACCACCATCATGAGGTCGGCCAACTCATCAATCACGACCACAATGTGAGGCAAGCGCTTAAGAGGTTCTGGATCATCTGGTGTCAGACTGAACGGATTCAAAATAAATTCTTCGCGCTCGGCGGCATCGTCAATTTTGGTGTTGTAGCCCGCTAAATTTCGAACGCCCATTTTGCTCATCAGCTTGTAGCGGCGCTCCATTTCTCCAACACACCAGTTCAGGCCGTGTGCGGCCTGTCGCATGTCGGTGACCACAGGGGCTAGCAAATGGGGAATGCCTTCGTACACCGACATTTCCAACATCTTGGGGTCGATCATGAGAAGTCGAACATCACGCGCTTCNGCTTTGTAGAGCAAAGACAAAATCATGGCGTTGATGCCCACCGACTTGCCAGAGCCCGTGGTACCCGCAACCAAGACGTGAGGCATTTTGGCCAGATCCACCACCACCGGATTGCCCACAATGTCTTTGCCCAAGCCCATGGTGAGCATGGACTTGGCTTCGTTGTAAACCTGTGATCCTAAAATTTCGCTGAGCTTGATGGATTGGCGTTTGGCGTTTGGCAATTCCAAGGCCATGTAGTTTTTACCTGGAATGGTTTCCACCACACGAATTGAAATGAGACTGAGGGATCGCGCCAAGTCTTTGGCCAAGTTGACCACTTGCGATCCTTTGACACCTGTCGCAGGTTCAATTTCATAACGGGTGATAACGGGGCCAGGTGCGGCAGCCACCACACGCACTTCAACGCCAAAATCTTTGAGGCGTTTTTCAATCATNCGGCTGGTCATCTCAAGCGTTTCTGGCGCCACACCCTCTTGTCGCAGCGTCAGACTGTCGAGCAAATCAACTAGCGGTAATTTGCTGTCCGGCAATTCATTGAACAAGGGCTTCTGGCGTTCTTTCACCACTCGTTGGCTGCGCGGCACTGCGGTCACGGGCGCTTCAATGACCATCGGCGCAACAGGCTCAGCNAAGACTGGCGCAGAAACACCTGCNGCGGCAAACAAGGGCTTATCCTCAAACTCGTTTCCGAAGGGGTGCAGTTGAGGTTCCGCAGGCAACTTGGACTGAAGCTGTTCGCGTTCGCGCAAAGCTTGTTGGCCCATTGCCAAGTCNTCTTCCATTTCACGCTTCACTTGGCGAGATTGCATCAAGCCATCGATCTTGCCACCCAATGATTCACACACTTGACCCCAAGAAAAGCCAAAGGCCCATCCCATACCCAGTGCGACGCAAACAATTTCAATCAAGCTAGAGCCGTTGAAGCCCAACCATTTCAAAGAAAAATGTCCAACGGCATAGCCTAAAGCGCCACCACTGGTGCCAGGCAGGATGGCATCCCAACGCGTGAGCCGCGCCCATTCGAGCGCAGTGCTGGAGGAAATGAGTACAAACAAGCCTATCCAAAAAATCAAACGTGTTTTCCAGTTCGATTCAGTTTCTTTNTCTAAGGCTTTGGGCGTGGTTTCGTCCGTTCTNAGCCAGTCGGCCCAAGCATTNAGCCAAAAGCGTACCAAGATGGCAACCANCCACCACGCAGAATAACCAAAGCAAAAATACATGCCATCAGCCAACCAAGCACCGACCAAACCCATCCAGTTAACTACGCCGCCACCCAAACCGGAACCTGACCAAGACGGATCTTTCGGACTGAAACTGAACATGGCCAAGGCCAAAAAAATGAGCACAGCAACACCTAGGAAAAGAACGATTTCCTGAGTGAAGCGCATCAAACCAACACCCTCATTGAGCACTCTGGGTGAGTCTGATTCGGGGCTGCTGGTTGGGTTGGAAAGGGTGCGAAGTGAATAGGTCATGGTCTGACCCTCAAGCTTACCCGATAGACCTCCCCAAACAGGCGTTTCATAAGCTTCTTACAATGAAGGTTTAGCGTTTACCCGAATTCAGCAAGATTACCCATTATGTCCAATACTGCCACGACCCAACATGCACAAGTTTTGATTTTGGGCTCAGGCCCTGCCGGCTACACCGCCGCGGTGTATGCAGCCCGCGCCAACCTCAAGCCTTTGCTCATTACCGGCATCGCCCAAGGCGGCCAGCTGATGACCACCACCGAGGTGGACAACTGGCCAGCCGACGTGCATGGCGTTCAAGGTCCCGACCTGATGCAAAGATTTTTGGAGCATGCAGAGCGCTTTAATACGCAAATTGTGTTTGACCACATCAACAAGGTCGATTTCAGCAAACGTCCATTTACTCTAACGGGAGACAGCGGTGTTTACACCTGCGATTCCTTGATCATTGCGACTGGCGCATCAGCCAAATACCTGGGTATTGACTCAGAAACGGCGTTTATGGGCCGCGGCGTGTCGGGCTGTGCCACCTGCGATGGCTTCTTTTACAAAGAGCAAGTTTGCTGCGTGGTGGGCGGAGGNAATACCGCCGTCGAAGAAGCGCTGTACCTGTCCAACATTGCCAGCAAGGTGTACCTCATTCACCGCCGCGACAAGTTCAAGGCCGAGCCTATCTTGGTGGACAAATTGATGGACAAAGTGGCGGCTGGCAAGATTGTTTTGCAAACTTTCCAAACTCTGGAAGAGGTTTTGGGCGATAACACTGGCGTCACTGGCGTGCGCCTGAAGTCCACCAAANACGGCTCTTTAAAGGATTTGGAACTCAAGGGTTGCTTCATCGCCATAGGTCATTCACCCAATACGGATATTTTTCAAAATCAACTGCAAATGGAAAACGGCTACATCGTGACCCAAAGCGGGCTGAAAGGCTTTGCCACCATGACCAGCGTGCCAGGAGTTTTTGCCGCGGGCGATGTCCAAGATCACGTTTACCGTCAGGCCATTACCAGTGCGGGAACAGGCTGCATGGCAGCCTTGGATGCCCAGCGCTTTTTGGAGCAAGAAGGCGCCTGAAAACCCATTTTTTGGGCAGAATTGACACCTTCCCAAGTGCTGNCCGGCTTCTTGCAAGCAATTATTTCGCATCTATCGATTGNCTCACCGCGGAAAAAGCTGGCTATAATCNAAGGCTTTGCTGAGCACTCCCTTGGGATGCCCATTCAAAATGGGTTACCGCCACCCTTCTGGCGAGGTGAGGCTGGACCGCCTTAAGTTTTGCAAACNACAGATCAGTTGCATCCATGCAATCGCTCTATTCCTTTCGCAAAGCTCATCTGGCACCAGCTGTTTATAAAAGTATCGGAGTGTCCTCATGGCACGCGTCTGCGACGTAACGGGCAAAGGCCCCATGGTCGGAAACAATGTTTCCCACGCCAACAACAAAACCAAGCGCCGGTTCCTGCCGAACCTGCAATATCGCCGTTTCTGGGTAGAGAGCGAAAATCGCTGGGTGCGCCTGCGCGTTTCCAGCGCAGCTTTGCGCCTGATCGACAAAAATGGCATTGATGCCGTTCTCGCTGATTTGCGCGAACGCGGTCAAGCTTAAACCCCCTACAGGAGCACCATCATGGCAAGCAAAGGCGGACGCGAGAAAATCAAGCTGGAATCTACAGCTGGTACTGGTCACTTTTACACGACCAGCAAAAACAAGAAAACAATGCCCGAGAAAATGTCGATCATGAAGTTCGACCC
>JGI25911J50253_10000784_pt1 | contig 10994 bp, 10 predicted proteins | sample LauGreSBDMM110SD_3_FD_50253 | JGI IMG/M metagenome (IMG submission 50253) | reverse complement strand
CATTTAAACAATCAGCAAAGACAGCAAAAAAACCAGGAAAGTAATTTATTAATTAATTAAGGAGCATATCATGGCCATTAAGTTGGAACTTGAAATCAAAGAAGCAGAATTAGTAGTAGCAGGTCTATACAAACTTCCAATGGAAGTAGCAGAGCAAATCGTAGTAAAGATTAAGACTCAAGCTATTCCACAAATAGCAGAGCAACAAGAGGCTGAAAAAGCTAAAGTTGAGGATACTGCTAAAGCTGATCCATTGCCTGAAGAACCACAGGTATAATATAATTTAATCAATTAGTTAATTATTGACCCAATTATGGCAGGCGCACCTTTCGGAAATCAAAATGGAGTTAAGGCTAAATTGTTCTATGATGCCTTACGCAAGCACATTGTTCAGAACCCTGACAAGCTTCCTTCAATCGTTGAAGGCTTAGTTGAAGCAGCAGTTGCTCGTGAGCCATGGGCGGTTAAAGAGGTAGTTGATCGCTTGGATGGCAAAGCTGTTCAATTCCAAGAGATTAGTGGCGCAGATGGTAGTCCGTTATTGACAGGGATAGAAGTAACTTTTGTAAAACCTAGTGAATGACCAACAATTAAATGAAGCTATAGGGAAGGTTCAATTCCCTGCAAAGCTTGAATGTCTATTTGAACCAAAAGAATCACGTTATCGCATCCTCTACGGAGGCAGAGGCGGTGCAAAATCTTGGGGTGTCGCAAGAGCTTTACTCATAAAAGGCGCTAGAACGCCTACACGCATACTTTGCGCTAGAGAGTTTATGACCTCTATGAAAGATTCTGTGCATAAACTTCTATCAGATCAAATCATAGAAATGGGACTAGAATCATTTTATGAAGTCACTCAAGCTACAATTAAAGGGCTAAACGGCACAGAGTTTGCCTTTGTAGGTTTAAAGAACAACATAGCGAATGTCAAATCGTTTGAGGGTATAGATGTGTGCTGGGTAGAGGAGGCACAAACTGTTTCCAAAACTAGCTGGAATATATTAATACCGACTATCCGTAAAGAAAAGTCAGAAATTTGGGTGACCTTTAATCCTGAGCTTGAGTCAGATGAAACCTACGTTAGATTTATTTTAAACCCACCTGAAAAATCTGTAGTGCAAAGAATTAATTGGTCAGATAATCCTTGGTTTCCTGAAACATTAAGACTTGAAAAAGATTCATTAAAGGGCAGAGATTTACAGGCTTACAATAATGTATGGGAAGGTTTATGCCGACTCACCGTTGATGGCGCTATCTTTGCTAATGAAATGAATATGGCAGAATTGCAAGGAAGGATCACACGAGTCCCTTATGATGCAACCAAACCTGTTCACGCAGTATTTGACTTAGGATGGGCAGATCACACAGCTATTTGGTTTGTGCAATTTATAGGCATGGAAACAAGGCTCATTAAATATATGCAAGATACGCAAAAGACTATCACTCATTACTTACAAGAAATGCAAAAACTAGGCTACTTATACGATACACTACACCTACCACATGATGCCGAGAGCAAAAATATTGCGTCTAATGGCCGTTCTATTAATGACATAGTAAGAGCAGCAGGGTTTAAAACAAACATTTTACCGAGAGTTCCTGTTGTTGATTCTATAAACGCTGCACGAACTATATTCAATAGTTGCTATTTCGATAGAGAAAATTGTGCGGATGGGTTACAATGCTTACGTCATTACCGATATGAAGTAGATGTTGACACAGGTCANTTTAGTAGAAATCCACTCCATGATGTATATTCTCATGGCGCTGACGCATTTCGCTATATAGGTTTAATGATCCAAGACAAAAAAGAACGTAAAGCTCAAAAATTAACTTATAGTCCTGGCGCAAGCTGGATGGGATAAAACATGGCAGACGATAGCATACAACAAAGTGACAATGACCCACGCATAGCTAATGCGATTAAATTCTTACAGTTTGCTAATGAAGCAGACCAAATGAATAGATCAGAAGCGTTAGAAGATTTAAAGTTTGCAGCAGGCGATCAATGGCCTGTTGAAATCCAAAACAGCCGAGTATTAGAAGCTCGCCCATGTCTAACAGTAAACAAAGTTGACGCTTACTGCCGTCAATTAACCAATCAAATGCGACAACAAAGACCACGCATCAAAGTGCATGGCATGAATAACCAATCAGATGCAAGAATGGCACAAATCTTACAAGGTATATGCCGACACATTGAGAATCATTCCGATGCAGACCAAGCTTATGACAAAGCTGGTGATTTTGCCGTTAGAATGGGTTGGGGTTATTGGCGTATTACTACAGATTATGTGCGTGACGATTCATTCGATCAAGAAATCTACATTAAAGCTATTGACAATCCTTTTACCGTTTACTTTGATCCTAACTCTGTTATGCCTGACGGTTCAGATGCAGAAACAGTTTTAATTACTACAGTCATATCCAAAGAAAACTTTAAGAAAATGTATCCTAACGCTGAAACTGAACAAGGTTTCACAATGCGAGGAACAGGTGACACTAATCCTGAATGGGTTATGAAAGAGGATATTAGATTAGCTGAATACTTTTACACAGAACGAAAAGCTATAAAAGTTCACTTACTATCAGACGGTTCAAGCGTTAAATCAAGTGACTTACCTCCGCAAGAAGTATTAGACGCAGCAGGCATTACTATTGTTGAATCTCGTGATTCTTTTGAGAAGAAGATTAAAGTATGCAAATTAACTGCTATGGAAGTATTAGAAGAAGGCGAATGGGCAGGTAAATATATTCCTATCGTTCCTGTTTATGGTCAAGAAACTGTGGTTGAGAACAAGAAAAAGAAATTTGGTATTGTTCGCATGGCTAAAGACCCACAAAGAATGTATAACTTTTGGCAAACTTCTCTTACCGAGTCAGTTGCATTAGCACCTAAAGCTAAATGGTTACTTGCTGAAGGTCAAGACGAAGGCCATGAGAATGAATGGGCAATGGCTAACATTAAATCTATGCCTGTTTTGCGTTATAAGCAAAAAGACATTGATGGTCAGCCAGCACCTCCACCACAAAGATTACAACCTGAACCACCACCAGCAGGCATTATGGCTGCGGCTCAATCTATGACTACTGANTTAATGCAAGTGGTAGGTATATTTGATCCAAGCCAATTACCACAAGGCAATATTTCAGGNAAAGCGTTACAAGGCCAACAACAACAAGTGGACATGACTAACTTCCACTANTANGACAACTTAACTCGTTCTATCCGTCAAACAGGTCGCATTATNCTTGATCTAGTTCCAAAGATTTANGATAGAGAAAGAGTATTGCGTATCATTGGTGACGATGGCAAACCTGAAATTTTAACTATTAATCAATATGGCCAAGACGAAGAAGGTATTGATAAGATTCTTAATGACGTCACAGTAGGTGAATATGATGTTGTTATGGATACAGGCCCAGGTTATAACTCTAAACGCCAAGAAGCAGTAGATTCTATGATGGCTTTATTTGCAGCCGATCCAACATTAATTCAACAAGCTGGTGATCTATTAGTAAGAAACATGGACTTCCCAGGCGCTGAAACAATTGCTGATCGATTAGCCGTAAACAACCCATTAGCGAAAGTGGATGATAAGTCTAAAGTTCCACCAAGAATCCAAATGGAATTACAACAATTACAAGCGCAAAACCAACAAGCTCAACAAGCTATACAACAGCTTCAAATGGTTATTCAACAACGTAAAGACATCGAAGGAGTCAAACAAGATGCAGAAACTAAACGTAAACTTATGGATGTCACAGCTAAAGCAAACGATACTGAAATGCGTGAAGAAACTAGCAGACGTGATACGGACATCGATAACAGCACTAAAATTGAAATTGAAATGCTTAAAGCGCAAATAGCGCTTATACTAGCTAATATGAATGGCAAAAACGCTAATTTAGCAAACGCAGAAACTATTGAAAGGGCAATATAATGGCATTAGTAACAGGAAAAACAAAAGCGGAACATGACCGTAAACACATGGAACAACAATCAGGTAAAAAATCATCTTATGACGAACCTGATTATGACAAAATGAGTAATGAAGCTAAAGAATTAGTGCTTCATGCTGATAATGACGAACATTTATACAAATCAAGTCATATACCTATTGTAAAAAATCTTCAAAAGAAAATGGGAAAAGGCGAATACGATCAAGATAAAGCTCGTAAGTTATGGAATTACCATGCTGATCGTGCTGCACAGTCATATCATAAAGAACATGGTTCAAAAGATCATAAATGGCATGAAATGTTTTCTGTTCCTGTTCGTAAAGAAGCTGCACATCATTTTGAAAGCATGCACAGAGAACAAGTAGAAGATCCAACAAACTTTAGCGATAAGTAATAGCAATTGATTAATAAGTAGTTATATAGTATAAAGCAACAATCTACCAATGGAATCATTGGGTAAAAATCTTGGAGTCATCCATGTCAGAAAAAGAAGCAGGAAGTGTAGTAACTTCTGCCAACGCAGAAGAGTTTTATGCAAACAGATTGGGTTTAGCTGAAGAAGCACCTGTTGAGGCTGTAGAAGAAAAATCCGCAGAGCCGACAGAGGAAGCAAACGATCAGAGTGAACAGCCAACTGAAGAAACAGAAACAAAAGCAACAGAAGAGAAGAAACAAAACCCCAAGCTTGAAAAGAGATTTTCAGAGCTAACAAAGCAACGTGAAGAAGCTCGCAAAGAAGCGGCTAAAGAACGTGATGCTCGTGAAGCTTTAGAGAAANGAATTTCAGAGCTAGAAGGAAGAGCTGAACCAAAACCTGTAGAGGAAAACGTTAAGCCTTCACCAAGTCAGTTTAATGATGCGTTTGAATACGCTGAAGCATTAGCTGAATGGTCGGCAGAAAATGCCCTTTTGAATAGAGATAAAGCTGAAGCTGAACGCAAAGAACAAGAACAACGCCAAAGCGTTATTAAATCTTGGAATGAGCGATTAGAAACTGTTAAGGCGGATTTGCCTGACTATGATGAAATGATTGCCTCTGCATCCGACATAACTGTCAACGATGCTATAAGAGATGCNATGTTAGAGTCCGAACAAGGGCCTAGAATTTTATATCATTTAGCAGAAAATCCTGAGCTAGCAGAAAAGTTAAANACTCTATCAACAGTTAGCGCCCTTCGAGAAATTGGGAAGTTAGAAGCAAAGTTTGAGGCTAGTGAAACACCTAAAGATGCCAAGACTGAAGCTGAAACGAAACCTTCTATTGCACGCAGTAAAGCACCTGCACCAATTAGTCCTATAAAGACGAGTTCAGCAGTTGCCGATGTTGGCGTAGGCTCAGATGGTGAATTCCATGGCACTTACCAACAATGGCGTGAATCTCGTAAAGCAGGAAAGATTAGGTAGCAGGATATTAAACTCTTAAAATAAGGAAATATCATGGCTAATAATTTACTAACCATTAGCAAGATCACCAACGAAGCGTTGATGGTTTTGGAAAATGAATTAACATTCACATCAGAAGTTGACCGTAACTATGACGACCAATTTGCAGTAGTAGGCGCAAAAATTGGTAACACAGTAAACGTTAGACGTCCTGGTCGTTTCATCGGAACAACAGGCCCAGCATTAAACGTTGAAGATTTCAACGAAACATCAGTTCCTGTTACTTTATCAACACAATTCCACGTTGACACACAGTTTACAACTCAAGACTTAGCATTATCTTTAGATATGTTTAGCGACAGAGTTCTTAAACCAGCTGTGGCAGCTATTGCGAATAAGATTGACAGAGATGGTCTTACAACTGCTAAAAACAACACAGCTAATATCGTTGGCACAGCAGGCACAACTCCAACAAGCTTAATCACATACTTAACAGGTCAAGCGTTCCTTGATTCTGAAGGCGCTCCAAGAGATGGCCGCAGATCATGTATCGTTGAGCCATTTACATCTGCAACCATTGTTGACAGCTTAAAAGGTCTTTTCAATCCACAAACAGCTATCTCTGCTCAATACACTAAAGGTTTAATGGGTCGTGATTCAGGCGGTATGAATTGGAAATTAGATCAAAACGTTGTTTCACAAACTTTTGGTTCTTATGCAACTTCTGTTCTTTCATGTAACGTTACAACAGCTACAGGCTTCCTAACAAGTGGTTGGGCTTCAAGCTCTAACATCACTATTGGTGCAGCTACAGCTAATGCTTCATTAAACCAAGGCGATGTAATTACTATTGCTGGCGTATTTGGTGCTAACCCACAAAATCGTCAATCTTATGGTAAATTGCGTAACTTTGTTGTTAATGCACCTGTAACCATTACTTCAAGCGGCACAGCTACAGTAAACGTTTCACCAGCTGTTATTACAGCAGGTCAATTCCAAAACGTAGTTGTAACTTCTTCAGGTTCACAAACAGTTACACCATTTAACAACACAGGTATCACATCACCACAAAACATCATTATGCACAAAAATGCGTTCACACTAGCAGTAGCTGATCTTGAGCTACCTGACGGTGTTCACTTCGCTGGTCGTGCATCTGATAAGGAAATTGGTCTTTCAATGCGTGTTGTTCGTCAATACACAATTAACAATGACTCAATTCCTACTCGTTTAGATGTTTTATACGGTTGGGCGCCACTCTACCCTGAGTTAGCTTGCCGAGTAGCAGCTTAAGTAATGTAACGGTGAGAGGGTGTAAAAGCCCTCTCTATTAATCAAACAGAAAAGGAAAATTTATTATGGCAAATCCAGGCCCAGCAGTAACCTCCAGCGCACATCCGCAGTTAGTCGGAACGAACCAAGCACTACGTTTGTTAGCTGTGTATCAAGGTGTTAATGCTAATACTACAACTGATGCAGTATTACCAATCATCAACTCAACAGCTTACTCTGTTAAGTTTGTTATTTTTACAAACGCTTCAATTAGTTTAACTACAGCTGCCGCAGGTGTGTTTACTGCTCCAGCAGCAGGTGGAACAGCTATTGTTTCTAATGCAGCACTTTCAGCTTTAACTAGCTCTACTGTTGTTTCTGAAAGAACTGTAGCTACTACAGCTGTGCAAACAGCTCAAACTTTATACGTTGACATGGGAACTGTGCAAGGCGCAGCTGCAACATTTGATGTATATGTTTATGGTTTTGATTTAACTCAACAAAGCTAGTAGATGTAATATAAGAGATTAAGCCATTAAATTTCTAATGGCTTTTTTTCTATTAAAGTTTATAATTTAACTAATTCAAGGAAACAATCATGGCTAATACCACAGTTTTAAGACCAGCAGGAAAAACCGCTGTCATCGCTGTTACAGCTACATCTTCAACCTCAATCACTATTGACGATACAACTAACGATCAAGTTACTTTTGCTACATTTTTAAATGCTGGCACTAAAGCTTGTGCTGTAACCGTTTCTAGTTTAGCTACTGCTCCAGCTTCAGTATTTCCTGTAGCAGGAACACCAGGTGATTTTGTATTACCAGCAAGTATGACACTTCCAATAACATTAGCAGTTCCAACAGCTCCGTTTCAAATTACAGCAATTTGTGGTGGATCAGATACAACCACACTATATGTAACGCCTGTTATCGATCAAAACTAAGGAAATATAATGACTAGTCCTGCTCAATCTACAATTCAGAATTTATTGCCTGTTCAGGCATATTTTGACTTACAAGATAACTTTGTAACATTTATTGGGCAGAACAAGCCATTTTCAGCAACAATTGATCCTGACCAATCAGGATTAAACATTACAAGCAGCACGATCAATAGCACAACTATTGGTGCATTAGTTCCATCGACAGGTAATTTTACTAACATATCTACAGTCACAGGCACTATTTCAACAACACCTTCTGCCGCTACTGATATTGCTAATAAACAATATGTAGATTACGCATTATTAGGCATTTCATGGAAAGCGCCAGCTAAAGTAGCCACTACAGCAAACATTACGCTTTCAGGCCCACAAACTATTGACACCGTATCAGTTGTTGCAGGCGATACAGTTTTAGTTAAAAATCAAACAAATCTTGCAGAAAATGGTATTTATACCGTTCAAACAGGTGCATGGACTTACGCTGTTGGCTCTACAACATGGGCGCAATACATTGGTGCGGTTATTTATATAGTAGGTGGTAGTCAAGCGACTGCTGCGTTCTATACAACTGCTCAACCAGGTGGCACATTAGGTGTTACTGCAATGAATTGGTATAACCTTTCATTTTCATCAAGTTACACAGCAGGCACAGGCCTTACTTTAGTAGGCACACAATTTAGTATTACAAACACAGGCGTTACTGCTGCAACTTATGGATCAGCTTCCAATGTTCCTGTGATTGCATTTAACGCACAAGGTCAAGCAACATCAGTTACTAACACAGCTATATCTATTGCTAACACACAAGTCACAGGATTAGGCACATTAAGCACCCAAAACGCTAGTTCAGTAGCAATTACAGGTGGAACTATTAATGGCACAACAATTGGGGCTACAACAGCCTCTACAGGCGCTTTTACAACGCTTGGTGGCACAACTATTACAGCTTCAACACAATTTAGTGGCGCTGGCACAGGTTTAACAGGCACAGCTACTTCATTATCTATTGGTGGTAATGCTGCAACTGCAACTTCAGCTACTTCAGCTACAACAGCTACTAATTTGGCTGGTGGTTTAGCAGGTTCACTACCATATCAAAGCGGTGCAGGTGCTACAACATTCTTATCAGCTGGCACTAATGGACAAGTATTAACTTTAGCTGGTGGTGTTCCTTCATGGGCTACACTTTCAGCAGGAACAGTTACATCTGTATCAGGCACAGGAACAGTATCAGGTATCAGTTTATCAGGAACAGTTACAAGCTCAGGCTCATTAACTTTAGGTGGATCATTAGATTTATCTAGCCCTCCTGTTATCGGTAACACATTAGCTGCCGCAATTACAGGCACAACTATTACTGCAACAACTAGCTTTGTTGGGTCAAATTTTAATGCAGCAGGATCAGGCGGTGGATCATTAAAGACTAATACAGGAAATGCTTGCTTACAATGGGGTGGTGGTGGTGGCACAAACGTTACAATAGATGGCGCAATTAATATGAACGGTGCAAATTCGGCGATTAGTATAGCCCCAACTGGAACTGGAACTGCAACAATTAATCCAGCAACCGCATCAACAATGAATAACGTAGCTATTGGTGGAACAACGCCTTTAGCTGGAACATTTACTGATCTTAGAGTAAANAATACAATTTCATTAGCTGGGTCAACAGGCACAGCAGGTTATGTATTAACATCTAATGGGGCTTCTGCACCTACATGGCAAGCAAATGCTAGTGGATTAGCAATTACAGACGACACAACTACTAATGCAACTCGTTATTTAACATTTACAAGCGCTTCAACTGGTTCAATTACTGGAGCAGATGTATCTTCTACTAAATTAGCTTTTAATCCAAGCACAGGCATATTAACTGCAACAGGTTTTAGTGGATCAGGTGCTTCATTAACAAGCTTGAGCGGGTCTAACATATCAACAGGAACGGTAGGCGTAACAGTTGGTGGAACAGGCACTACAACTCAATTTACATCAGGTTCAGTTGTGTTTGCAGGCGCTTCAGGCGTGTATAGCCAAAGCAATGCTCAACTATTTTGGGATAATTCAAATAACCGTTTAGGTTTAGGAACTGCAACTCCTGCCGCTAAATTAGCTGTAGTAGGCACAGGATATTCACCTAACATTACTTTAACAGACGCAGCTACTATTGCATGGGATACATCTTTAGGCCAAGTGGCAACATTTACTTTTGTATCCACAAACAGAACTGTTGGCGCACCAACTAACTTGGTTAATGGCGGTTTCTATGCACTAGCTGTTATTCAAAATGCAGGTTCTAATACTTTAACTTGGAACGCTGTGTTTGATTGGGCTGGTGGCGTAGCACCTACATTATCAACGGCAGCTGGCGCTAAAGATTACTTTGTATTTAGATCAGACGGCACAAACCTATACGAACAAGGTCGCTCATTGGGAGTTGCTTAATGTTTCCTGTTTTATCAGCTAACACACTTTCTACAGGCTATAACATAAATAACTCATTAAGATTTAGAGCTAGTGCTAATGCTTTTTTAAATAGAACACCTGGAAGTGCTGGTTCAAGAACAACTTGGACTTGGAGTGGATGGGTTAAACGTGGCATTTTGTCTTCTGTTAGGATACTTTTTCACGCAGGAAACAATGGTGGTACTGATACAGGTTTTTATTTTAATAGTGATAATACTATTCAATTTTATAATTCTGCATCAGGAACAATTAATGGATATATCCTAACACCAGCAGTATTTCGTGACCCATCAGCTTGGTATCATTTAGTTTTTGTTTTTGACACAACAAATGCTACTGCGGCAAACAGAATGAGAATATATGTTAATGGTACATTACAGACTGTTACAATCAACACTCAAATTGCTCAAAATGCATCAGGTTCAATAAATAATACTGTAGTTAATAGAGTAGGTGCTACTGATATTGGGGATTACTTTGACGGATACCTAGCTGAAGTAAACTTCATTGACGGACAAGCCTTAACACCATCATCATTTGGCTCTACAAACGCAACTACAGGTGTATGGCAACCATCTAAATATACAGGCACTTATGGCACTAACGGATTCTATTTGCCATTCTCTGACATAGCTACTACATCAGGTTCTAATGCAGGTCTAGGTAAAGACTTTAGTGGTAACGGAAACTATTACAATACTAATAACATATCTGTAACTGCTGGCNNAACCTATGATGCNATGNTAGACAGTCCTACGCTAACAAGTGCGACTGTGGCTAATTATGCGGTGTTAAATCCTTTGCAATCTGCTGTAGCACCTACTGCTGGTAATTTAGATTTTAATAGTGGAGCTGGTGAAGTTTGTCCTAAAGCAACAATTCAACTACCTTTAACTGGTAAATGGTATTGGGAAACCTATTGCTCTGCAACAGGCACAGATAATTGGATTGGTATTACGACTGACCA
>JGI25911J50253_10000783_pt1 | contig 10997 bp, 8 predicted proteins | sample LauGreSBDMM110SD_3_FD_50253 | JGI IMG/M metagenome (IMG submission 50253) | reverse complement strand
GGCCGCAGCGGTCGAGGCGACCGCCTCCAATGGCGGGCAGATGATGCCGCCTGTCATGGGCGCGGTGGCCTTTTTGATGGCGGACTTCTTGCAAATCAGCTACGCCGAAGTGGCCATTGCGGCGCTCGTGCCTTCGCTTCTGTACTACATCGCTCTGTTCATCCAGGCCGACCTTGAAGCGGCCAAGGGCAACATATTGCGGGTGCCGGCCAAAGACATTCCAAAGATGCTCCAGGTCTTGGCCAAAGGCTGGTTGTTCATGCTGCCCTTTGTGGTGCTGGTCTATGCCCTTTTCTGGGAAAACCGGGAACCCGAAAACGCCGCCATCTTTGCCAGCTTGGCGGTGATGCTGATCGGCTTTGCTTTTGGCTATGGCGCAGACCGCTTGTCACTGAGCGAGCTGTGGCAATGCGTGGTGCGCACCGGCGTGTCGTCGGCCGACATCATCATGATCTCGGCGGCTGCCGGCTTCATCATGGGCATATTGCAAATCACCGGCCTGGGCTTTGCACTGACGCTTTACCTGGTTGAGCTGGGCCAGGGCAATGTCTTTTTGCTGCTGCTCATCTCTGGCGCGTTGTGCATTGTTCTTGGCATGGGCATGCCCACGCTGGGCGTATATGTGTTGCTGGCGGTGCTCTTTGTGCCGGCCTTTGTGGAAGTGGGCGTCTCGCCCATGGCCGCGCACATGTTCATCTTGTACCTGGGCATGATGTCTTTTGTCACGCCGCCCGTGGCCATCGCGGCCTTCTTTGCTGCCAACCTGGCCGGCGCCGACCCCATGCGCACAGGCTGGATCTCGATGCGATTTTCCTGGACCGCCTACATCGTGCCGTTCATCTTTGTCTTTTCTCCGAGCTTGCTGCTGCAAAGCAGCTCCTGGGTAGAGACCGCCTTCAGCATCACCATGGCCATCATCGGCGTCTGGTTTGTGTCTGCGGGCATGGTCGGCTACGGGCTGCGCCTCATGAGCGGCTGGCTGCGCACCGCGTCCATCACGAGCGGCGCGCTCTTGCTCTTGCCCCTTGGGATGGCCGCTTGGGTTGTTTATGCCAACGTGTTGGGTGCCGTGCTGGCGGTGTCGGTCACGGCTGTGGGGCTGGCCGATCGCCGCAAGGACATGGCTCGGGTGCTGGCCGAGTCGGCACCAAACCAGGCGTCCTGAACAAGCCCCAACCGGTGCGTGCTCCGCATCGTTTGGAAGCATGGGCTTGCGTACACATTGGGGGGGGNGTTTGACAGCCAACCCCGTGTCGTTGTTACAGGGGGTCGGATTTTGAGGCGGCATTGGTGTGGGGGTCACGGGCGCACATCCAGATTTAATATGCATTCATTTTTTTACTGATGAGGCGTCTTCGATACTCTGTGGCGGAAAAATTTCCAAACCACTAAAGTAATGGCCATNTCGCGCCGAATCTCTAGGCATGAACGCTGAACAATTCATTGAGTTTGCCAACAACTTTGCAAAGGCCAGTGCTAAAACATCTAGTACTGATATTCAACTGGCCTATGAGGACAATTTAGATTGTCTTGCTCGACCCGGTGATCAAGTTGTCGTGATCCGAAAGCCTTGGCCCATTGGCCGCTGGGGTACGGTCATTGCATTTCGGGAATTGAGCCCCTGCTATTTCCGCGTGGAAGTTGAAATTGAGGGAAAACACCTACAAATCCCAGCCCATGCATTGGCTCGTCGGGTGGGGGCACCAGACTGTGAGAAGGCAGAACTTCAATACATCTATTTATTGATGAAGATCAATGGTTTGACCATTGCACAGTGAGTCATTCAACAAATATTTCGCGCATGCCAGTTAGAGGTTTCATTTATTTGCGTGAATTGGAAAGAACCAATTCCCGCAAGGATATTGTCGGCATGTTGACAAGTTTCATGTGCTATTGGCTAAACTGACCTAAGATAGCTTTTTCAGCTATCGATTTCATTTTGGAGTTCACTATGCACGGTAGATTTCTTTCTGTCACCTTGGCTTTGATCATGGGTTTTACCAGCATCAGTGCTGAAGCCGCAAAGCGNTTGGGNTCAGGCAAGTCTGTTGGCCAGCAATCTAACAATGTCTCTCAGTCACAAGGCGCTAAGCCTGGACAAAATGCCACGCCTGCAACCCCAGCTGCACCCCCTCCTGCTGCTGCCCCACAAAAACGTCCATGGGGCGCGATGCTGGGCGGACTGGCAGCGGGTCTTGGGCTGGCATGGCTGGCAAGTTCCATGGGGTTTGGTGAAGAGCTCGGGCAGTTCATGATGTTTGGCCTGATTGCTTTGGCCATCATGATGGCGGTCGGCTACTTTATGCGACGCAGAGCAGCTGCTCAAAACACTGTGACCAACACCAGCCCCTTGGCCTTTCAAGGTGCTGGGGCAACACCGCCTCTGCAACAGCAAACAACCCAATTCAATGCACATCCCAATGCGGCCAACGCCGCATCGGGCAGCATGATTGGTTCAGCAGTCAGCGGATTTCAACCCACCTGGTCGATTCCCGCTGGCTTTGATGCCAATGGGTTCCTTCATCACGCCAAAGAAAACTTTGTCACCATGCAAGATGCCTGGGATCGATCAGATACGGCCAGCCTGCGTCACCTGATGACAGACCACATGTTGACCGAGATCAAAGCTCAAATTGCTGAGCGCGACGCCGCCAGTTCTGTGGGCCAAATGACCAAAACTGAAGTGGTCTCTCTAGAGGCGAAGTTACTGGGCATTGAAGAGTCCTATGACAGCCACCTGGCCAGTGTTGAGTTCACCGGGATGATTCGCGAAGATGTCGGGGCCCAAGCTGAGGCATTCAAAGAAGTCTGGAACATGTCCCTGAGCAAAGCCGCTAACAGTGGTTGGCTGGTGGCTGGCATTCAGGCGACAAGTTAACGCTAGAACGTGATGCTTGGCCAGCGCCAAGCATCACGGCTACTGGTGAACTTCACCCCAGAGGTATCCATCTTCAATACCAAACGGGAACGCAAGCGATGCACAGTGTCAAAATTCGGCCGCATATCATCGACCGTGTAACGGCTCGAAGAGGCAAGTCACATTGGTTCGAATCGCTTGAAAAAAAACGCACAGCTCTGGTGGTCATAGACATGCAAAGCACCTTCTGCGAGGAAGGGGCACCGGCAGAGGTCGCGACAGCTCGCAGCATCGTCCCCCACATCAATTCGCTGACGACACAACTTCGCGCCATGGGTGTGCCCATTTTTTGGGTGCTGCATGCCAACACCCACCTTGGCGAACGCAGTGACTGGGAGTTATTCTTCAACCACGTGGTGGCTGACGATGTCCGCAGTCGAACCATGCACAGCTTGATGCCGGGCAAACAGCACGTATGGCCAGATCTTGTGACAAGCCCAGAAGATGTGATCTTGTTGAAAAATCGCTACAGCGCATTCATATCAGGTTCATCGGCGCTTGAACCTATGCTGCGCAACTATGGCATCGATACGATCCTGATTGCTGGCACCAAGACCAATGTCTGTTGCGAGTCAACCGGCCGCGACGCCATGATGCTGGACTTCAAGGTGGTGATGGTGTCGGACTGCTGTGCCGCGCTTTCCGACGAAGAGCACCTTGCGACGCTTGAAACCTTCATNCAGCAATTCGGGGATGTCATGACCTGGCAAGATGTCATCGANCGCCTGGCTTAACCAAGGCCACTCATTCCCTTTGAGTGAATTAAAAATTGCAAAATGTTCCTTAACAAATCATTCAGGCTGGAGGCCTGATCTGGCAATGACNTTTTTCCAAANAATCGCTTCTTGAGCGATTTGGTTGGCAAATTCAGATGGTGAACTTCCCACTGGACTCACACCCAATTCAAAATACTTTTGCTTGACTGCTGGCTCGTTCAAAATTGCTTGAATGGCCTCAGCCAGTTTTAGAATAATTTTGCTGTCTGTTCCAAGCGGTGCAGAAAGCCCCCACCAGTTACCGGTAATCAATTCTGGAATCCCTTGCTGCGCTGAAGTGGGAACATTGGGTAAGACTGGAAGCCGATGCGGCCCAGCAACTGCCAGTGCCTTTAACTTGCCTGCATTGATATTGCCAGCAACCGAACTCAAGGCCGTCATATAAATTTGCGTGTCGCCTCCCAACAAGCCTTGAACCGCTGGAGCTGAACCGCGATAAGGCACGTGAATCAAATCAACGCCTGTCAGTTGCTTATAGAGTTCAGCTGCAAGATGCGGAGGTGTTCCGTTTCCTGGAGATGCGAACGCCAATTTTCCAGATTCCTTTTTGGCCAAAGCAGTCAGTTCTGCCAATGTATTGACAGGCAAGTTGGCATTGACAACAACAACAGATGGCGCATTGCTGATCATGGTGATGGGTGCCAAATCCTTCATTGGGTCAAAGCGCATCCCCTTGATCAATGAAGAATTTGTCACATAGTTGTTTGTGGAGCCAAGCAGCAATGTGTACCCATCAGCAGCAGATCTAACGACATCTTCAGCGCCAATATTTCCGGAAGCCCCACTCTTGTTATCAATCAAGAAGCGAACACCAAATTTAGCCTCAAGCTGATTTTGAATCAGCCTGAATGTGATGTCCCCCGTGTTTCCTGGGGCGTAGGGGATAACGACACGCACAGGGCGATTCGGCCATCCTCCCAAATCAGAAGAAATGGAATGGCTTGAAGCAAAAGCGCAAGCCAAAAATGCTGCGGTTGACCCCAATAATTGACGTATTTTTTTCATCTTGGTCTAAACTTTCTATGAATGAAGAACTACAAAACAAATTGGCCGTTCACCATGACTCTTGTGGCTTGAATATGAGGCAACTTTTCCTCATCGCATGATAAAGGGTCTGCAGTGAGAATCGACACATCAGCTAAAAACCCCGGATTCAGGCGACCACGTTTTTCCTCGTCGAAACACAAATACGCGCCGCCTTGGGTCGCGATTTCCAAAGCTTGACTTCTTTCAATCGCTTGAGATTCACCGACCAGCTGACCGCCGCGACTTTTTCGGGCACTGGCGTGCCACATTGGATGGAACAAGGACGGCGGTAAGTTGTCACTCCCAAATGCCACCGGAACGCCATTTTCTATAAGGCTTCGCAACGGCACCAAATCATTCATGTCATGGGTGCCTTCTCTCAACATGCGATCGCCATCTTTGTAGATGTGACGATTTGTATGGGTTGTCAGCACAATGCCCAAGTCTTTTATGCGGGCGATTTGATCGCGCGTTAAAAAGCGTTGATGACCCAACACCCAACGCATGGGTGCAATTGGATGTACTTGATTGGCAGATTCAAATAGATCCAGAAGATTTGGCCAGATTCCAGACAAGCGAATTTCGTTTCGCGCCGCCTCCTGAACCAATACCTTCATGACGTCCAAAGGCAATGCACATCCGGCTTGAAATCCTGCCCATCCTGTACAGGGATGGTTGGCCGCTCTGAGTTGATTGTTATGCGGATCAGGATCAATTTCTGCATAAAGCCCTTGAACCTTGAGCAAATCGTCTCCGCTGCCATTTCGACCCACCCATGCGGCCCAGTCTTTCAACATCTCTGCGGCATCACCTTGACCATTCAAATGCCAATTGGGACTGAATGTGAGCAAGGCCCTGACCGTGCTTTTTCCTGATGAATGAACGGATTGATAGGCTTGAATAACCTCAGTTGCAACCCCATGGCCTTCAAATACGCAAGTCGTCCCAGCTTTGTTGTACTCTGACATGCCATGAAGCAGCGCTGCCTCACGTTGTGCCAACGAAAATCCAGGTGCACAACGCATCAATGTATGTTCCACCAGTGGAACTAAACTTTTCTCCCAAAAAATGCCCGTCGGATGTCCCGAAGCATCTTTGTCGATGCCAATTTCTTGGCTAGGCGAGCGCGTATGTAGACCAATACCAGCCAGCTTCAATGCCAGGCTATTTGCAACGCAAACATAAGGCACTGAATTAGACCAATAACCCCAAATAGGACGAATGAATACGGGATGCTTTGGACTGACTCGATCAAGATCGTAGCGTGTGGGAATTAAGTGCGAAACATCTGTCAAAAACTCCGGAGGTTGCCCGATCGGTTGCGTCAAGATCCAGGCGCCCTCGGGGCGTTGTCGAACCTCATCGGCAATCACATCCAAAATATCCTGCAAAGAATGTGCGTGTTGCAAACTTGGCAACTGGTGTCTCAAGCCCTCCCGATCAATGTGTGCGTGACCATCCGTTAACCCAGGAATAACGCAACTTCCTTTTAAATCAATGATCTGCGTGCTTGTATCTGCAGCTCTTAAAAGTTCTTCTGTCAGACCGACGGCATGTATTCGGTTTCCAATAATCGACAGGGCCTGTACTGTGCCATTTTTTGAGTCACCCGTATGAATGAGCCCACTGTGAAGAATCACATCGGGGATTGATTTTTGAGTTGAATTCAACTTGCGTTCACTCTGATCATGTTGCTGTATTTGGTCTGATCTTGACTCGGACTCACCCTTTGGCAATTGGAATGTCCAGTAGGCATCCCACCCCCACTAGACACATCAACCTTGCTTCACAGCGCATAACCGAAGATTGGTTACCAGCAATTCTCTACTGGTCGGCAGTTGCACCGCTATCGCGAATGACTTTTCTCCAGCGTACGCGCTCCTGCTCCATGAAGGTCGCCATAGCAGCTGGGGTGCTGCCAACGGGTTCAAAATTCAGTTCGAGAAGCCGATTGGATACGTCAGGTTGCTTGAGCATCTCGGCGATCGCNCTGGAGAACTGGTTGGCGATTGCCGGTGGAGTGCCGCTCGGTGCAACAACACCCAGCCAGATCAAGGATAGAAACCCCGGAAGCACCTCTGACATTGCGGGTGTATTCGGCAAGATGCTGCTGCGCTTCTCGCTGGCAACGGCCAAGACGCGCAGCTTGCCAGAGCGAATNTGTGGCAGGGCCAAGCCGATGTCTGCAAACATGACATCCACACGCCCTCCCAATAGCTCCAAGACCGCCTGACTGGTACCCTTGAAAGGGATGTGTGCGATCTTTATCCCNCCCATTGTCTTGAACATCTCGGCCGCAAGGTGCGGGGTGCTGCCGCTCCCGGCCGAAGCGTAGTTCAGCCGGTCAGGATTGGCTTTGGCGTAGGCGATCAACTGCTGAACGCTTTCCGCAGGTACGCTGGGGTTTACCACCAGAACGTTGTAAGTGGACAAGACCACAGACACGGGGACGAATGCTTCCGGGTCGTATGCGAGCTTCGAGAAAAGACTCTTGTTGATGACCAAAGACGGCGGCGGCGCAAACAGCATGGTGTAACCGTCGGGCGTGGACTTGAACACAGCCTCGGCNCCAATGTTGTGAGAGGCGCCTGCGCGNTTCTCAACGATGACGGGTTGACCCCACTTGGTCCGGAGCTTTTCAGCCAGGATACGCGTGACGGTGTCGAAGGCAGCGCCCGTTGCAACCGGGACGATAAGCTTGACAGGTTTGCTCGGNTAGTCCTGCGAGTGAACGGATAGCGAGAACCCCAGCCCAACGGCCAAAATGACCTTGGCGAGTGTTTGTACCATCATGTCTATTTCCTTTCAAGGTATTGGAGTTAACGGAAAACCCATCTCTTTGGCCCAGGCAAAAATCTAAAGGAAAAGATAATCATCCTTATTCACTTTGCGCGTTCCATTCCAGTATTCGACCGTCGGCAGCGGCCAGTTTTGGGTCAACCTGCCACTGGCGTTTTTATACCAACTGTTCACTGTCGCAGCGCCATACACCACAGAGCCGCTGGCTGCGTCGATGCGTTCATTGAAGCGGTCCAACACTTCTTGTCGCACTTCCATTCCACGTTTCCTGGATTCAAGCAGCAGCTTGATGCATTCCACGATATACATAGCGCCGGCTTCTGATAGCAGCACCAAACTGGCATTGCCGTTGATGTTCGTATTGGGCCCATACATACAGAACAAATTTGGAAAATTAGGAACGGTGATGCCGTAATAAGCGCGGGCATCATCGCCATGCCACTGATCCTGTAACTTGACGCCGCCGCGGCCTGTCAGCGGTAAAGTCGAAAGGAAATCAGCCGCCTTGAAACCTGTGCCGAAAACGATGATATCGAGCTCGTGCAGTTCCCCGTTGGCAGTCACGATGCCACCTTTGTTCGCCTTGGTGATCTTTTCGGACACCAATTTCACATTCGGCCTCTTAAGGGTTGCAAACCACTTGCCGTCGTCTGATGCACAGCGTTTGGCGAAAGGCGGATAGTCCGGCGTCATCTTCTTGAGCAAATCAGGCCGATCTGCCAAGGATCTTTCGAGATGCGTCATCATCAGCTGACGCAACTCCTCGTTCTTTTGNGACATNGAGACCGGATGTTTCCATGCGGGGTCCACCTCTGTGTAGGCNCGGCGGCNCATNCCAACCCACATTCGGTAGACACGAAACCACCGGTGGTAATTGGGAATGTTAGCGAAGAGCCAGCGGCTGCCTTCCTTCAGCAGACTGTTATAGCCGGGCGTGGGTCTGATCCAGGGCGGTGACCGCTGAAACACAGTCAATTCGCCGGCAACCTCCGCGATCTTCTGGATCGCCTGGAATCCGCTCGCGCCTGTTCCAATGACACCGACGCGCTTGCCCGTCAGATCTACCGCGTGATTCCAGCGCGCCGTGTGCCAGGAATGCCCTGCAAAATTATCGATGCCCTCGATAGCAGGATAGTTTGGACGGTTGAGCTGACCAACGGCGCTTATCAAAGCCTGCGCGCAAAGCTGCTCGAGGCTGCCGTCAGGCTTCCTCAGCGTGAGGTTCCAACTGCCATCACTCTCGTCATATTTTCCCGACACCACTTCAGTGTTGTAGCGTATGTGCTCCTGCAGGCCGAATTTCTCAGCGCTGCTCTGTAGGTATTCCAATACAGCCGCTCGGCTTGCATATTCTTCTTTCCAGTGAGGGTTCTGGTTAAAAGAATAGCTGTAATTGAAGTTGCTGGTGTCGAGGTGGCACCCCGGGTAGTTGTTCTCAGACCAAACACCGCCAACTTCGTGGTGTCTTTCCAAGATGATGAACGGTATGCCGGCTTGCTTCAGGCGGTATGCCGCGCCTACACCAGCCAGACCGGCCCCGATGATCGCAACAGTGAAGTCTGTATCCGGAGCAAGCTTGGATTTATGCCACTGTGTGGATTGACTGAACTCTGGTAGACCCAACTCATTCAAAAGCAAGGTGAAATGATCATCCGAAAACGGTCCAACCATGTACGCCATGATCTGCCGCACCTGCGCTCTACCCAGAGGCGGTCTGGCGTCATAGACGCCTTTGCGCAGATCCTGTATGACATCGAACGCCATCTCGCGCGCTTTCTCTTGTGCAATCGCCGAAAGGCCACCTTGGGGTTGGAAACCCGCAGCAGTTTCAATATAGTTTGGGCGAAACTCTTCTCTGAGCAGAGTCAAGTCATGAGTGGCGTGAGCCAAGGTACCAAGAAGGCTGGGAAGATGAGCTTCCCTCAGGATTTCCCTGAGTTTTGTATCGTCCGGAAAATTAGACATTTAGCGTCATTAGCGAATAGATTTTCAACAAGAGAAATTGAAATGTAGCACCAAGTATCAGCTGTCGATCAACAGGAAAACCCTCGCATGAATGTGTGGCAAAGCACTGCGATGAGCTGTCTCACATCAAGTTCTTTTTGGCCCGAGGCGCCACAAAGATGTGACCTCTGCCACACGGGCTAAATGCAAAGGGTCATCAGCATCTTCAACCTTGCCGTGTCGCGGGCGTACGTCTTGACGCCCAAGGACCTGGAGTCCACCCTCGTCTATCCACAGCAGCAAGGATTCGCGTGAACGCAGACCCAGGTGCTCGGCCAAGTCAGACAAGATCAACCATCCCTCCCCCTCTGGTGTGAGGTGCTCTCGCAGGCCAGACAAAAAGCCACGCAGCATGCTGCTGTTCTCGTCATAAACTGCGCGTTCGATGGGCGATGTTGGTCGTGCAGGGACCCAAGGCGGATTGCACACGATCAATGGTGCCAAGCCAACCGGGAATAGATCGGCCTTGACCAGCTCCACCTTTTCTGAAAAGCCGAGACGCTCAATGTTCTCTTGTGCACAAGCCAGCGCTCGGCTGTCACAGTCGGTCGCAACGACACGCTCGACCCCCCGTTTGACCAACAACGCGGACAACACACCCGTACCCACACCAATCTCAAAGGCCAGCGTGTGATCATCAATAGCGGTTGTTGCCACAAGGTCAATGTACTCACCGCGCACGGGTGAGAAAACACCGTAGTGGGGATAGATCCGATTGTTGGGTGCGTCGCCCAAAGCGGCAACTTCTACCCCTTTTTTTCGCCATTCATACGCACCCACCACACCCAGTAATTCACGCAAAGAAACCATGCTCCCCTGGCCAGATGAGGGGCCCCAAGCTTGGAAACAAGCTTCGCGCACATCGGGAGCGCGACGCAAGGGAATGCGATAGTCGACATCTAAGGGGATGAATAACAAACCAAGCACCCTGGCGCGTTGACCCAGCGCCTGACGGTACAAGTGAAACGCCTGTGAAAAATCAGTAGCTTGATTTTTTACAGGTCTTTTGGAAGATCGTTTGTGAGTCCTGCGTGACAAAGCCTGCAGCAATTGACGTGCATTGTGAAAGTCCCCCTGCCACAACATGCCGGTACCTTCGCACATCATCCGGTAGGCCACATCTGCCGCTACGGTGTCGTCCCCCATGACAACTTGACGCGGCACTGGCAACTCGCTCTCAGTGCGCCAAAGGGGTAGATTGGTAAGAAATTGCATATGCGATCATAGTCAAGGACCCGCCTGAAAAAGCGATGCTTTTTCCTTTTAGACCCCACAAGTTGTCTCGCTTTAGGCTTCTGAGTGACTTTTGCCGCCGAATTTCTTCGAATGCAATCATTAAAACTATCGATGGGCATTGGCCCGAGCCAGATGGATTTTCTTGAAGCTTGCCATCAAGCGGTGATGCCTGTCTAGCCCTTCAAGCTTCATGCTGGTGGGCTTCAAACCAAAAAACCGCACACTGCCATTCACCGAGC
>JGI25911J50253_10000765_pt1 | contig 11100 bp, 8 predicted proteins | sample LauGreSBDMM110SD_3_FD_50253 | JGI IMG/M metagenome (IMG submission 50253) | reverse complement strand
TCCGCCACCGATGTCACCGATGACGTGCATCCAGAAGTCGCCGCCAGTGCGGTCTTGGCCGCTCAAATGGTCGGCTTGGACATTTGCGGCGTCGATATTGTTTGCGAAACTATTTTGCGACCCTTAGAGGAACAAAACGGCGGCATCATTGAAGTCAATGCTGCGCCGGGTTTACGCATGCATCTCAGCCCCTCGTTTGGCAAAGGACGCGATGTGGGCAAGGCCGTCATTGCGCATATGTTTCCCGAGGGAGAAAACGGGCGTATTCCTGTGGTGGCGGTAACTGGTACCAACGGTAAAACCACCACCGTTCGATTGATTGCGCATTTGCTGGCCTCCAGTGGGTTGCGCATGGGCATTGCCAATACCGATGGCGTCTATGCCAATGGCTACCAATTTGATTCCGGCGACTGTGCAGGACCGCAAAGTGCGCTTCGCGTGCTGATGCACCCCAATGTCGATGCTGCTGTGCTTGAAACCGCACGTGGTGGCATGCTGCGCGAAGGCTTGGCGTTTGACCGTTGCGAGGTTGCGGTGGTGACCAATATCGGCAGTGGCGATCACCTGGGCTTGAACTACATTTCCACCGTCGAAGATTTGGCGGTGTTGAAGCATGTCATTGTGCGCAATGTCGACCCCGCAGGTATGGCGGTTCTCAATGCCGAAGATCCTTTGGTGGTCGCCATGGCTGCCAAATGCCCCAGCGCCGTCACCTTTTTCGCGTATGACCCCAAAACACCTTCCTTGGCCACCCACCGTGCGCAAGGCAAGCGTGTTCTTTTTGTGGAAGAGGGTCACATCATCGCGGCCGAAGGCAAATTCCACATGCGCTTGCCTTTGTTGAACATCCCCATTACCCACAACGGCGCTTTGCGGTTTCAGGTGGCCAATGTGATGGCTGCTATTGCCGCGGGTTGGGCTTTAAAGCTGTCTTGGGAAGGCATGTGTCAAGCCTTAAGCCACTTTGTCAGCGACGCCCAAAGTGTGCCTGGCCGTTTCAATGTGTTTGATTACAAACAGGCCAAAGTCATTGTTGACTTTGGACACAATGCGGATGCGGTCAAAGCCATTGTGGACGCTGTGCAAATTTTTCCTGCTCGTCGTCGCAGCTTGGTTATTTGTGGCACGGGCGACAGGCGCGACGAAGATTTGCGCGCACTCACCCGTGGTGTGGGTCACGCTTTCGATGATGTGATTCTTTTTGAAGATGCTTGCCAGCGCGGTCGCTCAGATGGTGAGGTGATTGCCTTGTTGCGCGAAGGCTTGCAGGGTGCGACCCGGGTTCAAAATATCGAAGATGTTTATGGTGAATTCAAAGCCATTGACCGNGCCCTAGACAATTTGCAAGCNGGCGATGTTTGCCTGATCTTGATAGACCAAATTCAAGAATCGATGGCACATGTGCAAATGCGCATGANCCAAGCATCAGCCCCTGTCAAAGCCTNAANCTTTGATGCTGACCCACCAACTTTCAAGTTTGAAACTGATTGTTTTGGGTGTGGGCTTGGTGTTGTGCGCCGTTTGCAGCGCAGAACCTCTGGACTCGCGCCTGCAATGCAAGCTGTTTGCGGGTGGGGAAGACCACCAGTTTATTTTTGTACCCACACCCCATCCTTACAGGGCCAAGCCGATTGATCTTGAGCGGTTTCGTTTCAAAGCGATTGTGTCTGCCAACGCAGAGCATATCGAGAACATCAAAATAACCGTCTCCTATCGAACCGACAAGCAGCCCCTTATTCTTCAGCAAGCCACTTATTTGCCGCCGTTTGTCTCGCACCAGAGTTTGACCGGCAGACAGCATCTGTACTCGCCCAATTTGGGCCGAGAACTCATCTATGAATGCACAATGTTGACGGCACCATGATCAACCAATTAGTAACCTTCTTTTGCTTGGTGTTTATCGGCATTGCAGTTGGTCTCGGCCATGCGGTGGCTCAGGATGATGATGTGTCCATGGTGTTTGTGGGCGATTTAATGCTGGCCGATTTCCCTGGTCAGCGCATCAAGCAGGGACACAATCCATTCAAACCGTTTGCATCTGTTTTGAATAAGAGCGATATACGCATAGCCAACTTGGAATGCGTGATCTCCACCATGGGCACAGCCGAGGACAAACCCTTTACTTTCAGGGCCCATCCTCGCGTGCTGAAGTTATTGAAGAAACATTTTGATGCGGTTTCTTTGGCCAACAACCACACCGGCGATTTCGGTCATGCTGCATTTGACCAAATGCTTGGTTTTTTGACCCAAGCCAAGATGCCTTTTTTTGGCGGCGGGCGAGATTTGCATCAGGCGCATCAACCCTTNCTTTTTAAGCGCAAGGGAATCACCATTGCCGTGTTGGGCTATAACGAATTTTTCCCCCGCAGTTTTGAGGCCGATGTGGATCGTGCTGGCTCGGCTTGGAGCGATGACGAGCAAGTGGTCGCCGACATCAAAGCTGCNCGTGAAGTGCACCANGCCGATGTGGTGATTCCTTTCATGCACTGGGGTGTTGAAGATGAGCCTTATGCCACCACGCGTCAGCAAAGCTTGGCCAAGCGCATGATCGATGCTGGCGCGGATGCGGTGGTGGGCTCTCATCCGCATGTGACCCAAAACACCGAGTTTTACAAAGGCCGCCCGATTGTGTACAGCTTGGGAAATTTTGTGTTCGATGGCTACAGCAGTTTGGAAAACACCACTGGCTGGGCTTTGCAGTTAGACGTCAACCGCACAGGCGTTAAACAAGCGCGTATCCATGTGGCGCGCATTGATCGCTACGGTACACCGCACCCTTCACGCAAAGACGCTGGCCAGTGCTGGCAGCGTGGCAACTCAAGCTTTGCNGANTGCCGTCCTTAGCTGAACAAATTNTTCAGCTTGTCNGCCCAACCGGCTTCAGAAGGCTTGTGTTTAGCNCCACCTTTTTTCAGTGACTCCTCTAACTCTTTAAGCAGCTTACGCTGAGGCTCGGAGAGCTTCACCGGTGTCTCTACGGTGATGTGGCAGTACAAGTCGCCCGGAAAACTAGAACGCACACCTTTGATACCTCTGCCGCGCAAACGAAATTGTTTGCCGGTTTGCGTGCCTTCGGGTAAATCGATGGCCGCTTCGCCACTGAGTGTGGGGACAGCGATTTCTCCACCCAAGGCAGCGGTGGTGAAACTGATGGGCACGGCGCAATGCAAGTCGTCGCCGTCACGTTGAAAGACATCGTGTTTTTGTAAGCGAATTTCGATGAACAAATCGCCGCTTGGGCCGCCGTTGGTACCGGGCTCGCCATTACCGCTGCTGCGAATACGCATGCCGTCGTCGATGCCTGCGGGAATTTTGATTTCAAGTGTTTTTTGTTTTTTGATTTTGCCTTGACCGTGGCAAGGTGTGCAGGGGTCGGTGATGGTTTTACCGCTGCCACGGCAATTCGGACAGGTTTGTTGCACGCTGAAAAATCCTTGGCGCATTTGCACCACGCCTTGGCCTTGGCAGGTAGCGCAGGTTTTGACCGAGGTGCCGGGTTTGGCACCCGTGCCTTCACATGTGCTGCATTCTTCAAAGCTGGGGATGCGAATTTGGGACTCTTTGCCCGCCGCCGCTTCCTCCAGCGTGATGTCCATGGCGTAGCTCAGGTCGTTGCCCCGAAAGACTTGTTTACCGCCCGCGCCTTGTTGGCGACGGGTTTGACCAAAAATGTCCCCAAAGATGTCGCCAAACGACTCACCAAAACCGCCAAATCCGGCGGCGCCGCCTGGACCGCCGCGCATATTGGGGTCGACACCTGCATGGCCAAACTGGTCGTAGGCCGAACGCTTTTCAGCGTCCGAAAGCATCTCATAGGCTTCCTTGGCCTCTTTGAATTTCACCTCTGCCGTGGCGTCACCTTGGTTGCGGTCAGGGTGGAATTTCATTGCCAGTTTGCGGTAAGACTTTTTGATCTCTTCGTCGCTGGCGGTCTTGGGTACACCCAATATTTCGTAGAAGTCGCGTTTGGTAGCCATGTTTGTATCTAAGGGTGTTGAATGTGCCAACGCCGCGCAGCCTCTTCAGGCTCTGCGCGGCGTCATGGGTGGAGAAGGGTCAGCCTTTTTTNACTTCCTTGACTTCAGCATCGACCACATTATCGTCGTCGGGTTTTTGGTTCCCGTCAGGCGCTGCGCCACTGGCTGCCGCCGCTTGTTGCGCTTGCATATCGGCATACACCATCTCGCCTAATTTTTGGGCAACCGTCATCAACGCTTCCGTCTTGGCCAAGATCTGGTCTTTGTCCTCGCCCTTCAAAGCCTCTTCGACTTCTTTCACTGCGGCTTCGATTTTTTCTTTGTCGCCAGCTTCTACTTTGTCGGCGTGATCGACCAAGCTCTTCTTAACGCTGTGCACCGAGGCATCGGCGTTGTTACGCGCTTGAATCAGTTCCAGTTTTTTCTTGTCTTCGGAAGCGTTGAGCTCGGCGTCTTTCACCATTTGCTGAATCTCAGCTTCGCTCAAACCCGAATTGGCTTTGATGGTGATTTTGTTTTCTTTGCCGGTGGCTTTGTCCTTGGCACCCACATGCAAAATGCCGTTGGCGTCAATGTCAAACGACACTTCAATTTGCGGTGTCCCGCGAGCAGAGGGTGGAATACCTTCAAGATTGAATTCACCCAAAGATTTGTTGCCCGAGGCCATTTCGCGTTCACCCTGAAACACCTTGATGGTCACGGCGGGCTGGTTGTCGTCGGCGGTGGAGAAGGTCTGTGCGAATTTGGTGGGGATGGTGGTGTTTTTGGCGATCATCTTGGTCATCACACCGCCCAAGGTTTCGATGCCCAAAGACAAGGGTGTGACGTCTAGCAACAGCACGTCTTTGCGGTCGCCAGATAACACTTGGCCTTGAATGGCAGCACCCACGGCCACAGCCTCATCTGGGTTGACGTCGCGGCGCGGCTCTTGACCAAAGAATTCTTTGACCTTTTCTTGCACCTTGGGCATGCGGGTCATGCCGCCCACCAAGATCACGTCATCAATGTCGCTCACCGACACGCCAGCGTCTTTGATGGCGGTGCGGCAAGGCGCAATGGTGCGCTCAATCAATTCATCAACCAAACTCTCCAGCTTGGCGCGGTTGAGTTTGATGTTCAGGTGCTTGGGGCCTGAAGCGTCGGCAGTGACATACGGCAAATTGATGTCGGTGCCGGTGGTGGAAGAGAGCTCGATCTTGGCTTTTTCAGCGGCTTCTTTGAGGCGCTGCAAAGCCAACACGTCTTTGGACAAATCGACACCAGAGTCTTTCTTGAACTCGGTGATGATGAAGTCGATGATGCGTTGATCGAAGTCTTCGCCGCCCAGAAAAGTGTCGCCATTGGTGGACAACACTTCAAACTGCTTTTCGCCATCGACGTCGGCGATTTCTATGATGGACACGTCAAACGTGCCGCCACCCAAGTCGTAGACAGCAATTTTGCGATCGCCTTTTTCGGTTTTATCCAAACCAAAAGCCAAAGCCGCTGCAGTGGGTTCGTTGATGATGCGCTTGACATCCAAGCCGGCAATACGGCCAGCGTCTTTGGTGGCTTGGCGCTGGCTGTCGTTGAAATAAGCCGGCACGGTGATGACCGCCTCGGTGACTTCTTCGCCCAGGTAGTCCTCGGCGGTCTTTTTCATTTTGCGAAGTACTTCAGCGCTGATTTGGGGAGGGGCCATTTTTTGCCCGCGCACTTCCACCCATGCGTCGCCGTTGTCGGCCTTGGCAATGGTGTAAGGCATCAAATTGATATCTTTTTGAACTTCTTTTTCATCAAACTTGCGGCCAATCAGGCGCTTGACGGCGTACAGCGTGTTGCGCGGGTTGGTGACGGCTTGGCGCTTGGCGGAGGCGCCGACCAAAATTTCGCCGTCCTCTTGGTACGCAATGATGGACGGTGTGGTGCGAGCACCTTCGGCGTTTTCAATCACCTTGGTGGTGTTGCCTTCCATGATGGCCACGCATGAGTTGGTGGTGCCAAGGTCAATGCCAATAATTCTTCCCATTTTTTTCTCCTGTGCGAATCAGCCCCCGCAGGCGACTGATTCATTTCTAAAAGCGATGTTCAACAGTTGTGGATAACTCGGTGGATTTCAAGTGTGTTGTTTGTGCTCAAGCCTGTATTACTTGGGGGCTGTGACGGTGACCAAAGCGGGGCGNAGCACNCGGTCGGCGATCAAATAACCTTTTTGNAGNACAGAAACGACTGTGTTGGCNTCTTGCTCGGCTGGCACGACCGAAATGGCTTGGTGCTGGTGCGGATCAAATTTGGTGCCCGCTTCGGGGTTGATTTCAATCACTTTATGGCGTTCCAAGGCGCTTTTGAGTTGGCGCAGCGTGGCCTCAGAGCCCTCGCGCAGTTGCTCGGCCGAGGCGTCAGCAATGGCCAAACCAGCCGACAGGCTGTCGGCGACAGGCAGCAGGCTTTCGGCAAAGGCTTCCACCGCGAATTTGCGTGCTTTGGAAATTTCTTCATCGGCCCGTCGGCGGGCATTTTCCACTTCGGCCTTGGCGCGCAAGAACTGGTCGGCCAAGTCGGCGGTGACCGAGGTCAATTTGGCGACTTCAGCTTGGGCAACTGCCAAAGGGTCTTCCATCAAAGGGGCTTGCTCGGGATGGGGGGTGGCTTCCATGGCAGGCTCGGGGTTGATCGTGGTGTCGGAGGGTGGGGGGTGCTGGGGTTGGGACATAAAAAAATAAAGGGCTGATTTAACTCAGCCCTTTAAATTGGGTGCAAGGCCTTGGTTTCAAGAGGGCTAGGCCATGAATTTTTAAACAATCAGGAAAGTTTCAACTTCGCCAATCCCCTTGATGGGGACAGGGCCTCGGCTCTCCAGCGTGTAATGGTCGCGTATGAGTTGAGCAGTGGCTGTTGATACTTGGATACGGCCAGGCAGACCCGTGGACTCCATGCGGCTGGCAATGTTGACAGTCCCTCCCCATAAATCGTAGGTGTATTTATGCACACCGATAACGCCTGCCACCACCGGCCCACTGTGTATGCCCACCCGAATTTGCAAATTCGCGCCTTGTTGTTGATTGAATGACTCCAAGGCAGCCAGCATGGCCAAGGCGGTACGAACCACCGCTGGTGCATGGTCGGGGCGAGCCAAGGGGATGCCAGACGCCAACATATAGCAGTCGCCAATGGTTTTGATTTTCTCAACCCCCTCGTGGTTGGCGATGAGATCAAAGGCCGACATGATGTCGTTGAGCATGCTGACCAGTTTTTCAGCCGAGATGCCATTGGAGAGCGTGGTGAAACCCACCAAATCGGCGAATAAAACAGTCACATCGTTGTGTGCATCGGCAATCAAGGTCTCGCCACTTTTCAAGCGTTGCGAGATGACCTTGGGCAAAATATTCAGCAGCACGCTCTCGGTTTTGGCTTGCTCTTGTGCCAGCAATTCATGCTGGGTTTGCAACTGAGCCAGACGCATTTTTTCCAGATCACGCAAGCGTTTTTTTTCAATCGAAGAAGTCAGCCTGGCCCGCAACAACACCGGGCTGAATGGCTTGGGCAAGTAGTCCTCTGCGCCCATTTCTATGCATTGAACAACATCTTCAATATCTTCCCCACCCGAAATCACGATCACCGGAAAGCCCTTGAGCAAGGGGTCAGCTTGCAGCTTGGCTAAAACTTCGATGCCTGTCATGTGCGGCATTTGCACATCGAGCAGCATCAAATCGAAGCTTTCGTTTTTCAAACGATCCAGAGCGGTTTGTCCGTTGTCGGCTTGTTCGATGCGCGTCACGCCTTGTTGCTGTAGTGCGCGAATGATGCCCATGCGCATGAGCTTGCTGTCGTCAACCACCAATAAACGTGCTTGACCCAGCATAGCCAGCAGATTTTCTTGGGCAGTGCCTGCTTCATCAGCGGCTAAGGTAATGTCAGTCATGGGGCTTCCTTGTTTCTTGGATCGACTTCAGCAACGCTTGCGCCATGCCATCGAGGGGGACAATATGTTTGACTGCACCTAGCTCTATGGCAGCTCTTGGCATGCCGTACACAACACAACTGTCTTCGTGTTCGGCCAGTGTGGTTCCGCCTGCGCGTGCGATGGTTTGCATGCCCATNGCGCCGTCACTGCCCATGCCGGTTAGCAGGANGGCAACCACATGGGGTCCTGCCACCTCGGCGGCGGAACGAAACAATAAATCAACCGCAGGGCGGCAATGGTGAAGCGCCGGCGACTGGGTCAGTCGGGTTCGGTAAACACCGTTTTTCATCACCACCAAAAGGTGGTAATCGCCAGGCGCAATCAAACACAAGCCCGGTCTTAAAGGCTCGTCGTCTACAGCCTCTCTGACCTGATAAGCCGTCAAGCTATCGAAGCGCTGAGCGACCGCTTTGGAAAAAAAGGCAGGAATATGTTGCACCACCAAGATGGGGGGCAAGCCATCGGGGAGTTGCGGCAACAAATAGCGCAAGGCTTCTACGCCGCCAGTGGAAGCACCTATCACCACCAGCCTGCGATCAACCGAGCCCGGGGTTGTCAAAGCAGAACAAGCAGGGCTTGGCGTGCTTTGGGCTCGAGGCTGGTAAAACCTGCGGCGCGAATTGGCTGCGGCTTTCACATGAAAAGCGAGTTTGCCTGACAAGGCGCCCACCGACATTTGCCCATCGGGTTTGGCCAGCACCTCTATCGCGCCAGCCTCCATGGCATCAAAAGCGATTTGCGATCCCTGCTGTGTGAGAGAACTGATCACGACCACCTTGATGCTCGATCCTTGGGCCTTCAACTGACGCAAATAGGTGAGCCCGTCCATGCGCGGCATCTCCATGTCCAAGGTCATCACGTCTGGCAGCAGGAGTGGAATTTTTTCCATGGCAATCAGCGGATCGTTGGCCGTGCCTACGACCTCAATGTCGGGGTCCATACTGAGTACATCGGTGATGGTTTTTCTCACCAAGGCAGAGTCGTCGACGATAAGCACTCTGATTTTGTTGTTCATAGGTGTCCTTTGCGTTTAGTCAATGCGGGCGACGAAAAATGCCACCACCTAAATGCTGCAGTTTGTGGCTCACTGAGGAGAGGTTTTCGGTGTGCCCGATCAGCAAAAGACCACCGGGTTCAAGCATGTTTTCAAGTCGAGTGATCAGCAGTTGCCTCGATGGTGTATCGAAATAAATCAGCACATTTCTGCAAAAAATAATATCTAAATAATCAGGCACAGGCAGTGTGGGTTGAAACACATTGGCATGGGCAAACTTAACTCTTTGAATCAAATGGCGCTTAACTTTGCATAGCCCTTCGTACTCACCCGTGCCTTTTTTGAAGTAGCGTGTCAGCAAGTCGACTGAGGGCAGATTCAACTGATCGATGTCGTAAATACTGGCGTGGGCTTTTATCAACACGCGGCGCGAAATATCAGTGGCATGCACATGCCAGTTGATTGCTCCAAATTGGCGCTCGTACTCGGCCAAAGTGATGGCCAAACTAAAAGCCTCTTCACCCGAAGATGCGGCAACCGACCAGCACTGCAAAAGCGACTTTTTGGCGGGGTGGCTTTTGATCACAGCGCCAAGCAGGTCTTGGCTGAGTCGCTCAAAGTGAGAAGGTTCGCGGAAAAAATAAGTGTGGTTTGTCGACACCAAGTCGATCACATTTTCAATTTCCACCAGACCCGGTGCGCGCTTGAGTTTGTCTAAATAAGCCCCCCAGTTGTCGGCTTGAAGTTCACGCTTGTGCCTATCCAAGCGGCTGCTCAGAAAGGTTTTTTTCTCTGACGTCAAGCAAATGCGGCTGTGCTGATAAATAAGTTGACAAAGTTCTTCAAAAACTCGGTCATCTATGTCTTGCAATAGATGGGTATCGGACATGGCACTGAATCAATCAAAATTCCTTGAAATGCGTGTCCGTTTCAGACTGCGGAGGATTCAATTTGGGTGAGTATTGATGACCTAAGCTGGCGCGTGTTTCACTGCTGGCATGCTGCTTTTTCATCAGTGGAGGGACCCGGTAGGCTTGTGGCGCTGGGTTGAACTTTCTTTCTTTTGGGTTGTCGTCTCCCGTGCTGCCGTCAACCAAGCCAAACAGTCTGATGGTGAGTTCTCGGTTGACCCCCGACTGGGCGTTCATTTCTTCGGCCGCACTCGCACTGATTTCTGCATTGCTGGCATTGCTGTGGGTGACTTTGCTCAGTTGCTCAAGCGCTGTGCCTATGTGCTCTATGCCTTGTGCTTGTTCTTTGGCCGCCATGGCTATTTCCGCCACCAGCATATCGGTTTCATACACTTTTTTATCGATATGAGCAAAAGACTCTTTCACCCGTTGCAGCACTTGAGAGCCTTCGCGGCTGTTTTTAATGGAGGCTTCAATTTTGTCGGTGGACTCATGGGCAGCCGCCGCACTGCGCTGGGCCAGTGAGCGTACCTCGTCGGCAACCACCGCAAAGCCTGCACCAGCTTCGCCCGCACGAGCGGCTTCAACCGCGGCGTTCAATGCCAAGATATTGGTTTGGAAAGCAATCTCGTCAATTGCTTTAACAATTTTGGCTACTTGGTTGCCGGATTGTTCAATGGCATCCATGGCCTGCGTCATGGCGTTGATATTTTCCAATCCCAAGCGTGCTGCTTGCTGGGAATCGTTGGCGAGTGACTTGGCCTGAATGGCATTGTTGGCAGTCGAGTGAATCATGCTTGAAATTTCTTCCAAGGAAATGCTGGTTTCTTGAACCGCTGCGGCTTGTTCGCTTGCGCCTTCGGCAAGCTGCTGACTGGCCTGCGCCACTTGATGGGCAGCTCTGAGACTTTCCTCTGCGCCGTGCGCTAAGTCGGATGCGATGTCACGCAAAGGGATCACCGAGTATCTGAAGACATAAACCATGAAGCCCATGACCATGGCCAAAAGGGCAAGCGTGGCCACGATGCAATGAATCCAGGTTTGGAAATTCACGTCTGATGCGAATTTTTCTGTTTCTGCCACGCTTTGGTTGGTGACTTGAACAATTTTCAAAATCAACACCACTTGCTCATCGTAGGTTTTTACCAGTTTGGCATAGGTGTTTTTGGCGCTGATTGGGTCGTTGGCAAGGGCTGCAGGTATGAACTCATTGTTCAAGATATCGAAATAATCGTTACCCAGCTTTGAAGCAGAGGCCACCAAAGACTTGGCCTC
>JGI25911J50253_10000759_pt1 | contig 11159 bp, 12 predicted proteins | sample LauGreSBDMM110SD_3_FD_50253 | JGI IMG/M metagenome (IMG submission 50253) | reverse complement strand
CTTTAAGCCAATACTCCACCGCTTTCACATCATGGTTGGTGGTGCGCTCAATCTCTTTGATGGCCAAACTGTCTTGCGGCGAGAAGGCCAGCACCAGTTGCGCCAGATGTTGCCGTGCCGCCTGACTCAGGGGCGCGAACTCGGTCATGCCCAAGTCACTCAAGGCGATGAACCAAGCCACCTCAACTTGAACGCGGCGGTGCATAAAGCCGTGCTCGCTCATGAGCAGCTGCAAAGGCTTGAGTTTGTTGGCGTATCTGCCATCCAAGGGCGATAAAGCGGTCACCGAAAAAGTATTCATAACGCCGATTCTAGGCGTGGCTAAACCGCTGGGCCTAAGCCAGGCGCTATGCTGACTCTATAGAATGACTGATTACGAAACAAATTGATGTGTGTATGAAATTGATCGGCTCAGTCCCCAGTCCTTATGTGCGCAAAGTGCGTGTTGTCATGGCCGAGAAAAAACTCGAATATGAATTTGTGCAGGAAGATGTTTGGGCAAGCGACAGCACCATCACTTCATCCAATCCTTTGGGCAAAGTTCCCTGCTTGGTCATGGAAGGCGGCGAGGCATTGTTCGATTCACGCGTCATCGTCGAATACCTTGACACCTTGTCGCCAGTGGGAAAACTTATTCCCCCCAGTGGGCGTGAGCGCACCGAGGTGAAAATTTGGGAGGCTTTGGCTGATGGTTTGCTTGATGCCGCCATCACCGCTCGCCTTGAAGCACATTGGCCCGGGCGCAGCGAAGCTGAGCGCAGCCAAGTGTGGATAGACCGCCATTTGGGCAAGGTGCACGACAGTTTGGCGGCCATGAGCCAAGGCTTGGGCGACAAGCCTTATTGTTGCGGCACGCATTTGAATTTGTCCGACTTGGCAGTGGGTTGTGCTTTGGGCTATCTGGACTTTCGCTTTCCCCTTATCGGGTGGCGCGACGACTACGCCAACTTGGCCGTCTTGCATGAAAAGCTCGCGCAGCGTGCCAGCTTCATGGAAACGTTGCCGGCTTAAGGCCTGTGCTTAACTGTTAACGCGTTTTTTCAGCCAGCGCATCAAGCCGCCCACCAGCGGCAGTTTTTCATACAACTCTTCAGCTGCATCCCAGTAATCGCGGTGCAAGCTGATGCGCCAAGCGCCATCAACAGCTTGCACAAACTGCAGATGCGAGCCCCCGCGTATGCATTGGTTTTTTGCACTGTCCATGGTCTTGAAGCGAAACACAAAATCCCAAACCAAAAAACACTGCTGACCTTGCACAATGCGCTCGGTCACCACAAAACGTGGCTCATGCAGAGTCTCGTACATATGTGTGAAAACCGCCGCAATAGCGCTCACGCCTTGCACCTCTTTGAAAGGGTCCTTAAAGCGTGCGTCAGGCGCATACCAGTTGCTCAAGGTGGACAGGTCGGCGGGTTGAAGTTGTTCGAAGGCAAGCACTAAAGCGTCTACCGTTTCGTTCAAAGAAGTTGGGTTCATAGTTACAAGCCTGTGGCGCGGCGCACCAATGAAAAATACCAACGGTAGGGCAACACCCGCAGCAACTGCAACCACAGGGTGAATCGTTTGGGGAAATGAATTTCAAACAAGCCGTCGCGCCAGCCTTGCACAATAAATTGCGCGGCTTGCGCTGAAGTGATGAGGGCGGGCATAGTGAATTGGTTTTGCGCAGTCAGCGGCGTGTCTACAAACCCGGGGTTGATGACACTCACGCCAATGCCGCTGTCTTGCAAATCCAGATACAAGGCTTCGCCCAAATGAGTGAGCGCGGCTTTGCTGGGGCCATAGGCCAAGCTTTGCGGCAAACCTCGGTAACCAGCGACGCTAGACACCAAGCTGAGGTGACCGTGACCTTGGGCCAACAAAGTGGGCAAGACGGCATCGAGCACATACAAAGCGCCGTGGTAGTTCACCACCATGTGTTGTTCCATGACGGCCAAGTTGTAGTCGGTGGCGCGCAGTGGCTGGTAGACGCCGGCGCAATACATCACCACATCCAAGCCTTGCTGGGTTTCGACAATCCGGGCCGCGGCTTGAACCGCTTGCGCGTCAGTCACGTTCAGGGGCAAGGCCATGCTGCCAGGATGATCTGACACAAAGGCTTGCAGCAAGGCTTCTTGCCTGGCTGATACACACACCTTGGCACCCTGGGCGTGCAAGGCCTTGGCACAGGCCAAGCCTATGCCGCTGGACGCGCCCACCAGCCACACGCTGCGGCCGCGCCACTCGGTGAGGGGTTTATTGAAAGGTGTGAGCCAAGCCATGCTTTAAGCCCGCTTGGTGAACGCCAAAGTGACCTCGCCCAAAAATATGCCCAGCTTGGACATGCTGGCTTTATTCAGCATAACGCGGTCGTTCATGAGGTACATCCAGTCGTCAAACTGCACCTCCCAAACCCTGCCATCGACCGGCAGCGCCAAGGTGTAGCCCCAGCGAAACGCATTGCCACGGCTGGCCCCCTTGGCGAGTCCCACCACATCATCGGCCGAACCGCTGTAATTGCCGTCACCCAGGTGCTGCAATTTCCAAATGCGTTTTTGGGTGCTGCCATCGGCATACACAAAGTCTTCGTCGAGCACGCCTTGCTCGCCATTCCAGCTGCAGTTCATCACCACGGTGAAGCGCTTGACCACGCGGCCCGAGCGGTCGGTGAAAACACCCCAAGCGTCAATCACGCCATTGAAGTATGTTTTCAGATCAAGCACCGGCTGGGCTTGGGCATAGTCATTCAAAGAGGGGCCCGCACAGCCACTCGCACCCAAAGCGGTGGCCGTGGCCGCAGACAACCATAAACGTCGATTCATACTGTCTCCTTGTTCATCAGTTTTACACGCGCGGCACTGAGCAAAAGCCACAGCGCCACCAATTTCAAAGCACAGGGCAGCAAGGCATAAGACCCGCTGAGTGCTGCCAAGGCGCTGGGGTCTTGCGCGCCTGGGGTGTAGCCCAGCCACTCTAGCAAAGGCAAAGCGATGCCAGCGGCCAGCGCCAAATTGAGCTTGGTAGCTACTTGCCACCAGCCAAAATAGGCGCCTGCATGGCTGTCTTGCGGGCCACGGCTTTGCAAAACGCCATTGAGCAAAGCGCCTGGCGCGATCAAGTCTGCACCCAAAGCCAGACCCGACAGCGCGCAAATAGCGGTGTATCCCCACACATCTCCCGCGCCCAAGGCGAAGGCCCAGATAAACACCATCACCGCCATGGCCATGCCGGCGGCCCAAGCGCTGAGCAAGCCAAAGCGTTCAATCACGCGCAGCCAAAGCGGCATGGACAGCGCCGCAGCCACAAAATAAACCCCCAAGAACTGCGCCTGCATTTGCGCGTCAAGCTGCAAGCGGTCTTGCACAAAAAACACCAGCAGCGTGGCAGGAATGGCCGACGCGATGCCATTGACCATAAACACCCCAAGCAAGCCGCGAAACGCTGTGTCTTTCAAAGGATGTAAAAGCGAAGACCACCAACCGACTTGATCTGTGTTCGGGCTGGGCGCCGGTTGTATCGCGCCCGACCATGACAGCATGCCCAAACCAGCACGCCAATGAACAGTGCCACCAACGCCGGTATACCGGCAAAGCCCGACACCACAGAGGCCAAAACCACGCCTGCCAAGCCCAAGCCCTCTCGCCAACCCACCAATCGACTGCGTGCCACAGCGTCACCGCCCAATCGAGCCCCCCAAGCTTGCAGGGCAATCGTCAGCACGCTGTAGCTCAGATAACAAACCAGCAGCAAAGCGCCCACCAACAGCAGTAAATCGGCTTGCGCCACATCGCGCCCAAGCAGCCATTGCGGAAAAAACAGGCCGATGAAAGACAAACCCAAAAGTAGCGCGGCCAAGTAGCAGCGGCGCAGCACACGCGCCGGGCTGTGCGCATAACAACTGTCTAGCCAGTGACCCAGACTGGGGTCTATCAAGGCATCTAAGGCGCGTGCCAACAGCAACAAGCCACCGATCAAAGAAAGCGAGACCCCAAACTGGGTGGCAAAGTGATGCGGCCACAACACATACAAGGGCAAAGCCACAAAGGCCAAGGGCAAAGCGGGTAGGCCCAAGCGAGCCAAAGCCATGGCAGTCACATGCCCGCTTGGCTTGTCGCTCATGCGGGTTTGCGCAAGGTGAACTGGACCACGTCGGTGTTGCGTTCCAAAAATGCGGCCTCGCAATAGGCTAAATAAAACACCCAGGTGCGCTCAAAGCGTTGATCGAAGCCCAAGTCGCCCATCTGTGGCAAAGCCTGAGCATAGGTTTCGCGCCAACGTTTCAAGGTTTCTGCATAGTCTTGACCAAAGGCAAAACTGTCGACCACTTGCAAGCCTGCGGCCTGCGCTTGTGCTTTGAACTGGCTGGTGCTTGGCAAGAAGCCACCGGGGAATATGTACTGCTGAATGAAGTCGGTGCCCAAGGCATAGCGCTCAAACAAGTCGTCGGCGATGACGATGCTTTGTATGCAAGCCTGACCGCCGGGTTTGAGCAAGCGCGCAATGGTTTGGAAATAAGTGGGCCAATAAGCTCGGCCCACGGCTTCGATCATCTCGATGGAGCAAATGGCATCGTAGGGGCCGTCGTTGGTATCGCGGTAATCTTGCAAACGCAAATCTGCGTGCAGCGATTGCGCGCCGAGGCGCTCGCTGGCATAGGCCAGCTGTGCGGGACTCAGGGTGATGCCTGTGACTTTGGCGCCGCATTCTTTGGCAGCAATTTCGGCCAAGCCGCCCCAGCCGCAGCCAATCTCAAGCACACGCTGGGACTGACCCGCAAGCACCCCCGCCATGCGCAGGGCGCGACGTACTTTGGCATGTTGTGCTGCGATAAGGGGTTGGTTGTAGTCGTTATCAAACCATGCCGAGGAATAAGACATGCTGGGGTCTAGCCACAGGCTGTAAAAGCCGTTGCCCAAATCGTAATGGGCGTGGATATTTTTGCTGCTGTTCTTTTTGGTGTTGCGCCGCATCCAGTGGCGAACTTGGTAAGCCAAGCGTCCCCACCACGTACCAAAAATCAAATCGTCCATCACGCGTCGATTCGCCACCAGCAGTTGCAGCAAGCTGGTCAAGTCGGGTGTGTCCCATTGCTTGTCAATGAAGCTCTGGGCAAAACCAATGTCGCCCGAGCGCATGGTCAACGCAAACACTTGCCAGTCGTGGATACGGATGCTGGCTTGTGGCCCGCTTTGGGCGGTACCAAAAGTCTGTTGTCGTCCATCGGGCAGATCGACACTCAGTCCACCCACCGTCAAAGATTCGAGCATGCGCAAAGCGCGTTGTGCCGCCATGGGCGCGGCGGGACTTGAAATGATGGGGGCGCTGTGGTTGGTGGAGTGCAGGCTGGGCATGGTTAAGCTGATAGGCGTTGAGACAAAAAATTCACAGACCACCACGGGTGGCAAACTGTTCGGGAGGCGGGGGCTTGCGCACAAACGGCACACGTTTGAGCCACAGCCCCAGCGCTTGCCAATGGATGCGCGCAATCACGCCAAAACTTTGCAAGGGGTAGCGCCACAAGGCAGTGCGCAGCGCGGCTGTGGTGAGGGGCTGAAGACTGCCGCTGACACTGGTGCTGATGAGCAAGCCCAGCGCATCGCTGTGGTCTATGCGCGCCACGGTTTTGGCTTTGCCCTCATGAACAGTGCGCATGAAGCGAAAGTCGTACTGACCTTGCACATGGCAAAAGGGCGACACATGAAATACTTTGTCGGCATGCAAGGTTTGCCCATAGCGGGGCTGGTGCAAAACATAGCAGTGACGCTCGCCAAAGGTGTTGTTCACCTCCACCACGATGGCAGCCAAACTGTCGTTGTCTCGATGGCAATACCAAAAACTCACCGGCTTGAAGGCATAGCCCCACACTCTGGCATAGCAATGCAACCAAACCTCGCCTTGGGCATCTTTGATGCCTTGGCTGAGCAGCAACTCGTCTAGCCAAGCCAAAGCGCCGCCTTGCGAGGGCGCACGTCCATCGCCATGGTCGACATCATGAAAAGAAATCGCGGCCCGGCGGTTCAAGGCCAAGACACCGCCTCCCACAAGTGCCATGCTGCGCATGGGCAGCAATAAAAACCATGTGGGGTAGGCAAACGCATGGCTTTTCGGCCGAGCGCGGCTGTGCCGGACTTGACCCCAAGCCATCAGCGGTGTTGCCTGGCTCACGCCAAGGCCTCTTCCTGGTGGTTAATCTGCGCCAGCAAGCCGTGTGCGGCGGCCAAGCCGGCTTGAAAGCCGTCTTCATGAAAGCCGTAGCGCATCCAAGCGCCTGCATACCAAGTGTGTTGCTGACCTTGCAAGCGCGGCAGCTCGGCTTGCGCGGCGATGGCGGGCAAATCAAACACCGGATGCGCATAGTCGTAGCTGCCCAAGATGCACGCGGGGTCTATGGGTGTAGCCGGGTTGAGTGAGACGATGACGTCTTGCTTGAAGGGCAGGGGCTGCAGGCGATTGAGCCAGTAATGCAAACACACATGGGCGGTTTCGCTTTGGGCTTGGGTGCGTTGGTAATTCCATGCAGCCCAAGCCAAACGACGTTGGGGCATGACGCTGGTGTCGGTATGCAACACAGCACGGTTGGCTTGAAAGCTGATAGCGCCCAACAGCGCTTGCTCGGCGTCGCTGGGCTGATCTAGCAAGTCCAGTGCTTGGTCGGGGTGGGTGGCCAACACCACTTGATCGAAATGCTCCACCCCTTGCGCGGTGCGAACGCGCACACCTTGTGCGTCACGGGCAATGCCCAGCACGGGGGTGTTCAAGCGCTTATCGCTGAGGGTGTCGGTGATGGCTTTCACATAATGCTTGGCGCCGCCGTCCACAGTGAACCAAGGCGGGCGGTTGTTGACTTGAAGCAAACCGTGGTTGTCACAAAAACGCACCATGGTGGCCACCGGAAACTGCAGCATTTGGGTGGTCGGGCAACTCCAAATACAGCCCAGCATGGGGAGCAAATAGCCGTTGCGAAAAGTGCTGCCAAAACCATGCTGGTCTAAAAAATCTTGCAAAGGCTGGGCCAAGGCATCTGATTGGCCGGTTTGGGCCAGTTCGGTGGCGAGTTGGTTAAAGCGCAAGATGTCGCGCAGCAAGCCCCAAAAACGCGGCCTGAACAAGTTGCTGCGCTGCGCGAACACGCTGTTTAAATTGGCGCCATTCCACTCAAGCACTTGACCGTTGTCATCCCAATGCGCTTGCACGGAAAAGGACATATCTGAGGGCGCAGTGCGGATGTTGAGTTGCTCAAACAAAGCAATCAGGCCCGGGTAGGTGCGTTGGTTGTAGACCAAAAACCCTGTATCCACACCATGGCTCACGGTTTGGCCACTGAGGTCGGGCAAGCTGACGTCCACCGTGTGGGTGTGTCCCCCAAAATACCCGCCCGCCTCCAGCAAGCTCACCTGGGCATGCGGGTTCAAGTGGTGGGCAGCAGACAAGCCAGCGATGCCTGAGCCTATAACGGCTACCCGTTGGCGCATCAATTCGCTCGGGCGACAAGCAGTTTTTCAACTTCGGCTAAAAAAGCTTTTTCCATGGGGTCGGTGTTGCTGTTGAAGCTCTTCACCTGTTTGCCGTCGCGGCTGATCAGGTATTTGTAAAAGTTCCACTTGGGGGATGTGTCGGTGATTTGGGTGAGTTGCTTGAACAAGGGTGAGGCATCGCTGCCGCGCACCGTGGTTTTGCTGAACATGGGGAACTTCACGCCGTAAGTGTTTTCACAAAAGTCGGCGATTTTTTGGTTGTTGGCAGGTTCTTGGGAAAAATCGTTGGAAGGAAAACCCAACACCACCAAGCCTTTGCCTTTGTATTTGTCGTACAAGGCCTCCAAAGATTTGTACTGAGGCGTGAAGCCGCAAAAGCTGGCGGTATTGACCACCACCACCACTTGACCCGCGTACTGGCACAGGTTTTGCGGTTTTTCGTCTTGCAATCGGTCTACCGTGTATCGAAGCACCGAGGGACATTCGGCCGCACCGGGGGCCGCCGGCGCGGGTTTGGTGTCAGCCGCCCAAGCTGCATAGCCACCTGCCAAGAAGGCAAACAGCAGGGCGTTAAAAATGGTTTTGTGCAATGTTTTCATGGAGCATCCTTAAAAGGGTTTCGTGTTATTGTCCATGACGAAAGTGAACGGCCCTGTTTATTATGAAAATAACCCCATGAATTTAAGCGATGGCGACTCAAATCATTTGCGATTTTCGATAGCCGCCGTCGAGCGCGATACGGGTTTGGGCAAGGACACTCTCAGGGTGTGGGAGCGTCGCTATGGTTTCCCCGAGCCCTTGCGTGACAGTTTTGGCGAGCGCACCTACCCCTTGGTTCAAGTTGAAAAACTGCGCGTCATCAAACGTTTGCTAGACGCGGGTCACCGCCCAGGTGCTGTGGTGGCTTTGTCTACTGAACAACTGCAGACCATCACCGAGGCAATGCTTGGCGCTCCACTGGCCTTGGCGCAAGACAAAAAGGGCGCTGACTATGCCTTGCAAGACGCTTTGACTTTGTTGCGCTGTCACGATATCGATGGCGTGCGCAGTCTTTTGCACCAAGCCGTCGTCAGCATGGGGGTGAGCCGCTTTGTCATCGAGTTACTGGCCCCGCTCAATGCCATGGTGGGCGACGCTTGGATGCGTGGCGAGATCGAGGTGTTTCAAGAACACCTCTACACCGAATGCGTGGTCGGGGTTTTGCGACAGGCGATTCACCAACTTCAAAGCCATGCCCCGCAACGGCAACCGCGCATATTGCTCACCACTTTCCCCCAAGAAGACCATGTTTTGGGTTTGTTGATGGCTGAATGCCTGCTGAGCTTGCAAGGCTGTCACTGCTTGCCCATGGGTGCGAAAACCCCCATGAGCGACATGATCAAAGCAGCGGCGGCCTACCAAATTGACATCGTGGCGCTGAGCTTTAGCGTGAGCCAAAACCCCAACCATGTGTTGGATGCTTTGAGTGAATTGCGCCGCCTCATGCCCGCGCATGTCGAGATTTGGGCCGGCGGTCGCGCGCCGGTGTTACAGCGGCGTGCGCCCAACAAAGTGTCGGTCATCGCCAACTTGGCCCAAATCGAGTCGCAGGTCACGCAATGGCGTCAGCGTCGCGCATGACCGCACCCCATGCTTTTGCCGACAAAGTCTGCGAAGCTTCACTGGCGCTTGAGCGGATGCAAGATTTGCGCAGCTTGGGGCCGGTGGTGTTCACCAACGGCGTGTTTGATGTACTGCACCGAGGGCACGCCAGCTACTTGGAGCAAGCCCGTCAATTGGGTGCTTCGCTGGTGGTGGGTGTCAATACCGACGCTTCAGCCAAGCGCTTGGGCAAAGGCCCCGAGCGCCCCTTGAATTCTCAGCAAGACCGCGCACTTTTGTTGGCGGCTCTTGCTTCTGTCAGCTTGGTCACTTGGTTTGATGAAGATACGCCCTTGCAACTCCTCAAGCAGCTACGCCCCGATATTTATGTCAAAGGCGGCGACTACGACATGGACCGCTTGGCCGAGTCAGCCTTGGTGCGCAGCTGGGGTGGCACTGCACTGGCTATTGGCTTTGTCAGCGGCTATTCAACCAGCGCCTTGGTCACGAAAATACAAAACGCCACAAAGCCTCAATAGCCAGTTTTTGCACCTCTACTTGGCTTGCCGGCACATGCGCAGGCGCTTCGTCTAAGCGCGCTTGGTGCTGCAAGTGGCGCAGCACTCGGTAAGCGCCAGCGCTGGCGCTACCCACGCCCACGGGCAACAAGCCCAAGCGCTCGGCATGCTCTAACAAGGCGATATTGCCCAGGTTGTTCGCCAATTCTGGGTGTTGATGGGCGTGGGCCAAGACCAAAAATTGCACCACGAATTCAGCATCAATCATGCCCCCCACACTGTGCTTGAAGTCAAACGCATCGGCTCTGGAGGTGTGGGCTGCGCGCATTTTGTCGCGCATGGCAACCACCTCGCGGGCCAAGGCCTGCGGGTCTCGGGGGGCACACAAAACTTGGCGACGCACGGCTTCAAACGGCTGACGCAAGCCCTCATCGCCCACACAAAACCGCGCCCGCGTCATCGCTTGGTGCTCCCAAACCCAAGCGGTATTGGAGCCGCGCTGACTTTGGTAATCGGCAAATGACTCCCAAGAAGTCACCAACAAGCCAGCACTGCCATTGGGGCGCAAGGCAGTGTCGATTTCATACACATCACCCTCACCGGTTTTGATGGTGAGCCATTGAATGAGCTTGCGGGCAAAAGCCGCGTAAATCTCCCCTGCTTGCGGGTGATCATCTTGGTAGACAAAGACGATATCGAGGTCGCTGCCGTAGCCCAGTTCCTTGCCGCCCCATTTGCCATAGCCCAGCACAGCAAAACACGGCAATTCACGGTGGCGCACTTTCAGCCGCGCCCAAACCCACAAGGCGGCGACCTCAACCAAGGTGTCGGCCAGCAAACTTAAATCATCAGCGACTTGCTCCACACTCAAACGCCCTTCCACATCGCGCGCCAACGTCAGCAAGGTTTCGCCGTGATGTGCTCGGCGCAACAGGTTGAGCAAACTTTCTTCGTCGTCACCGCCTTGGGCGGCCAGCGCATCGTGCCTGGCTTGCAAATGCTGGCGAAGTTGTTGGCTGTCGAGCCGCTCATCCAGCACCTCGGGGTTGGCCAATTCATCGATAGCGCCTGGGTGGGTGCGCAAATACCTGGCCGCCCAGCGTGCCGCACCCAAAAGACGCAATAACTGCCGGTGCACTTGGGGACGCTCCAGCAACAAAGCCAAATAGGTTTCGCGGCGAAGCAAAGGCTCCATCCAATCGCTCCAGCGCAGCGCGGCTTCTTCGCTGATCAAGCCTTGGTTAATCCATTGCTGTGTGCGCTGGACCAAGCGCAGCAAACGCTCGCGGGCGTCTTCGCGCAAAGCCAAGACCCTTGGCATGGCCGGCCACAAGGCCATGCGCTGTTGAAACTGCGGCGACAAACCCTCGAGCAACGCGCTCCAGTCGCTGCTGACAGAGACTGGAGTTTCGCCATCGCTGGCGCTTTGTTCTTGGCCCAGCAAGCGCTCAAACTCGGCAGCCACCCGATCGCGGTGCTGTTGCAACTCGCGCAGCATGTCGGGCGTGTCAGACAAACCCAAACTGCGCGCCATCCATTGCAAATCGGCGGGGTCGCTGGGCAAGCGGTGGGTTTGTTGGTCGTCCAAATATTGGATGCGGTGTTC
>JGI25911J50253_10000754_pt1 | contig 11174 bp, 9 predicted proteins | sample LauGreSBDMM110SD_3_FD_50253 | JGI IMG/M metagenome (IMG submission 50253) | reverse complement strand
TTTCAAAAATTGACTTGACACTTGCCGATGGCAATGTGGAGAAATAACTCTCAAAGCCTACCGATGAAACGCTGGGGGTGCCAAACTCTTCGCCAACTTTGAGCCCGGCTTGGGAGGAAGAAATATAGCCTGCCAGAGTGAGTTGGCTGTGCCATGCGTTGTGTGTGTCGCCCGACAAAACAACCAATTTTTTATTGGCACCCAAAATGGTTGCCAGCAGTTTTTCACGTGCCACGGGGTATCCGTCCCAAGCGTCCAAGTTGTAGCCCAACTTGGGGTTCAAGGTGGTGTTCATTAAACCCACCTGAGCAGGGGTGCGTGAATTGATGGGCGTGTTCTTTGCGGTTATATAAGCATTGATCGAAGCAACGCCAGCAGTTAGAGCGGCAGCATCTGTCAAGGTTGCTGGGTTTAAAACGCTCAAGGCTGAAAGGGGGAACTCAATGCGCGCCATCAATACCTGCTGGCCCAACACCTGCCAGGTGGCAGTGGAGGAACTGATTTTTCCACTTAACCAAGTACCTTGGGTGCTACCCAATAATTCGCGCGTGGCTGAAGCCAAAGTTGCTTGCGCTGCGGTGGCAGTAGCCGGGTTAAGCAAATCGGTAAATTCCACTTGTTTGTCGCGGCCGATCAAGCGTGTGTCCAACATGTGCAAAGACAACACGCTGCCAAAGTCAAAGCTGCGGTAGATGATGTTTTGATCGCTGCCCGTGCGAACCGGCATCCATTCGTGATAAGCCTGCAGAGCTGCTGATTTGCGAGCGCTGAAAGTTCCTTCTTTGCTGGCGTCGTGATTTTCAGCGCCATCTTTATAAGTGTTGTTGGCAATTTCATGGTCATCCCAGACCGCAATCATTGGCATACTGGCATGCAACATCTTGAGGTCGGGATCAGTTTTGTACTGGGCGTGGCGGGTTCGGTAATCAGCTAAGCTGTAAATTTCGGTGCTAGGCTCATGTGTGCGAGACGCCGTTGCCACGGTGGGATAGTTGCCATTTGGGTATTCGTACAAGTAGTCGCCCAAATGTATGGCGTATTGGGCATCCGACTGGCTGGCCAAACCATACACATGGAAAAAACCCTCGGGGTAATTGGCACAGGAAAACACTGCAAACTTCACTTCTGTGGCAGTGCTTGCAGGCAAAGTGCGGGTCTTGCCCACGGGAGAGGCCGTGCCGCCAGCTTTGAAGCGATAAAAATAGGTTTTTCCTGCCTCCAAACCTGTGGCATCCACCTTGGCCGTGAAGTTAGTGCTAGACGTGGCGTTAACTAAGCCAGAGCTCACCACGCTGGATGTGGTGAACGCGTTATCGGTGGCCACTTCATAAGTTAACGCTACATTCCCCATATTGCCAGCGTACTTGGCGTGGGTCCACAAAATTACGCGGTCACTCAAAGGATCACCACTAGCCACACCATACGCAAATTGAACGTCATCACCGTTGTTGCCGCCGCAAGCCGATAAAACGGCACCAGCAGAAATTACCGCCGAAACAGATGAAACACGAATAATGAACTCACGTCGATTGTGTGATGGCAATGTCATAAAAATTTCCTTAAAAATAAACTTTAAACAAACAAAGTGACAAATGCGTGAACTAGAGTCGAGCTGTGAGTTTCCGTTTTCAAATGCTTGGACACTAGAAATAAAAAAGCCTGCTATTTGGTTGCTAGCAGGCTTTTCTTTTTGTGGCGGTAAAAGAGTCATTTTCAGTGCATCAAGACAAGAAAAAATCTTGAAATAATTCTGTAACAAAATAAGTAAATAATGATTTTTTTTAATTAGATTAAAAATGTCATTCAATACAAAATTTTCACATATGTTACGTGGCGCCTTGATTTCGAGCGCAGCCCTTGTGCTTGCAGCTTGCGGTGGCGACGTACCTGCACCTTCGTTCACTATGCAGTTGCTGCACGTTTCAGATGCGGACGGCTCAGACACAACCACTCTTAACTCCGTGGCAAATCTNTCTGGGCTGGTCACCAAATTCAAAGCTGAATATCCTAGCAACACGCTGGTGGTGAGTTCTGGCGACAACTACATTCCCGGACCTCGCTTTAATGCCGCCAATGACAGCAGTTTGACGACCTTGCTGGGTATACCTGACGTAGGTCGTGCAGACATTGCATTTCTCAATGCCATTGGCGTACAAGCTTCTGCCATTGGTAATCATGAATTGGATCTGAACACCAAGCAGTTTGCCGACATCATCAAGTCCAGTGGCGCATACAAGGGTGCGCAATTCCCCTACTTGGCCTACAACGTCGACTTTACCAAGGACAGCAACACCAGCGGATCGAAGGTAAGCAATGGCTTGGATGCAGCTACCCTGACAGGCGGCAAGCTGGCTGGCTGGACCAAAATCGTCATAGGAACCGAAACAATTGGTGTGATCGGTGCCAGTTCCCCCGTCTTTAAAAATATCACCAGCCCAGGCNCACTGGAGTTCACGCCCACCTTGACCGGCACCGAGCCAAACATTGACACGCTCGCTGCTGAGATTCAAAAAGGGGTGGATGAAATGACGGCTCTAGGCATCAACAAGGTGGTTTTGTTGGCGCACATGCAAACCATTGAAACCGAGAAAGCACTCGCTACCAAACTTAAGAATGTGGACATCATTGTGGCAGGGGGCTCTAACGCCTTGCTGAACGACGCAACTGACTCCCTTCGCACGGGCGATACCTCAGCAGGCGTTTATCCTTTTCTAACAGTGAGCGCATCGGGCTCGCCGGTTGTAGTGGTCAATGTAGATGCGGACTATAAATACTTGGGGCGCTTTATCGCACCATTTGACGCCAACGGCGTATTGATACCCGGCCGTTTCAACACCAGCCTGTCTGGCGCCTGGAAAACCAGCGAGACCGAAGATACCGCTGGCGGGGTCACGCCCAACAGCGCCATTGTGGCTATCCGAGATGCGCTTAAGAGTGTTCTTGCCATCAAAGACGGTGCTGTTTTTGGAAAAACCAGCGTGTTTCTAGACGGCCGTAGAGCCGCTGTTCGCAACCAAGAAACCAATTTCGGCAACATGACCGCCGACGCTAATCTGTGGTACGCGAAGTTGCACGACAGCACGGTCCAAATCTCGCTTAAAAATGGCGGTGGCATTCGTTCCGAGATTGGCGAGGTCGTCGCTGTCCCTGGCTCGACCTCTTCGGCCAGCCTTGAACCCCCTAAAGCCAGTACCAGCGCGAACAGAAAGGCCGGCGAAATCTCTCAACTGGCGATCGAAACAGCACTGAAGTTCAACAACAAACTTTGGGTCATTGACGTTACCGCGATTGAACTCAAATCGCTTTTGGAACACGGTGTCGCATCGCTGGGAAACCAGGGACGCTTTCCCCAAGTCGGCGGTTTAAGCTTCAGTTACGACGCTAGTAAAACTGCCCAGGTGCTAAACAGCAGCTTCGCGGCGACCACTGCAGGTGAGCGCATTCGTTCACTCAAGGTTGGAAATGATGTCGTGGTCAACAACGGCGTAATCGTTGGCAATGGCAGCCGAACATTCAGGCTCGTGACACTTAGCTTCTTGGCGGAGCGAGGCGATGGCTATCCCTTCCCCGCAGCCCTGCTCAACAAAACTGACTTGACAACTTTGACAAGTGCAAATTTAGGTGGTTTAGCCAGCACAGCGACGGCTACTCTTGGCAGTGAACAAGATGCTCTGATGAAATACCTGAAGTCGCAATTCAGCACAAATGCCTACAATACAGCTGACACTATAGAGGCCCTAGACCTGCGCATCCAAAATCTGGCTGCACGCACGGATACCGTGCTTAAGTAGACACATCGCGCTTAGGCCTATGTCGCAAGCGCAAATGTAGATAACAATCGCTTTTTTGCAGGTATCAGAGCGCCCAGAATCTGGGCGCTTTGGTATGTGTTAATTCACATTAGGACGAGTAGACACCAGACTTCAGTAATGCATGGCGAAGTGGTCTAAGAAAACACCGTGCTCCTGCATCATCTCCTACAGATGGCGCAGGCTCATCGGATAGGCCACGTCCTAGCGTTAAAAGGTCAGCTTATTCAATAACCTTGGCTGACCCAAACTTCGCTGCGTTCCCACAAAGCAGTTGCTAATTCAGAATTTCGCCCCAGCGCTGCCGGTTGCATCGGTTTAGAGTCTGCATAGTACAAGCCTGACTCTTGTTGGGGTGCATGCATTGCGCAGTGTAATGTTGTGCGAGCCCCTTCCTCAGGTGTCAGAAAGCCTCGTAGCCTTAATAACGGGCGGGCCCAGTTGGGTAGGGCTCGCCAGATCTCGGTGTCAACAACGCCAGGATGTAAAGAGTATGTCGAAACGGAAGTACCTTGAACGCGCTTTGCCAGTTCTGCGCTAAAGAGTAAATTGGCTAATTTTGAAACTGCGTATTCCTCAATGCCAGTCCACGAACGGGTAGGCTGACACAAGGCATCCCAATCAATACCTGCTGTTCGCTTGTGGGCACGGCTTGATACAGTGACGATACGAGAAAGACCTGACGATTGCATTTTTTCTAGCAGCAATTGAGTCAGCAAAAAATGACCCAAGTGATTAACACCAAAAGTCATCTCGAATCCATCTTTGGTTAAACCTCGCAGACCAGCCACCCCTGCGTTATTGACGAGAAGGTGCAAAGGCAAATTGAGTTGAAGAAAAAGTTGCGCGCACTCTCTAACTGATGCAAGGCTGGCCAAATCCAAAGGCAGGAATATGGCCTGCTCATCGACTATCAGCGATTTGATGTGATCTAAAACAGGTTGAGTTCTTTCAAGTGAACGTCCAGCAATAACGACTTTAAAACCCTTTTTTGCCAGTTCAATGGCNGTAATGCGTCCAATTCCAACATTGCCCCCAGTAATCAGTGCTACTTGGCCCGGAATATAAAACTCTTGGTTCATTGCAGAAGACTTTCCTAATTGCATTCAATGATTCATATTAGGATGCCATGAAGTTGTGACTGGATCAAGACGGACTACAGCATGGACACTTTTTAAGCGAGCGTATGAGTCGAGAATAGGCTAATCAATACGTCATCTCTTCTTCATTAAATAGACATGGTGTAGGTCTAAATTGCAATACGACAACTCTAGAAGCTGTCACCCCACAACTCAAGGAGAATCTGAATGACATCTGAAAACCATGCACATGAAGTCGAAGTCGAAGGTGATTTTGCGGATGAGTTTGACAGCCCTAGTGATAACCATCGCATGGCTGCACATCATTTTTCTGAAGCTTCCAAAGAGCATGAGCTTGCTGCTGATGCCTACGATGCGGGTGACCAAACGGCATCAGAGTTGCATTCATTCAAGGCTTATCGCCACCAATTGAATGCAGTGCAGTATTCTGAGATTGCAGTGATGGAAGCTTTTGAGTTGAATGAAATTAACGAAATTTGATACCCACTCTCGTAACGTTTGTACTCTAACTCCTTCAAATTTAGCTGCATCAACCATTGAGTCAAATTTGCCCAATGGAGTAACTACGGCTTTACTAGAGCCTTTGATTGCTTGCAACACAGCAGGCCTGCACGATGGCCAATCAAAAATGGATCAATTTTGATTTGATCTGCAACTCGGCCATGCCTTGACCGGCGATGTACAAAAGGGCCTCTTTTTCAGAGGGACTGGGGTGCTGCCGTTTGGCGAAAAAATTCTGCCTTTCAAGGAATTGATGATCTGGCTCATGAGCGGGGAGTCACCGCTAAAACTTTCTCTTTAGAATTTTTCGGCATCATAGCTTCATGCTGCTCAATAGTTGGCCGGTAAATTCTTCAAACTGAGGGATGGGCCCTTGAGGGTCCTTTGCAAGCTCATCAATGCGGCGCAATGCCACGGCGTCCTTCCAGTAGGGTGACAACTGAAAGGCGACAACTTCAGTATCTGACATTGGGCCGCCTTGAAGGACCAAGCTTTCAACGGAGTCTTTCGATAACTTCGAAAAGTAGTCTGTCTCAATAGTACAAAGGTAGCGCTTTGCAGCCACATGAAGTCTGATGGGCTCTGTCACATCAGATCCAAAATAGCGTTCAAGCCAATTCGCTCCAATTTTCTCGTGGTGATCGTCAATACCCAGGGCAGCAGGATGCTCGCCCAATGAGTGCACCATATGGCCTATGTCGTGAAGCAATGCGGCCACTACCACTGAATCTAACAATCCTGCGGCGCGAGCATGGTAAGCAGACTGAACTGCATGGGCCAGCTGGTTGACTAGCGTTAAACCATAGAGCCCATTGGCGCGACCCGCATAAATCGATGTTAAATCGGCCAGAGCTAATTCTTGTTTGTTTGAAATCATTGGGTTCTGATTTAACTTAAATAGACGAGATGACGCCAAGGTCACGCAGCGTTCGCGCAGTGGCCTCTGTCGCTTTGAAAATGTCTTTGGCATCGATGGCCCCAATGCAACCTACCCGAAAAGTTTCAATTTGCGTGAGTTTGCCCGGATAAAGAATAAAGCCCTGTGCTTTAACCCCTTCGTATAACTTAGAGAATTGAAAATTGGGATGATCAGGTGAATGGAAAGTCACGATGATGGGAGCTTGAACGTCATCCGCTAAATAGGTACGCAAGCCAAGGGTTCTCATGCCCGCTACCAAGGCCGCACAATTTTTTTGATACCTAGCATTGCGCGCACTGACGCCGCCTTCTTCATGGAACTGATCGAGTGCTGATCGCAAAGCAGCAACCACATGCGTTGGCGGTGTATACCGCCATTGACCTGTTTTTTGCATGTAGATCCATTGGTCATGCAAATCCAACGCAAGAGAGTGTGAATTGCTTTTGGCACTTTCTAGTACGTTTTGACGCACAATCACAAAACCCATACCAGGCACTCCCTCAAGGCACTTTCCAGAGGCTGCAATGAGTGCGTCAATGGGTGTTGTGGTGAGGTCAATTGGAATGGCTGCAAAGGAGCTCATGGCATCTACGATCAGGTGTCTTTTTTGCGCAGCCACCACAAGAGCAATGTCATGCAGTGGGTTCAAAATGCCAGCACTGGTTTCACAATGCACCATGGCAACGTGCGTAATGCCCGGGTCTGCAATGAGGGCGGCCAGAATGCGATCTGGGCTTGCGGGTTCATCTTCTGCGTGCTCTAAAACCACCACATCTTTTTTCTGATAGCCCAATATGCGCGCAATTCGCTGACAGTAGGCGCCATTGCTAGGCACTAAAACTTTGCCAGTTTGGGGAACCAAGCTTCCCAGTGCAGCTTCTACGGCGAAAGTGCCGCTGCCTTGCATAGGTACGCACACATGGGTTGTTTGGCCCTTGACAATTTGAACGATGTCGTTACAAACCGATGCAGTTAATTGATTGAAAGAGACGTCCCAAGAACCCCAATCGGACAACATGGCTTCTTTGGTTCGAGCGGAGGTTGTTAAAGGTCCGGGCGTTAAAAGAATGGCTTGTGACATACAGTTTCCTCAGGGAACAATGGCTGCACGCAGCACGCGTTGTGATGCTGCATCTGACATGGCTTGTGTGACTTCATCGAGTGAATATTGCGCATCCACCAAGTCAGCAAAAGGATAGTGCACTTTATTTTTCACCACAAAATCCAATGCTTCAATCAAGTGCCGCGGGTGATAATTGTGAACTCCGCGGAGAGTGATCATTTTTTTGACCAATCGGTTGGCATCTAGGGTGACGTTGGCGCCTGGACTGACCAAACCGGCAATGACGTAAGTGCCACCGATTCGCACCATCTCAATGCCCAAAGGGAGGGCGTCTGCAACGCCGCANACCTCGATGACAGCATCAGGCCCCTCAGGTTTGCAGTGTGCCTCAATATNCTTCAGTAATTTTTTGGGGTCACTGCTGGCGTCTAAGGCAATGTCAACCCCGAATCGTTTTGATTGCTCGCAACGTTTTGGATTGACATCAAGCCCAATCACGGTGCGAGCGCCGCGAGACTTGGCCAAAGCAGCGCCATACAGTCCCAATAAGCCCAAGCCCTGAATGACCACCGTGCTGCCAAGTCGAATATTGGCGGCTTCTGTGACCGCGACCATGGTGGCGACACCGCAATTGACAGGGGTTGCTTCTGCGTCTGTGATGTCGTCTGGCAAACGCAAGATCCAAGATTTAGGAAGCACATAGCAATATTCAGCAAACCCACCATGATGATGGGGAGCGGTAGTAACCGCCATGTGGCCATACTTTTCAACGCCGTGAGACTTTTGGGGCAAATCCAGAACTTCTGAAAAGTAGTTTTCGCCTGGTATGAAGAACTCACTCCATGTAATTCGATCATCGACAGACAAGGGGTCACCGCGCATATCGTGCGTTAAGCCTTCGCCAAGTGCCACGATGCGGCCCACAATTTCATGGCCAAGAAGACCGGGGCATGGGCTGGGACGGTGGCCATGATAGGAGTGAATGTCTGACCTGCAGATGGTCGACATGCTGACTTTGACCAAGGCCTCGTTTGCGTGCGGTGCACGAATGGGGTACGCCTGCACTTGGAAAGGTGCATTGGGCGCAGTGTAAACAGCAATTCGCCCAGAGGCTGGAATGGTCATACGCGGGCCGCTACGCCATTGATAGCAAAGTCGAATATGAAGTGGCTCTTGAGAGGGCCGTGTGCCGCTCTTTCAGCGTATTTCTGATTTAAAGGCCGATTCAAAATGAAGGGCACGCGAGCTTCTGCCACTGCACCATGGCTGCGCAATCTGGCATCGTTTAGATTCGACAAGTCATGGTCAGAAACGCTGGCACCAATGACGGTGCCCGCATCGCCAATGACGACAACATCACCTTCACGGTCTGCGGGCAATTCAAATTGATGACAAGCTTCATCTTTGGTCAGCGCCAGTTCAACACCTTCAATCTCTTTGACTTTGGCAATGACTTCTTGCACGGTGAGCTGAGTGTCACGCATCCAGATGCGCACAAAACCACCTAAGGCACCATGGTGACGCACAAAGGCATCCGTAATGGGGCAAATAACTTGGGTGGTNCCTTGACCAAACGCATGATCAAGCATGTCTTGGAGGTAAATCACTTTTGGCGTGCCGTCTGGTAAAGACTTGTCATTCATGCCGTGATCTGCCGTCAAAGCCACAACGGCACCTAATTCAGAAAGGCGGCCAAATGCATCATCGAGCCGCTTGTAAAACGTGTTTGAAACTTCATCACCAGGCGCGTATTTGTGCTGAATATAGTCGGTTAAAGATAAAAATAACAACTCAGGTTGATCACGCTCAAGTAATTTAATACCAGCTTCAAGCACAAACAGAGACAGGTCCATGGAGTACATGTCGGGTTGAGGCATGCCCACCAACTCGAGCACGTTGGCAATGCCATTTTCTTCAAGAGTGCATTGACTTGCAAATTCTGAAGAGAAGCTCACATTGCCACGTGAGAGGTCTAGGCCTTTTCCAAGTTGTTTACGAAGCTTGTCTTTGGCGGTAATTGAAACCACTTTGGCGCCAGCATTGGCAAATGTGGCCAAGATGGTGGGGCTTCTGAGGAGTTCAGGACCCGTCATGACAACGGCTTCACCGTTTTCATTCAGATAGTAGTTGCCAGAAATGCCATGCACAGAGGGGGGTGCACCGGTAATTAGCGACATGTTATTGGGGCAGGTAAAGCTAGGGACGGTGCCATTGGCGATGCCCGAATAGCCCTCACGCATGAATTTCTCAATGTTGGGAAGGATGCCGTCTTTAAGGCCTTGTTCAATGTATGCAGGGTCACCGCCGTCGATGCAGACTACAACGACAGGTTGATGCGGCCAGTTGTAACTAACGCCATTGAGTTCAAGTTTGTTCATTTGTAAATTTTAAAAATCAAATACTCCAGCGCCTAATTCGCGCTGAAATGACGTCAACCAAGGACACGAAAACAATGATGATAAACAGTATTGCGGCAGTTTCTGCGTAATCAAAGCCGCGAATTGATTCGTGAAGCACAACGCCAATACCGCCGGCGCCGACCATGCCCACAACAGAAGCCGAGCGAACATTGGATTCGAATCGGTAAAGAGAATAGGAGATCCAAAGGGGCAGTACTTGCGGAATGACGCCGTAGAGAATTTCTTCCAATGGATTTGCGCCAGTTGCCCTGACGCCTTCGACGGGTCGTGGGTCAATGGCTTCAACGGCTTCAGCAAATAGTTTGGCCAAGACACCCGTGGTGTGAATCCAAAGCGCCATCACACCTGCAAATGGACCTAACCCAACGGCCACAATGAACAGCATGGCAAACACCATTTCGTTGATGGCTCGAAAAGCATCCATGAGGCGGCGCACAGGTTGATAAACCCAAGCGGGCACAATGTTTTCAGAGCACAGCAAGCCTAAAGGAACGGCGCAAAAAATTGCCAACACAGTGCCCCAAATGGCAATGTGAACTGTGATAACCATCTCACTCAGGTAAATGCGCCAGTCGTGAAAATTAGGAGGAAAAAATTCTTTGCTGAACACAGCCATATTGGCTGAGTCAGCAATGAGTGCCATGGGGCGTATTTCTGCACCTTGCCAGGACCAGATGAGCATCATCAATACAAGACCCCAAGCCAGCTGAGTTACCAAGCTGGTGGGTGGCGGTGTAAGCGAAATGTCTTTGATGGTGGTTTTCATGGTCGTGGCAAACGCAGATGAAGCCTCAAATTATTTGGCTTTTGCCAAAGCTGCCAGCTTGGCATCGATGTCAGCAATCTTGGTTTGCTTTTCGGCGGCTGACATATTGACATCGGACTCAAACTTCATGCGGTCTTTGAACAATTCGAGTTGACGGATGGGGATTAATTGGGCGTCAGTGGACGCCTTGAAACCAGCCAAGCGATACATGTTCTTTAAGATTTCTTTTTCGCGGGCATCCTTACCATAACCAACGACGAAGTCTTGAACTTTCTTTTTCACATCAGAAGGCAAGTCTTTGCGCCAGACCAAAGGATCACGAGGAATGAGGGGTGAAGTCCAGAGAATTCGAATTTGATCCATTTTCTCAGGTGATTTCTCCTTCATTTTCTCGGTCATTTCGCTGTTGCTGGTAGCGATATCAACTTGTTTATTCAAAACAGCCAAGAAATTGCCTTCATGATTGGAGGAGCGCATCACTCTGAAATGCGTTTTGGGATCCAATTTATTGAGTGTAAAAACATAATAGGTTGGGACCAATGTGCCTGATGTGGAAGAAGGATCGCCAATTCCAAATGAGTATTGTTTGCCATTCT
>JGI25911J50253_10000749_pt1 | contig 11200 bp, 8 predicted proteins | sample LauGreSBDMM110SD_3_FD_50253 | JGI IMG/M metagenome (IMG submission 50253) | reverse complement strand
CCATTTGCAGCAAACTTCTCAAGACCTTGTCTGCCATCCTCGGCAACCTCCACATCAAAGCCCTCTTTCTTCAGGAGGAACTCCAGAGCTTCAGAGAAAGATGCTTCATCCTCAACGATTAGTATCTTTGTCATTCCTATTCCTCCTCTGGAACTATTGGAAGTCTAATCGAGAAGGTGCTACCGACTCCCTCAACGCTCCAGACCGAGACTTCACCACCGTGTTTTGTAATGATGTGCTTAACAATTGATAGCCCAAGACCGGTGCCACCAGTTTGTCGAGATCGAGCGGGGTCAACTCTGTAAAATCTTTCGAAGATACGTTCGATATCACTCTGAGGTATCCCAATTCCTTGATCAGCGACCAAAATATTGAGGATTTCATCTTCTAGTCTGGTTGTTATTGAGACTTTTGTACNATCNGGNGAGTANTTAATCGCATTTTCTATGAGATTGTGAANGGCCATGATCAACTGCTCNCGGTCGCCTANNAGCGTTGCATCCNCTCCTCCGCTGTAGACAACATCGATAGCCCTGGCAGTTGATGTAGTTTGACATTGGTCNATGGCTTCGTTGATGAGATCTTCTACCCCAAACTCATGTGGAATTTGNAGGGGATCTGAGTCTTGAACTCTCGATAGATTGATAATCTCTTGGACTAACTCAGTTAATCTNTTCGCCTCTGATTGCATCCGTGTTGCAAACTTCTTAACCGAATCTGGGTCATCCTTTGAACCAAGCACCGCTTCACTNAGGAGTGAAAGCGCACCGATTGGGGTCTTTAACTCATGTGAGATGTTGGCGACAAAGTCACGGCGGANTTCATCGACACGATCAGCCTCACTTTCATCCTTTAGGGTGATGAGTACAACTCCGGTTTCAGATAAAGGAATTACGTTGACCATTAACTCGAGCCGTCCTTCACCGATTGGCCCCCTGGCCACCTCGATTTTTCCAACCTGTTTCAAGTAGGTGCGCCGAACTACGCGAATGATGGCCTGAAGCTCTTCGCTAACTATCCGGTCATCTCGGATCACGCCAAGTGGGTCAACCTGGGTTGTAACTGAANATTGAGAGTTGTCCGCCGAGATAATGATCGCTGCCGTCTCTAACTCTTCAAAAACCTGAAGCAAGCCTTGGGAAAAGCTTGAACTTTCAGCGNCTAAGGGGTGGTTACGCCGCAACCTCATTCNTAAATACTACCCNTTTGACCACNCCTCGATGGCCTGAAGAGTTAACCTGCTGTTAACCCCGGCTTTTGCCGCTATTCACCGGCTATCCCTACCTTTCCTTCATGGCCTTAATTAGAACCGTATTTCAGGATGAGTTAGATGGCGTTTCCCAGACTTTGCAAGATCTGAGCGAAATGGTTATCGCTTCAATCGGTACAGCGACAGAGGCGATACTTAACGCCGATCTAAAGCTCGCTGAAGAGGTCATTAAGTCTGATGATCATATCGATGCAATTCAGCATGAATTAGATGCCAGAATTATTGAGATCATCGCCCGACAGCAACCAGTTGCAACAGATTTACGTGCTTTGGTTACAGCTTTAAGGATTAGCGCTGATTTAGAGCGCATGGGGGATATGGCCCACCACGTTGCCAAGACAGCGAGATTGCGTCATCCAAACCAAGCCATTCCTGCACCTGCGACTGAAATTATTAGCCATATGGGTACGGTGGCTAAAAATATGGCGCAGAAGATGGGGCAGGTTATCTCAACGAGAAGTACAGATCTTTCACTTGAAGTTGAAAAAGATGATGACCAAATGGATGAGCTTCACCGCAGATTAATCACAACCATTATCGAGATGAAGTGGGAGTCAGGGGTTGAGGGCGCTATAGATTTAACTTTGGTCGGTCGCTACTTTGAAAGGTACGCAGATCACGCTGTCTCAGTAGCACGCAGAATTAACTTTCTTGTCACTGGAAGTTACCGCTAAGTGGTCAGAGAGTGTTCACCTACTGTTTACTGAAAAATGGGCTAATAGTCAGGCGAGGTCAATACTTTAACTGAGTACCAGATAGAACCTGGCACGCGAAGAAAACTCACTAACATCTTATCTCGAGGGGAAAAAATGAAAAAAGTTTACTTAAGGTCACTCACGGCAGTGATTTCGGCTGTTTTAGTTGCAACAATTACTCCGCTTTCACCAGCTTCAGCTGCGAATGAAAAGGTCGGTGCGACTTGTAAGACCGCTCTGACATATGCTGCAAAAAACACGTTAGTTTGTAAGTCGGTTTCAGGTAAGTTGAAGTGGGCAAAGAACACCTACAACAACACCGCAGGTGAAATTCGTGTGGATGGATCTTCAACAGTCACCCCACTAATGACGATTACTGCCGAAGATTTCCAGAAGGCCACAAACAAGAAGTCACGAGTTACCATTGCAACATCAGGTACTGGTGGAGGATTTGAAAAGTTTTGTAAGGGCGAAACAGATATTTCAATGGCATCTCGTCCAATCAAGTCTACAGAAAAGGACACATGCGCAAAGGCTGGAATTACCTACACTGAGGTCCTTGTCGCAAACGATGGACTCGCAGTAGTGGTTAACCCAAAGAATACTCAGGCTGTCTGCATGACAACTGCTGAGCTTAAGAAGATTTGGGAGCCAGCAGCTGAAGACAAGATCAACAATTGGAGTCAGGTTCGTACCGGCTTCACAAAGATTCCTTTGGTTCTCTACGGTGCTGGGTCGGACTCAGGAACATTTGATTACTTCACAGAGGCGATCAACGGTAAGGCAAAGTCAACACGTACTGATTACAATCCATCTGAGGATGACAATGTAACTGTCAACGGTGTTTCAAACACCCTCGGCGGCATGGGGTACTTTGGACTTTCATATGTTCTCGAGAATCCAACAAAGGTCAAAGCTCTTCAGATTGACAGCGGTAAGGGTTGTGTTGCTCCTACGACTGCAACAGTTCAGGATAAGACATACACACCTCTAGGCCGCGAGCTCTTCATCTACGTAAAGAACAGCTCAGTCAAGACAAAGCCATCCGTTGAGAAGTTTGTTAACTTTTACTTCGAAAACGTAGCAGGCATCGTCAAGGAAGCGCTCTTTGTTCCTTTGACCAAGACTCAGATAACAACTACCAAGGCAGAAATTGCCAAGATTAACGCACTCTAAAGAGAAAAAGAGAATAGTTAAGTGAGTACGCAGGTGGGCTCGAAGGCGCAGGTATCCCTGATGCCTTCGAGCTCCCTGCGTCGTCGCTATCTCTATCAGCTCATTGCAAAGCTTGTGATGGGACTAGGAACCTCAATCTCAGTTGTTATTACATTCTTGCTCATATTCTCAATCTTTCCTCCAACTTTGCGTTTTCTCGGTGAGGTAGGGACGCAGGTCTTTGGTACGAATTGGAGCCCGCTTTTTGAGCCGGCCTCTTTCGGCCTACTCCCATTAGTTCTTGGAACCTTTATGGTTGTCTTGATCGCGGTTGTAGTGGCGGTACCTGTTGGATTAGCAGCCGCTGTTTACATGAGCGAGTACGCATCAAGCGGTGCGCGACGCGTCGTCAAACCAATTATTGAAATTCTTGCAGGAATCCCAACGGTTGTTCTTGGACTTTTCGGTCTCTACTTTGTTAATCCGCAAATTGTTCAACGTTTTTGGCCGATTGGAGAGCCAACGGCATACACGGCGCTTGGCGCTGGAATAGTTACCGGCATTCTGATTGTTCCAATCGTTGCCTCACTTGCCGATGATGCAATGAGATCAGTCCCACAAGGTCTGCGCGAAGGCGCATTTGCACTCGGTGCAACTAGACGTGAAGTCTCAACAAAGGTTGTCTTAGGAGCTGCGCTATCCGGTGTGATGGCAGCAATTATTCTGGCGATTTCTAGGGCCTTTGGCGAAACCACGGTGGCGCTTATGGTTGCCGGAAGTTACGCGCAGTTAACCTTAAACCCCGGTGATGCCATGCAAACTATGGCCTCATTTATCGGTTTTGCCGGAATCGGGGATCAACCTACCGACTCAACCGGCTACCGGACAATCTTTTTTGTCGGCACAATGCTTTTCGTCATTACATGGGTTCTCAATGTAATTGCAATCCGAATTATCAAGAGATTCCGCGAGGTCTATGAATGAGCCAGATTTCACTTGAAAGTCGTCTATCCAAGAGCAGAATCGTTCAAGACTGGGTATTTCGTTTCGCTGTAACGATAAGTATTCTCCTTGCCTTATTTTTTATTGTCTTCGTAGTTGCTAACCTCTACTTTCAGGGACGATCAGCTCTCAACCTTGACCTAATTCGGAATTTTCCTTCCGCCAGACCATCACAGGCTGGAATTCAATCAGCGATCTTTGGCTCGATTTGGGTCGTTGGAATTGCCGCGATTATTACCGTGCCGATCGGGATATTGAGTGCCATTTATCTTGAGGAGTTTGTTAATCCTCTCAATAGGTTTGCCAGGCTTATCGACTTAAATATTAGGAATCTGGCAGGAGTACCCGCAGTTGTCTTTGGAATGATTGGCTTAGCCTTTATCGCTAGAGGTTTTCTCTCATGGGGGTTTACTGTCAAAACTGCGGCCCTTGTGCTCGCAATGATGATTCTTCCAGTCGTAATTATCGTATCCCGCGAATCCATTCGAGCAGTACCGCCAAGTATTCGTCAAGGGGCTCTCGCACTCGGTGCTACACCTTGGCAGACTGTATGGAGAACAGTTTTGCCTAGTGCNCTACCAGGTATCGCTACTGGAACCATTCTTTCGATCTCACGCGCTATGGGGGAGTCCGCACCACTTCTTCTCTTGGGAGCTCTAGCCTTCGTGACCTTCAACCCCGAGGGATTGGATAGTGATTACACGATTCTTCCTCTTATTATCTTTAGATACGCCTCAGATGCTAAAGAGGAGTTCCACGCAATAGCAGCGGCCGCGAGCTTAGTCTTAATTGCTATCCTCTTTTTAATGAACTTAACAGCTATCTGGATTCGCGACCGTTCTCAGAGAAAGGCGTAATCATTCAAGATGAATCAAAGAGTGAATAATCTACCAATGCAGAGAGAGTTAAGAGGATGCTGATGGCTCAAACTTCAAATTTTGGAACGCTTAAGGTTAATCAAAAGGCCCCACAATCCTTTACCGACTCCGTGTTCTCACTAACCGATGTGTCCGTTTCGTACGGTAACTTTGTCGCAGTTTCCAATGTAAATATGGAGATAGCTAGCAATCAAATTACAGCCTTTATCGGACCATCCGGTTGTGGAAAGAGCACTCTGTTGCGCTCCCTCAATCGAACAAATGATCTGATTCCGGGTGCGAAGGTTGGTGGTGAAGTTCTCTACCATGGCATTGATATGTACGATAAGAAGGCGGATGCAGTTGAGGTGCGCCGACGCATAGGTATGGTATTTCAAAAGCCAAACCCATTCCCAAAGAGCATTTATGAGAATATTGCCTTTGGTCCACGCGTCAACTCACGTCAGAGCAAGTCAGAGTTAGATGGAATTGTTGAACACTCCCTCAAATCTGCTGCGCTTTGGGATGAGGTTAAAGATCGACTAAAAGAGTCAGCCCTGGGCCTTTCAGGTGGTCAGCAGCAGCGTCTATGCATCGCAAGATCTATAGCGATAAGCCCTGAGGTAATCCTGATGGATGAGCCTTGTTCAGCTCTCGATCCAATCGCAACGATGAAGATTGAAGATTTAATGATTGAACTTTCAGAAAAGTACACAATCGTTATCGTCACCCACAATATGCAGCAAGCCTCACGAGTCTCTACCTATACAGCTTTCTTTTCGACTGAGGTTAATCCGGAGAGTGATCGACGTACAGGTCAGCTTGTTGAGTTTGATGAAACCTCAAAAATCTTTATGAACCCTTCNGATCCACGCACNGAGGCGTATGTGACAGGAAAAATTGGATAAGAGTTATCTCCTCCTAGTAAGAGATAGACCCACTACCGGCCGGTGGTGGGTCTTTTTCTCTAAATAACGCGATAAGTNGCAAGGNTTGGATCGGTTGCGTAGGCAATACGCACACCAGCCATCTTTGAAGCGCTTAATCCGTTGACTATTTGCTCAGTGAGAAGCTCACCAGGTGCAACAACGGCAACACCTGGGGGATAAGGCGCAATGAGATCTGCGCTGACTCTTCCGATTGCATCCGCAGCATTAACCATCTGTGTCTTTGCAAAGTAGGCATCGCGCATAGAGATGCCTACCTTTGGAACAATCGACCAACTTAAAGCGGTTGCACTCTCACGCGGGGTGCCCTGAAGTGATTTCAGTATTGGTTTTAAGGCCTTTGCCAGGAGCTCAAACTCCTCTTTTCCATCGGCAAGGGTTGCTAGAAATACAACGGTGTCACGATCTGCCATCTCTACGCGAACCCCTTTCTCAAGGAGTGCCTTTTCAATATCTACACCTGAACATCCAAGTTGATTTGCACGCAGAACAATCTTGGCTGGATCAAATCTCATGGCTGGAAAATCACTAGAGTTTAAAAAGATAGGAAGATCAAACTCACTTTGCACACTCTTCTTAAAGCTCTTTACCCCTTCGATGAGATCGCAGATGAGTTCATCGCCTCGATCTTCAAGTAAGGCGCGAACCCCATCGATAGATGCAAGAGGAGCCCCTGCCGGTGAGGTGGTGTGTGTTGTCTCAAAGCTTTGCTCAAGTCGTTTTGGATCGAGGTACTTAGTCTTTGCAAGCAAGAGCGCAGATGCACTGTATCCAGGCAACGCCTTATGAACACTAGTAATGAGCGCATCGGCGCCCATGTCCAGCACATGCTTTGGAGTTAACTCACTAAAACCAAAGTGGCCACCCCATGCAGCATCGACGATGACAGGTATCGATCTTGCATGCGCAGCATTAATTAACGGCTCAATATCAGAGAGTGTCCCGAGGTAGCCAGGCTCAGTGAGCAGCAAAGCAATAGGGTTTTGATCTGCAACTCTTTCAAACTCTGCAACAGGAATGCCGATAGGAACGCCGGTTGCGCTATCAATCTCAGGTAAGAGCCAAAGGGGTTCCAGTCCTGCAAGAACTAGAGCGCTTAGAACGGAGCGATGAGCTGTTCGACTGATTGCGACCTTGTCTCCAGGTTTTCCTAAAGCCAAAATCACAGCTTGATTTGCATGGGTAGATCCACCAGTTGAGAACCTTGCAAAATCAGCTCCCCATAACTTTGCAGCCAATCCTTGCGCTGTAGAAAGCGTTTGATTAGTGAGCTTTATTTCATCCAAGCCACCATAGAGAGGTATATCGCTATCTACTACCTGTCCTAATCCTGCATCGATCCTTGATGTTCTCTGCTTGTGGCCTGGAATTGTGAATGGGGTTCGAGAGGTTTCAAAGTACTTTAGGTAGGCATCAAGAAGAGGAGCGCTGGCTCTTAACTCTCTCTTTCGCGACTGCGTCATAGTCGCAAGCCTAACTTCTCCGGGCGAAATCCAATAAATATGGCTTATAATTTCGACATGACTTCACGACTTCCACAAACACGTCACTTAGAGACAGCGATTCCTGGACCAAAATCAATTGAGGCTATTGCTCGACGAAAAGAGGCGGTTTCTGGGGGATTGAGCACAGCTATCCCTGTCATTATTCAACGCGCTCACGATGCCATTCTTGAGGACATCGATGGCAATCGAATCATCGACTTAGGTTCAGGTATTGGCGTTGTCAACGTCGGTAACGCCGCCCCTTTAGTTGTTGAAAGGGTTATTGAAGCGGTACAGGCGTTTACGCATACAAACTTTACGACCGCGCCATATATGGGTTATATCGAGGTTTGCGAGACTCTGAATAAGTTAACTCCAGGTACCCATAAAAAGAAGTCGATCCTTCAAAACTCAGGTGCTGAAGCGGTTGAGAATGCAATCAAGATTGCACGCCACTTTACAAAGCGCCCAGCAATAGTTGTGTTTGAACACTCTTATCACGGTCGTACTAATCTCACGATGGCGCTGACTGCAAAGAACGTTCCTTACAAAGAGGGCTTTGGCCCATTTGCTCCCGAGATTTACCGCATGCCATATCCATACACATACCGATGGGCTGGAGATCAAGCAACGATTGCGCAAGATGCTCTAGCGCAGGTAACACAGAAGATTGAGAAAGAGGTTGGAGCGCATAACGTAGCTGCAATCATTATTGAACCCATTATCGGTGAAGGTGGCTTCTTAGTACCGCCTAAGGGTTTCCTGCCTGGGCTGCAAAAGTTTTCAACTGATAATGGAATCGTATTCATCGCAGATGAGATTCAAACCGGCTTTGCACGTACCGGCAATCTCTTTGCTGTTGAGAACGAGGGTGTTGTTCCAGACATGATTATTACCGCAAAGGGAATCGGCGGCGGATTACCACTTGCTGCTGTTACCGCTCGCGCAGAGATTATGGACTCATCCCATGTAGGTGGTCTCGGCGGCACTTACGGTGGAAATCCGATTGCGTGTGCTGCAGCACTTGGCGTCTTTGAAACGATTGAGAAAGAGAAGCTTGTTGAGCGNGCACAGCACATCGGCAAGATCCTTCATGAAACTTTGACAGCGCTCGCAGCTAAGTACCCCATCATTGGTGAGGTTCGCGGACGTGGAGCGATGCAAGCCATCGAACTCGTGCTCCCCGGAAGCAAGGAGCCAAACCCTGCTGCAATGGCAGCGGTTGTTAAGTACTGCCAGAGCAAGGGCGTACTCGTCCTAACAGCTGGCACTTACGGAAACGTCATTCGCTTCCTTCCACCTCTTGTCATTACAGATGAGCTTTTACGGGATGCACTTGGCATCCTAGAAGAGGGCTTTGCCAGCCTGTAGGAGTAGTAACTAGGGGTGATTTCACCCGCATTACTCACCCAGAAAGGGTGATAAAAACTACCCCTCACCCCACATCTTGCGCGACCCTTCTCGCATGGCAAAAAGGGTCCCAGTAGCAGGCGTTGGAGAGACGATCTCCTCTATCGATGGCGTCTATCTATCGAGAACTTTGATTCCGGTACTTCCTGCTAACCACCTCTCCCGTAAGAAACTCTTGGAAACGGTCAAACTTCCAGTTCCTGGAACAACACTGATTACCGCCCCAGCTGGTTACGGCAAGACATCCTTTGTATCAGAGCTAGTACAAAATCAAGAGTGCAAAGTTATTTGGTACAACATCTCTGAAAACTTTGATCGAAAAGATTTTAACTCACACCTAATACAGGCGATTCGAAACGTCGTACCAAAGTTTGCCCCTTGGTACTCAGCAACAACAGATTCGCTCTCACGGGATTTGGCAACAAAAGCCTTTAATGAGCTCGGCCAACTTAAGGATCAGTTCATCTTGGTTATGGATAACAATCGAACTTATGACGAAAAAGATGACAGATTAGCTGATCACATCTTTGACGTCCTCCCGAAGAACGTCCATATTATTGGAATTAGAAGAGCTACACCTGCCCATTCTTACAGTCGTTTTTCTCAAGACCCAAGCTTTCGAATCTATGGCCCTAACGACTTAAGGTTTGATGATTCAGAGATTTCATCGATTCTTCGAATCCATGGATTAGACCCTGAGAGCGCAGAGATAAACGCAGTTGTTTCAAAGGCGAATGGATGGCCATCAGCGGTCCAGATGATTGCTCATAATCTGAGCCGAGGACGATCACTCGATGATTTCGAGTTGATACTTTCATCCGATACTGAACCGATTACCTGGTTAGCACAAGAAGTGCTCTCATCACTTCGTCCCGAAGAGAGAAAAGTTCTCGTCGCATTATCTGCTGTTGAGCGCTTTGATGCTGAAATCGCTGAGGTAATTCTTGGCGAAGCGTTACGTATGAATGAGATTAACGCCTTTGCTGTAGATGGACTCTTTTTCACACTTACCAATGGCCCAGAGCGGATTTATACATTTAACACGCTCATTCGCAATGCGCTCTTCAATGAGCTCCATAAAGAGCCAAAGAGAGAGCAGCTAATTCACTCCAAACTTTCTCATTTCTTTGAAGAAAAGCGTGAACCTATGAGGGCTGTAATTCATGCACAGCAAGCAGGTGAGATGGAGCGCTTTCAGGAGCTATTTCGTGAGTATGCAAGAACCCTTGCAGCTCGTGGAAATGGTGAAGAGTTGATTCGTTGGTCCAGACATATTGGCGATGCATCTGCTCAAGGGGTTCGTCTAAAGCAGACTGTAGAGCTCATGGGCCTGATCGTCGACTTTAACTTTGATGAGGCGGAAAGCTTGATTGCCGAGATGCGATTTGGCTCTAAAGGCTTGCCTGTAGAGGATTTCATTTTGAGGTTTACCTCACTAGCTCAATCCTTCATCGCCTTTGCATACCATCGAAGCGCAGATTTACGATCTTTGTTTGCAGCGATGGACGAGCCAGTTATCTCAATGGATATTGGCGAAAATGATTTGATCGCATGGAAACGCTTAGAGGCTGCGTCAGCCTTTATCTATGACAACTTTGAACCGATAGGACAGATTTACACTGATGCAAAGTCGATTGCATCCAACCACATTACCGCCTATATGCATCTACATCTTGATTCGATAAAGGCGATGTATCTTTTTGGTGAGGGTGAGTACCAAGAAGCATACGAGGTTGCATCATCGACGATTGCAGCAGCAAACCGTGAAGGTTACATCGGTATTACAGGTCCCTTGGATGTTATGTATATACAGGCTCGTTGCTTGATGGAGTTTTCAGAGTGCGAAGAGGCTCAGTTAGCTTTTGAAAGGGTTAGAGATCTCGCTGATAAATGGAGCCAAGGACCATGGCTTTTTCTTGCAGAGAGTTACATCGCAAGAAATCTGGTATCTCGAAACTACATTACAGAGGGNTTAGAGCTCTTGCGCCAAAGTCGAGNAAGGGCTGCNAGCTTTAAGGTTTCTAACGGTTTCGCTGAGTTCAATGATTTAACCGAGATGTATATTCGATACGTTGTTGGTGACTGGGACCGCGTGAAAGTGCTGATGGATCGATTGCCAGATTTTGGATTGAAAAGATACATCTCCTTCACTTATGAACATCGCCAAGATCGCCCAATGAGTTTGTCTGCGGTTGAATCTTTGCCTTCAAACAATGCGCGGCAAAACATTTATAAGAATTTTGCCTACTGCGAGCTTTACATTGATCAAGAGAAAGTTGCTGTTGGCTATATGCGAAAAGCTCTTGAAATCGGCGCAAGAGTGCGCGCGAAGGAGTACTTCCTGCGGCAAGATCCTAAGTTACTCAATTTAATTCTCAAG
>JGI25911J50253_10000742_pt1 | contig 11271 bp, 10 predicted proteins | sample LauGreSBDMM110SD_3_FD_50253 | JGI IMG/M metagenome (IMG submission 50253) | reverse complement strand
ATTTCATTAATTCTAATTTATACTCATTGACTTACCGCTATCGAGAACTAAAAATCAAAGATGCAATTTAAGCTCATTCAAAAAGATGGTGAAGCTAGACGGGGTGAAATCAAGCTTCAACATGGTACTGTCCAAACACCGGTATTTATGCCTGTGGGCACCTATGGCGCTGTGAAGTCTTTAAGCCCTCAAGATCTAGAATCAATTGGTTTTGAAATTATCCTTGGCAATACTTTTCATCTCTGGCTCCGACCAGGGTTAGATACAATTTCAGCCTTTAAAGGGTTGCATGATTTTATTCAATGGCATCGATCGATGCTCACAGACTCTGGTGGTTTTCAGGTATGGAGTCTTGGCAAAATGAGAAAAATTACTGAGGAAGGTGTTGAGTTTAAATCGCCTATTAACGGTGACACTTGTTTCTTAAGCCCTGAAGAATCGATGCGAATTCAAAAAACACTTAACTCAGACATCGTCATGATCTTTGACGAATGCACCCCCTATCCAGCCTCGCATGAGGAAGCAAAAGCTTCTATGGAGCTAAGTTTAAAATGGGCCTATAGAAGTAAAGTGGCTCACGCAACAAATAAGAATGCTTTGTTCGGAATCATTCAAGGAGGCATGTTCGAAGATCTGAGGGAACATTCACTTAATGAATTAAAAAAAATCAATTTCGATGGCTATGCCATTGGTGGATTATCTGTCGGCGAACCTAAAGAAGAGATGCGTAAAGTGATTGATTTTATCGCGCCTAAAATGCCAGAAGACAAGCCTCGCTATTTAATGGGGGTAGGTACCCCAGAAGACATTATTGAAGCCATTGCTCATGGTATTGATATGTTCGATTGTGTCATGCCAACAAGGAATGCTAGGAATGGTTGGCTATTTACTAAATATGGTGATCTAAAGCTTAAAAATACACAGTATAAAAATGATACAAATCCAATCGATAGCGATTGCGGATGTTATACATGCCAAAACTATTCTCGCGCTTATCTTCACCATCTTTTTAGGATTGGGGAAATGCTGGGCTCTCGCTTAAATACGATCCATAACTTGTCTTATTATCAAAAAATAATACAAGAAGCTAGGGTTGCTATTGAAAATGGAACATTTGAAACTTATAGAAAAATATTCCATCAAAACCGTCAACGCGGCATTCAATAAATGTCTGCTGTGTTAAAATTAACCTTTAAAATTAATTACCTGTAGGAATATAAATGTTTATAAGTTACGCATATGCCGCTGATGCGGTACCCACTGATCTCATGAGCTTTTTGCCATTTATCATCATTTTTGTGCTTTTTTACTTCATGTTAATTCGCCCGCAAATGAAACAAGCAAAAGCCCATAAGCTCATGATTGACTCACTCAAAAAAGATGACGAAATTGTGACCAATGGAGGCTTCCTTGGTAAAGTGGTCAAAATCAAAGATCAGTATGTAACCATAGAAATTGCGGCTGGCACTCAAATTCATATCCAGAAACAATCCGTCATAACCTTGCTAACTAAAGGCACCATCAAATCTATCTAATTTCTGAAGTGATAGCTTAAGTTCATCATGAATCAATATCCTAAATGGAAGTATGGTCTTGTCTTAGTTGCAATTTTTATTGGCCTTATCTACTCAATTCCTAATTTTTTTGGGGAATCGCCTGCAGTTCAAATCATGCCAACCAAGTCATCAGATAAATTAGATTTATCTATATTGGCGTCGATTGAAGGTAGTTTAAAAGAAGCAAATCTTCCTTTCGATGGCATCGTTCAAGAACCCAATGGCATTAAAATTAAATTTGCAAATCCTGATAACCAGCTTAAAGCAAAAGATATTCTTCAAAATGCTCTGGGCGCTAACTATGTAATTGCACTTAACCTGGTTTCTAAATCGCCTTCATGGCTATCTAAAATTGGTGCTATCCCAATGTATTTGGGTTTAGATTTAAGAGGCGGCGTGCACTTTCTTCTTCAGGTAGATATGAAAGCTGCATCGGAACAAGCAGCTGAAAGTAACCTTAATGATTTTCGCATGACGCTNAGGAAAGAACGTATTTCTTATATTGGTGCTTCTAGATTAAATGAAATTGTAAAACTTCAGTTCGACAGCCAAGAAGATCTCGAAAAAGCTAAAAAACTTATCAAAGTAAATTATCCAGATTTAATGGTCAATGAATCATCGGTTGGTAAAGATAAAGCGCTTGACATTAGTATGAGTGAAATGGGCAAGAAAAAAATTCAAGAATTTGCGCTTAAACAAAACTTACAAACACTTCATAACCGCATTAACGAACTTGGCGTTGCAGAGCCTATCATTCAACAACAAGGTTTAGACCGAATCGTGGTGCAACTCCCGGGCGTTCAAGACACAGCAAAAGCCAAAGAAATTCTTGGCCGAACAGCGACACTCGAAATCAGATTAGTCGATGAAGATAAAACAGATATCGCTACATTAGAAAGCGCTCAAAAAGGGAATGCACCTTTTGGTGACGATCTTTTTAAAGACAGAGACGGTAGACCCATTCTCGTTAAGAAAAACGTATTACTGACAGGTGAAAGAATCACAGATGCTGGGCCTGGTGTTGATCAACAATCAGGAAGATCTGTTGTACATGTCACGCTAGACGGAAGAGGCTCAAACATATTTAAACAAGTCACGCGAGAAAATGTAGGTAAGCGTTTAGCTATTCTTCTTGTAGAAAAAGGACAAACGGAAGTTGTGACAGCGCCTGTCATCCAACAGGAAATTGGTGGTGGTCGAGTACAAATTTCTGGTATGAATAGTCCTCAAGAGGCTACTGATATATCTCTTTTATTAAGGGCCGGGGCTTTGGCAGCACCAATGCAAATTATTGAAGAGCGAACAGTGGGTCCTAGCATGGGGGAAGAAAATATTAAGCGCGGTGTTCACTCCACTTTATGGGGTTTTGCAGCTATTTCAATCATGATGATTATTTACTACATGGCCTTTGGTGGCGTTTCTATTTTTGCGCTTGCTGTAAATTTATTATTACTCGTCGCTTTATTATCTATTATTCAAGCGACCCTAACACTTCCTGGACTAGCAGCGATTGCNTTGGCATTAGGTATGGCGATTGATGCAAATGTACTCATTAATGANAGAATCAGNGAAGAACTTAGAAATGGCAATACGCCGCAAGCAAGTATTCATGCTGGNTATGATCGGGCTTTTGATACTATTCTCGACTCGAATGTCACGACATTAATTGCAGGTCTCGCCTTATTCATGTTTGGTACAGGTCCTATTAAAGGGTTTGCTGTTGTTCACGTATTAGGTATTTTAACTTCTATGTTCAGTGCTATTTTAGTATCAAGAGCGCTTGTCAATATTATGTATGGTTATCGTCGCAAAATTGATAAATTGTCTATTGGTCAAATCTATAGGCCGAAAGAAGATTAATTATGGAATTATTTAGAATAAAAAAAGATATTCCTTTTATGAGTTATGGTCGATTAACCACGATCTCATTACGTTTATTATTGCTGTCCTCTTTTTAAGCATTAAAGGCCTTAATCTTGGTGTAGATTTTACTGGTGGCACACTGATGGAAGTAAGTTATAGCCATCCAGCAGATATCGATAAGATTCGTCAAGTCATGGATAAAATTGATCTTAAAGACACGACAGTACAAAACTTTGGTACAAGTAANGATGTATTAATCCGCTTACCTATTCGACAAGATTTATCTATCGCTCAATTATCAGAAAAAGTATCNGCAGCNCTTATTGAAAGTGATAAAGATACAAAAATACAAAGGGTAGAGTCTGTNGGATCGCAAGTTGGGGAAGAGCTCTATGCAAATGGCGCGCTCGCTCTNCTTCTTGTATGTTTTGGAATTATTGCTTATCTNGCATTNAGATTTGAATGGCGTTTTGCAGTTGCTGCCATTATTGCCAATATGCANGATGTCATTATTATTTTAGGCTTCTTTGCATTTTTCCAATGGGAATTTAACCTCACTGTCCTCGCAGCTATCCTTGCTGTATTAGGTTATTCTGTAAATGAATCGGTTGTGGTTTTTGATCGCGTCAGAGAAAACTTTAAAAAAATGAGAAAAGCGAATGTGGTTGAAGTCATTGACAATGCAATCACAAGAACAATGTCTCGCACTGTCATCACACATCTTATGACTCAAACAATGGTGTGCTCGATGTTATTTTTTGGCGGAGAAACACTTCATAATTTCGCTCTTGCATTAACTATTGGTATTTTATTCGGCATCTATTCATCAGTGCTTGTCGCATGTCCAGTTGCAATGTGGCTTGGTGTATCTCAGCGCAATCTCGTTCCAGATCAATCCAAAGAAGATACGTCACAAGAAATTAATCCATAAGTTTTTTTAAACTTTGAATACCCTTTCTATTAGTTATCAATTTGTCATTCTTATAGCTTTGCTAGCTATTGCTGCTTTTTTTTCGCTTGCTGAAACAAGCTTAATGACACTCAACCGCTATCGATTAAAACATTTAGTCTCTCAAGGCAATCATGCCGCAATACTCACAAATAAATTACTCTCTTCGCCTGCAAAGCTTTTAGGCGTCATTCTCCTTTGTAAAGAATTTGCAAGTGCAGCGTCTGCAATGATTGTGACTATTATTACAGTGCGCCTCTATGGAGAAGGTCAAATAGCACTTATGGCTGGAACCTTAGTGACCACATTCTTAATTCTCATTTTTGGTGAAGTATCTCCAAAAGTTATTGCAGCATCCAAGCCAGAACGATTTGCATTTTTCTGTGGCTATATCCTCTACCCTCTTTTAAAAATTCTTTATCCAATTGTGGCAGTAGTAAACTTTTTTGTATTAAGTTTTGTAAAAATATTTAATGTCAAAATTGATTTGAATAATAATCTTCATGCAATATCAATGGATGAATTAAGAAGTATTATTTCTGAAGCAGGTCAATTCATTCCGAATCAGCATCGCAAAATACTACTTAATGTATTTGAGCTCGAGCGTATCACGGTAGACGACATTATGATTCCGCATACTTTTGTTGAAACAATTGATTTTGACTTAATGGATGAAGAAATTATTCAAAAATTACTTACTTTCCAGCACAGCAGAATACTGGTGAAAACAAATTCGCCCGACAGTATCTTAGGGTTACTTAATACTCAAAAAATTATTAAGCAACTTAATATGCATGATGCTTTAAATAAAATTACAAAGGATGATTTAAAAGAGCTTATTTCAGAGCCTTACTTTATTCCATCTGGCACACCTTTATACACTCAAATGCAGCACTTTCAGGACAGGCAAGAAAGAATTGGTTTAATTGTAAATGAGCATGGCGAATTTATTGGCCTTATAAGCCTTGAGGATATTTTAGAAGAAATTGTGGGCGAATTTAACTTAGATTTTCTTGCGAAATCATCTAAATTTACTCAAGACGAAGATGGGGGTTGGATTGTAGATGGCAGTGTAACGATTCGAACACTTAATAAAAAATTGGATCTTCAATTCCCAATTGACGGGCCTAAGACATTGAATGGCTTGGTGTTAGAATACTTTGAAGATATCCCAGAACCGAATACAAGTTTCAAAATTGCCAACCATACTATGGAAGTTCTTCAGTCTCACGACCGAATTGTAAAGAGCATAAAAATCTATCCTCTGTCGTAATTTTTTTAAAATTCTCCTGAAGAATTGCTTGAGTTTTTATTTTTTTTAATCACAATAATAAATAGGGATTAGCTCATGCCAAAAGTAAATGCAACTGAAGACCTAAAGCTTAGTCCAAAGAANGCTAAGACTAAACTTCCTAGCATGTATAAAGTTATTATACTGAATGATGACTTTACGCCTATGGAATTCGTTGTGAATACAATTCAGCGTTTTTTTAATAAAAGTGTTGATGAGGCTACTCGTATAATGTTAAAAATACATACAGAGGGCTTGGGTGTATGTGGAATATTCCCTATAGATATTGCGGAAACAAAAATGAATCAAGTGCTAAACTATGCTAAAGAACACCAACATCCTTTGCAATGTATTATTGAAAGAATTGATTAAATTTAAATTATGATAGCTCAAGAACTCGAAGTAAGCCTGCATATGGCATTTATGGATGCGAGACAAAAGCGTCACGAACTTATTACGGTTGAACATTTGCTTCTTGCTATGCTTGATAATCCTTCTGCAGCAGAAGTGCTTAAAGCCTGTGGCTCAAATGTTGAAATTCTCAGAAATGAATTAACTCAATATATCGACGAACATACGCCAACTATATCTGGCGAAGATGAAGTTGATACACAGCCCACACTTGGATTTCAAAGAGTCATTCAAAGAGCAATGCTTCATGTGCAATCCTCTGGCAAAAAAGAAGTCAATGGAGCAAATGTATTAGTTGCAATTTATGGCGAAAAAGATTCACATGCAGTTTACTTTCTCCATCAGCAAGGTGTAACACGACTTGATGTTGTTAATTTTATTGCGCATGGAGTATCAAAATTAAATGAGGGTGAAACTCCTAAACCATCTACAGAACAAGAAAGTGATCAGGAATCATCCAGTAGCAAAGCTCTAGAAACTTACACGGTTAATCTTAATAAGATGGTTTTAGCTGGAAAAATTGATCCTCTGATTGGTCGAGATTCAGAAATTGAGCGAGTCATCCAAACTCTCTGCCGAAGAAGAAAAAACAATCCTCTTTTGGTAGGTGAAGCCGGTGTTGGAAAGACTGCAATTGCTGAAGGACTTGCAAAAAGAATTGTAGACAAAGAAGTGCCTAGCATCCTAGAAGGTACAACCATATTCTCGCTCGATATGGGCACATTGTTAGCAGGCACGAAATACCGGGGAGATTTTGAGCAAAGACTCAAATCTGTGATGAAGCAACTCAATGAACATAAAGACGCTATTTTATTTATTGATGAAATTCACACACTCATAGGGGCTGGATCTGCAAGCGGAGGAACGCTTGATGCATCTAACCTTCTTAAACCAGCATTATCAAATGGAACTATTAAATGTATTGGTGCGACGACTTACCAAGAATATAGAATGGTTTTCGAAAAAGATCATGCGCTCGCAAGAAGATTTCAAAAAATTGATGTTAATGAGCCAAGCATTCTTGATACGATCAATATTCTTAAAGGCCTTAAAACTAGGTTTGAAAAACATCACAACGTAAAGTATTCTGTTGCAGCAATTCATAGTGCAGCCGAACTTTCTGCAAAATATATTAATGATAGGCATCTTCCTGATAAAGCGATTGATGTCATTGATGAGGCAGGTGCTGCTCAGAGAATACTTCCAAAAAATAAACAGAAGAAAGTAATCACTAACAAAGAAATTGAAGAAGTCGTAGCTAAGATTGCTAAGATTCCTCCAAAAAATATTTCCAATGACGATAAGCATGCTCTAAAAAATCTCGAGCGCGATCTTAAAGCGGTTATTTTTGGTCAAGATAAAGCGATTGAAAATTTATCTAGCGCTATAAAAATGACAAGAAGTGGATTGGGCGTTCCAAATAAGCCTATAGGTAATTTCCTTTTTAGCGGACCAACAGGTGTTGGAAAAACAGAAGTAGCTCGCCAACTGGCTTACATCCTAGGGATTGAACTCGTTCGTATCGATATGAGTGAGTATATGGAAAGGCATGCAGTATCAAGACTTATTGGGGCCCCACCAGGTTATGTTGGATTCGAGCAAGGTGGCTTAATGACGGAAGCTGTCAATAAACAACCTTATTGCGTTCTTCTTCTTGATGAGATTGAAAAAGCGCACCCTGATATCTTTAATATTCTCCTGCAAGTGATGGATCATGGATCTTTAACAGACAGTAACGGAAGAAAAACAGACTTCAGAAACGTTACCCTGATTATGACAACCAATGCTGGTGCAGAGTCTTTATCAAAAACTTCTATGGGATTTACACAGTCTAAAAAAATGGGTGATGAGCAAGCGGAAATCAAACGCTTATTTACACCTGAATTTAGAAATAGACTTGATGCAACTGTATCATTCGCGCCTCTCAGTCATGATGTCATCTTAAAAGTTGTCGACAAATTCTTGATGCAGCTTGAAGATCAGTTACATGAGAAAAAAGTAGACGCAACTTTCACGGAGCCTCTCAAAACATACCTAGCCAAAAACGGCTTTGACCCAAGTATGGGAGCAAGACCCATGTCTCGCCTCATTCAAGATACAATCAGAAAGGCCCTTGCAGATGAACTACTCTTTGGTAAACTCACTAATGGTGGCAATGTAATCATTGATATTGATAGCAATGACAAAGTGAAATTAATTTTCGAAGAAGAAAATAAAGCCATTCTTCAAGAGTCTTAATTCTTCTTCATCACCTCTTGAAACATTTCGGTGTTTTTAAAATCGTTTAGCCATTTTTTTAATTCTTGATACTTAGAATTTAAAAACCAATCCTCATCTACCAATGCAAATTGTCTTATAAATGGAAAGATTGCTACATCAGCAAAAGTTATTCTTTCTGCCATTAAGTAATGATTAGTTTGTAATTTGTCGTTTAATAAATTCAGAAAAATTTCACATTGAGAGCGATAGTACTCTTTCGAATGCTCTGGAAAACGATCGGCATATTTATATCTATCTAAATTTTTCTTAAAATTAAGATCATTTTCATCAATGAGTGTACGGCTAGTATTCTCATCATTTAAAAGCCAACATGCTGGATCGTTTTGGTTTAGAGCCCATAACATAATTTCCAGACTCTCTTCGATGACTTCGCCATTTACATCTACCAATACGGGAACTGTTCCTTTAGGGCTTAATGCTAAAAATTCGCTTGATTTATCTTTGAGTGAAATTTCTATAGATTCATAATCAATATTAGCTTGATGCAAGGCCAGTCTTGATCGAATGGCATAAGGACAGCGCCTATAGGTATATAACCTTGGTTTAATCAATATCATTAACCAATGGAATGGCAAGCATCAAGAATGAGCTTTCTTCCTTGGTAAATTAGGCCTGAATACATTTGAACAAGCTCAGCACCTGCATTTATTTTTTCTGCTGCATCTTCTCCAGAAGATATACCGCCCACACCAATAATTGGAACTTCTCCTTGAAGCCTTAAATAAAGCTCGCGAATAATTGAGTTGGACATATTAAATAAAGGCTTGCCTGACATGCCGCCAGCTTCTTTTCCATTATCAAGATCACTTACCGAATCTCTATTAACAGTTGTATTAGTCGCTATGACTCCATCAATTCTATTTTTGATGATGCTTTTCGATATTGCATCCAAATGCTTAGGTGTTAAGTCAGGTGAAATTTTTAATGCAATAGGTACATAGCGCCCATAATAATCATTCAATCTAGTTTGCTCTTGTTTAAGTTGGCCTAATAAAATATTAAGCGCTTTGGTTTCCTGGAGATCTCTTAAATTTTTTGTATTAGGTGAAGAAATGTTGACTGCAATATAATTTGCGTACTGATATACCTTTTTCATACATAAAATATAATCCTCAGCGGCTCTTTCTATAGGGGTATCAAAATTCTTACCGATATTAATTCCAAGTACGCCTTTATATTTACTCAATCTTATATTTTCAACTGCAGCATCTACACCTATGTTGTTAAAGCCAAAACGGTTAATAATGCCCTGAACCTCAGGCAACCTGAATAATCGAGGTCTTGGATTGCCTGGTTGAGGTCTTGGGGTGATGGTTCCAACTTCAATAAAACCAAAACCTAATTTACCTAAGGCATCAATATGGCTTGCATTCTTATCTAGGCCTGCAGCGAGTCCCACAGGATTTTGAAAGGGAATTCCCATGACAGTTCTGAGCTTAGAGGGATGAGGGGCTTTTAAGAAACTCAGCAAACCCATTTTATTAGAAAGAGATAGTGCCTTAAGGGTTAAGTCATGCGAAAATTCTGCATCAAACTTAAATAATAGCGAACGAATTAATAGGTGGCTCATAACACTGTTATTTTAACTTAGGAAGTTATAAGGCTAAATAAATATTATGCGATTAGATCGTAAAAATCATATTCTAGGAAAAATATCTAACGATGTCTTCCTAAAAAAATATTGGCAAAAAAAACCTCTTTTAATTAGGGATGCTATTAAGAATTTCAAATCCCCAATTACAGAAAAAGATCTTTTTAGAATAGCGCAAAACNAAAATGCAATATCTCGTCTGATTGAATTCAAACGGGGTATTTGGCAAGTCAAGTATGGTCCTTTTAAAAAATNAGATNTCCCTANAAAAATTAACACNCCCTGGACAATACTTGTTCAAAATATGAACCATCATCTTCCTTTTGCTGAGTCATTTTTAAATCTTTTCAAATTTATACCTTATGCTCGTCTTGATGATTTGATGGTGAGCTTTGCTACAAAAAAAGGTAGTGTCGGCCCTCACTTTGACTCTTATGATGTATTTCTATTTCAGGCAAAAGGCGAAAGAGAATGGAAAATCAGCGAGCAAAAGAAATTTTCTTTAGATAAAAAATCAGCTATTAAGATCATTACTAATTTTAAGGTCAAAAATACGTGGGTACTTAAGCCCGGAGATTTACTCTATTTACCACCAAATGTGGGTCACTGGGGCGTATCTCAGAGTGATGATTGCCTCACTTATTCTATTGGCTTCAGAGCGCCTGGTACATTTGAGATCCAATCTAAATTTTTAGATTTCATTCAAGATAACCTCATTACAAATAAAAATGATCTTTACAGAGATCCGAATTTAAATCTTCAAAAAAATCCAGCTGAAATTAATTCGAATATGATTAAAAAAATTCAGCGGATTGTTAATCAATTACGCTGGAATACAAACTCAATAAATAATTTTATTGGTCAACTACTCACAGAGCCAATCGAAGGTGCTGTTTTCGAGACTTCCAAATCTATGACAGCTGAAGTCTTTATAAAAGATCTTATAAAAAAACCGCTGAAACTTAATCCAAAAACAAGAATGCTTTTTATAAAAAATAACTTTTANATCAATGGTGAACNGATTGANGCTGATAAGAAGAGCATCATGTATCTAAAGCAACTNGCAAATGATAGAGAAATCTCAATCAAGTCTACTTTGAACAAAAAGGATTTGAACGCTTTGGGGATAGTCTTGCTACCCCTCTATCTCTCGGGATTTATTGATTTTATTCAATAATATTAACTATCTCGCTTATTTTGTTGTAGAATATTTGCTAGGGAGTCGTTCATAGACCCCGAATTCAACATTAATTTTAAGGATTAAAAATGACACGTTCACTACTTATCGCTTTACTATTAGCTATTGGTTTAACTGCTTGCGGCAAAAAAG
>JGI25911J50253_10000740_pt1 | contig 11283 bp, 10 predicted proteins | sample LauGreSBDMM110SD_3_FD_50253 | JGI IMG/M metagenome (IMG submission 50253) | reverse complement strand
ACTTTGAGGTTCACAGACAATACGCCCAAATGCACGCCAGCTTTTTCACGAGCAGAGCGCATGATGCCGCCGGGCGAACGGGGCATCGAAGCCTCATCAAGAGTTTCAGTCATGTGAGGCGCCTTCCTGATAAGCGCGCCACTGCGCTGAATTTGAAAAATGAAGTCCTAACATCTTGCCCCAATGGTTCTTTTTAACTGCTTGATTCTGACGCTCTGCAAGCTGCAAAGCAAACCACACCGATTGTGCACTCACAGAGGGAGAATCATTCAAATATTCAAGAATTTTCTCAGCTTCTATGTACTTTCCCAACTGAATTTTGAGCTCAACCAGTTCAAGTGGCTCAGGAATCAAGCTTGGCTGCTGTGCAAAGGCCTCTGACAACCTTTCGTTGGCGGCCTCAAATTGCTTATTTCGCCTGAGACATTGACCCCAAATCCAGTTCGTCTTGACCTGCAAAGGGCCCATGGAAAGGCCCAAAGCCCGCTTGAATTTTTCAAATGCCGCTTCAAAATGGTCATTTTGGCAATCAAATATTCCCCATTGAAGAGCAACTTGAGGATCTTGCGGTGCTGCAGCCATGGCTTGTTGAAAGTATTTTTGAGACAAATCCGCCTTGTTTTGTTGTTGAAAAAGAAGGGCTTTGAGCACCAATGCAGGTGCATGCTGGGGCGTCAAAATCAATGCGTGATCGATCTCCTCCAATGCAAAGACATACATGCCTGCTTGAAAATAGGCAGACGCCAAGGCCGTTCTGGCCTGTGCACGCGTTAAGTCCTGAGACGACTCGGAGGCCTTGGGAAACCATGCGCCGGCCAGCGGCAAATGAAAGATGATTGAAACAAAAAGTAAGACCATCAGAAGCCTTGCCCCCAAATGAGGGGCAAGAGCAGCGGGTCTTGGCATCAGACTTGAGGCGTTTGGGTGATAGAAGCGGCATCGTGCCACTGAATGGGCACTGCACGTTGTTGTGCAATTCGATCGGCAACGCCCGTGCGGTCTTTAACGTCACCCGCCAGTTGTCCGCAGGCAGCATCAATGTCATCTCCCCGGGTTTTACGGACAGTGGTCACAAACCCAGCGTCTAAAAGGACCGCTGCGAATTGTTGAACTGTTGCATCATCGGACCTCAACAAGCCAGACTCTTTGAATGGGTTGAAAGGAATGAGATTGAATTTGCAACGAAGCCCCTGGCTGGCATGGCGTCGAATGAGTTGGACCAATTCTTTGGCATGCGTCACTTGGTCGTTCACCCCTTGAAGCATGCAATATTCGAAGGTGATGAAATCGCGGGGTGCTTTTTCTAAATAGCGCGTGCATTCAGACAGCAATTCATCCAAAGGGTACTTTCGATTCAAAGGCACTAAGTTGTCGCGCAATGCATCGTTGGGGGCATGTAAAGAAACCGCCAATGCGACTGGGCAATCGGCTGATAAACGGGTCATCATGGGCACCACACCCGACGTCGAAACTGTCACCCGTCGACGCGACAGACCGTAGCCGTGATCGTCTAGCATGGCTTTTAAAGAAGGAACCAAAGCGCTGTAATTTTGCAGCGGCTCGCCCATGCCCATCAAGACCACATTGGAGATCACGCGGTCAGTCTGATTCAAATGACGGCGTAAAAAATGCTCGGCAAACCAGAGCTGCGACAAAATTTCGGCAGTACTTAAGTTGCGACTGAAGCCTTGGTGCCCCGTAGAGCAAAAGCGACATCCCACAGCGCAACCGGCTTGGGATGAAACGCACAAAGTACCGCGATCGTCTTCAGGAATAAAGACNGCTTCAACGGCATCGCCTGCGCCAACATCGAACAACCATTTGATCGTGCCGTCTTTTGAGAATTGTTGGGACAGGATAGGCAAAGCCGCAACGTGGGCATGAACTTTTAGTTTCTCNCGCAATGATTTGGCAAGGTCTGACATATCGTCAAAATTGGACATGCCGCGCTGATGAATCCAGCGAAAAAGCTGGGTGGCGCGAAAACGTTTTTCGCCCAAACCCTCACAAAAAACGGCCAAACCTTCAAGGTCGAAATCAAGAAGGTTGGCCGTCATGGCGGATGAAAGAAAGTTCTTGTCCGCGAGCTAATTGCAAAAGCGAATTAGCAGGGATTAACGTGAATAAACGTTCATGCCAGCGAAAAAGAAGCTGATTTCAACAGCTGCTGTTTCTGCAGCGTCAGAACCGTGAACCGCATTGGCGTCAATGCTTTCTGCAAAGTCGGCGCGAATGGTGCCTGGCGCTGCTTTCTTTGGATCGGTTGCGCCCATCAAATCGCGNTTTTTCAAAATAGCGCCTTCGCCTTCAAGGGCTTGGATCATGACGGGGCCAGAAATCATGAAATCAACCAGGTCTTTGAAGAAAGGACGCTCTTTGTGAACAGCGTAAAAAGCCTCTGCTTCGCCGCGTGAGAGGTGCGCCAACTTAGCGGCAACCACTTTGAGGCCAGCAGCTTCAAAACGAGCGTAGATTTGACCGATGACGTTTTTTGCAACCGCGTCAGGTTTGATGATGGAAAGAGTGCGTTCGATAGCCATGGAGAAATTCCTAAATATTTTTTAATAAAGCCCACCATTTTAACCCGAGTCAAGGGTTTCCCCATGGTGCAAAAGGAATTGCAAACCCTTGAAAGGCCCGAGCAAACTGAGCCAATTGAGCGACTTCTGCCGCCATTTCGGCGGGGACCGCCCGATTTACCGCCAGGGCCTTGCTCTTTCCTCTGTCGACTGAAACTGTCGGCCCCAATGTAGCCCACAGAGGTTTTCATAGGGTCGGGCTGACTGCTGGCAGCTTTGTCGGTGCGCTGTCGAGATGGGCCGGGTCCTGTTTTTTTGGCGCCAAAGGCCCTGTTTCTGGGATTGCGGGGATTTTGATTTCTAGGATCTTGCGTTCTCTGTACGCCAACAATTCCGGGCTCATCACGATTTTCAGCAGCTTCGGCTTTGTTGGCCGCATGCGTGAGGGCTCGTATGTCGGCTTCGTCCAATTCCATGTAGGTACTGCGGCGCAAACCATGCGGCAACACCATGGCGCCGTAGCGAATGCGAATGAGGCGGCTAACCGCATGGCCCACAGCTTCCATCATGCGGCGCACTTCGCGATTGCGGCCCTCTGAAATGGTCACGCGGTACCAACAGTTTGAGCCCTCGCCACCGCCGTTTTCAATCGAACCAAATTGGGCCATGCCATCTTCAAGCATGACGCCGTCCAATAACTTCTGCTTTTCTTCATTGCTCAGCGCGCCCAAAACGCGAACCGCGTATTCACGCTCTAACCCAAATCGAGGATGCATCAATCGATTGGCCAATTCGCCTGAACTGGTGAACAGCAGCAAGCCCTCAGTGTTGAGATCTAAGCGGCCAACAGACTGCCATTTGCCATGTTGNAAACGGGGTAATTTGCGAAAAACAGTGGGCCTGTTTTTAGGATCATCATGGCTGACAATTTCACCTGCAGGCTTGTGATAAGCAATGACGCGGGGCGGGGGCGGGTCGATTCGAATTCGAAGAGGCTTTCCGTTNACCTTGACTTGATCTCCATACTGAATTCGTTGACCAATGTGGGCTGGCTCGTTATTGACCGAGATACGCCCTTCCAAAATGAGCTGCTCCATTTCCAAACGGGAGCCTAAGCCCGCCTGGGCTAAGACTTTGTGAAGCTTGGGGGACTCAGCTTGGGGCGGCAGAACGCGCTTGGTCAAAAGTGGCGAAATGGTGCCTTCAGCTTCTTGGTCAAACTCTCCAGAAACGACGTCCTCGATGGCAATCGGCCGCAGAGGATCTTGAGACGGCGTCTCGGGTGTCTCAATCATGGTGCTGGCCTTTCGCCGCTTCTGGCATTTCTTTCGCAATGTTTGTCAGGTCTTCGGTCTCTGTTGTTTCAGCTGCTTCGATGGCATCCTCTAGAGAGAGTGAGGCTTGCGATGCATCCGCTTCAGGGGGATTCAAGCTGGCAAGAACGTCGACTTGACCCTCTACACTGCTTAGTAAAGGCAGTTGGTCAAGGGAAGATAAGCCCAAATCATCGAGGAAGTGGCGGGTGGTGGCATACAAACCAGGACGGCCGACAGACTCGCGATGTCCAATGACCTCAACCCAGCCCCTGTCTTCCAACTGTTTGATGATTTGCGTGTTGATGGTGACACCTCGAATGTCCTCCATATCGCCGCGTGTGACGGGTTGCCGATACGCAATGATGGCCAAAGTTTCCATGACAGCACGGGTGTATTTGGGGGGCTTTTCTGGGTTCAGCTTGTCCAAATAGATCCGCAGTTCAGGGCGGCTTTGAAACCGCCAACCTGTGGCAACAGAGACCAGCTCCAGGCCGCGCTCGGTCCAATCTAATTGCAACTCTTCTAAGAGTGCCTTAAGTGTGTCAGCGCCTAAAGCGTCATCGAACAACACACGCATGTCACGCACAGTGACGGGCTGAGTTGAACAAAGTAACGCTGTTTCAAGGACACGCTTGGCTTGCGCCGTGTTCATGGTGTCAATCTTCCGGGATAAATGCGCTTGAAGCGCGAATCAAGGTGCACGCACCGACTTAAAACATCAAGTTGGCGGGGGATGGAACCCACCTGCGCACCCCATTAAGGGGATTTAGGCCAATCTTTCGATCGGTCAAGCCTGAGAATTCAGGATTTTTCATTGTAACTGAGGGACCAAGCTTGAAGCAAACTCTGAATATCTGCTGGCAGTGGCGATTGAAATGCTAAGGGCTGGCCCGATACGGGGTGGTCAAATGACAACAGGTCGGCATGCAAGGCCTGCCTAGGCATGAGGGGGTGCGAAGAGCCCCCATAAGTTGAATCCCCCACCAAAGGTAATTTGAGGGCGGCCATGTGAACTCGAATTTGATGCGTTCGCCCCGTCTCTAAAATGCAACGCACAAGGCTGCCTTGCTCACTTTGTGACATGACACGAAAGTGAGTTTTGGCCGTTTTTCCAGAATTTCTGGCTAAATCAACCACTGCCATTCGCAAGCGATTGGCAGGGTCTCGGCCGATGGGCAAATCAACTGTCTTTTGCGTATTACCCGACCAAGCTTGATCACTCATGGCGACGTACTGTCGCTTGATTTCTCGGGCTGCCATTTTTTGCACCAAAGCATCCATGGCGAGGCGCGTTCTGGCAACCACCATCAAGCCACTGGTTTCTTTGTCCAAGCGATGAACGATGCCGGCTCTGGGCAATTCCATGAGGGCAGGATCTAAACCCAAAAGACCGTTCATCAAGGTACCCGACCAATTTCCTGGTGCGGGGTGTACAACCAAGCCAGCAGGTTTATCGATCACCCTGAGATCGGCGTCTTCATAGACCACATCCAGAGCCATAGATTCTGGCTTGAAGGCTTGCGATTGAGGCGTGGCACGCAACTCAATATGCCATCGCTCACCGGCTTTGACCTTGAAAGCAGACTTCAGCTGAGCCAGGCCTGCGCGGGTCACGGCGCCGTCTTCCAACAACTGCTGTAAATAACTTCTTGAAAACTCGGGTACGCCGGCCACCAGCATCCGATCCAAGCGTTGGCCATGTAACTCCGCGGGTACAAGCAGTTCACGGACCTCTGAGACCTTGGCCGTGACAGCTAAATCCAAAGAAGTTTCATCTTGAAACTCATCAACGTCGTCTAACTCTGGGGGGCTCGATATAATCAATTTGGTTTATTTCCAAGGTTGCCAGATGTTGAACATCAGATTATCGGTGCTTGCGCTAACGCTTGTCGGTTTGACCGTCACTGTTTTGTCAGGTTGCTCCAGCACGTCAGCAGATCCTACAGCAGCTTGGGCGCCTGAAAAAATTTACAAAGAAGCACGCGATGAATCACGTGCGGGTGCTTGGGACCGTGCGGCCATGCTTTTCGAAAAGCTAGAGGGACGGGCAGCTGGTACACCATTGGCGCAACAGGCCCAAATCGAAAAAGCCTATGCGCAATATCGAGCCACAGAAAAAATTCAAGCCATTGCCACGCTTGACCGCTTCCTTAAACTTCATCCCGCCAGCCCCGCTGTGGATTACGCGCTTTACTTAAAAGGCCTGATCAATTTCAACGACAACTTGGGTTTGTTCTCATTCATTACGAGGCAAGACTTGTCGGAGCGTGATCAAAAAGCTGCCAAAGACTCTTTTGAATCATTCAACGAGTTGATCACTCGGTTTCCAGACTCCAAATACTCGCCAGATGCGCGCCAACGAATGACTTACATTGTCAACACTTTGGCAACTTACGAAGTTCACGTGGCGCGTTTTTATTACAGCAAAGGCGCCTATGTGGCAGCTGTCAATCGTGCTCAATTGGCCATCACTGACTACCCAGGGGTGCCGGCCGCCAAAGAAGCCCTGGAAATTCTGGCCAAGTCCTATGGTGCATTGGGCATGGAGGAATTAAGGGCAGATGCGCTTCGCGTTTTAGAGACGAACTTTCCCAAAACCCTGACAACACCCAACAGCAAACCTACTGCGTGGTGGAAGTTTTGGTAAGCCTGCCAAAGGCCTCTTCGAATTCAACTTCAGTGTGAAGTCTGCGCATCGGGGCAAACAGGCCAACAAACGCCGTCCGTAGGCCATGCCAGTGAGGCGTGGATCGCAAACAACCAACACACCTTGATCGGTTTCACTGCGTATCAGGCGTCCGGCGCCCTGCTTCAGGGCCACTGCGGCTTCTGGCACGCTGTAGTCTGAGAAAGAACTCTTGCCCGACAACTCCAATCGTTGCGAGCGAGCTTCTACCAAAGGATCGTTTGGCGGAGGAAAAGGCAACTTGTCTATGACGACCAGTTGAAGCGCATCTCCGGGAACATCAAAGCCCTCCCAAAAAGAAGCAGAAGCCACCAACACGCAACCTAGACCGCCTTCGCTAGAGCCCTCTCGAAAACGCTCCATGAGTCTGCGCTTGGGGCCTTGTCCTTGAACCAAAACTTCTAACTCACCGCTTTGACCCAAAGCAGCAGTCAAGGCCTCACCAATGTTGCGCATGGCATTCAATGTGGTGGTCAAAACCAAGGTTCTACCGCCTAATTTACGAGCGTGTTTTTCAACCCAAGTCGACACCGTGCGCGTATGAGCCATGTCGTTGGGTTTGGGCATGCNCGGTGGCACATAGATGGCGGCCATGTTGGCATAGTCGAAGGGACTGGCAACCCTGAGCTTGCGCGCCTCGCTCAAACCACAAGGTTCGGTGAACCAGCGCATTTGATCATCTTCACCGAGCGTTGCAGACGTGAAAATCCAGGTTTTTTGTGACCCGGTCTTTGGCTCTTGAGGTGTCAAATCTTGCAACATGTGTGTGTGCACGGCATTGGAAATATCAAGGGGCGACTCCACCAAACGCATTTGTGCACCCACCTCAGCCCAACGCACCGACCCTTGCGCGCAGGGTTCTTGAAAGTCTTGAATCAAACGCAATTGCAAAGATACCCGCTCGTACAAGCGCACAAAGTCAGGCGCCATTTCACTCACAGTATCTAGCGCTGCTTGAGCACCTTGAAGTGCTACTTGCAATTGCGCCATGGCCAACAACCATTCCGAAGTTTCAATGCCATCTGGAATGGGGTCAATCCAACGCAGGCGTGAACCCGATTTGGCATGTTGGGCAGTCAGTCGCAAATCACGGGTTGATTTTTCCAAAACACTGCAAATCAAGGTCCAATCAACCAAGCCTCTGGCCATTTGTACACCTGCACCCAAGATGTCTCGCGTGAGTTCTAAGAGTTGGCTGGTACTCAGATGCCGACCTAAAAAATGAATGCCTATTTCATTCAACTGATGCGCTTCGTCGAACACAACAGTTTGCACCGAAGGCAGCAGTTCAGCCATGCCCGTTTCGCGAACATTGAGGTCTGCAAAAAACAAATGGTGGTTAATGACAACAACATCGGCAGACATGGCCTCTTTGCGTGCCAAATTGACATGGCACGATTTGAAGTTGGGACACGGAGAACCTAGGCAATTGTCACGCGTTGATGTGACCAAGGGAATGACTGGCGATCTGTCGTCCAAGCCAGACAGCTCAGAGAGGTCGCCGGTGCGAGTGGATTGCGACCATGTTTCAATTTTACTCAAGGCATGCATGTGAATACGCAACGAAGCATCATGACTCTGCCTGGCTTGTGACAAACGCAAAGTGCATAAATAACTACTGCGCCCCTTGAGCAAAGCCACACGGACAGGCAATTTCAAAGCATCGATGAGTTTGGGAATATCCCTTGAGAACAATTGATCTTGAAGCGCCTTGGTAGCAGTAGACACCAAAGCGCGCTGACCGCTTAACAACACAGGCACAAGATAGGCATAGGTTTTACCCACACCTGTTCCGGCTTCTACCACCAATTCGCCGCCGCTTGAAATGGTTTCGGCCACAGCCATGGCCATGTCTGTTTGACCGGCACGTGATTTAAATTGGGGTGTTGCTTGCGCAATGACGCCATCTTCTGTGAAAGTGGCTGCGACTGCTTGAAGAAATGCGCTCAAGGCATTGCCTTGTCTTTAGGCGTCTCTTGGGTTTTGTCCGAAATACGTTGCTGACGCTCTAACTCTTTAAGAACACGCTGGCGTGCATTCAAAGCAATTTCACGTTGATCCAAGGGCGACAAGGTCTGGTATTTTTGTTGCTTGGCTTTGAACAAACAATCGTTGACCGCAAATTGCTTCCAACACGCCTTAGACGCTTCGTGAAAGTGATTCAAGATGACTTTTTTTTCCTCTGCCAACGCAATGCGCTGTTGTGCAATAGCCTTTGTTTCAGGCAATTGCATTGAGTTTTCAGATTGCGCCATTGCAATCGCGCAGGCCCAACCCAAAATAAGAAAAAGAACAGCTTTGTTGCAAGAAAACATGCTTGAATTAGGTGATTTGAGTGTCCACGGTGCGGTGCTCTAAGGCCAAGAATTCTGACGACTGCATTTCGTGCAGACGGGAGATGGTTCTGGGAAACTCATGGGCAAGGGGACCTTTCGTGTAAAGCGCCTCGGGCTGAACCTCGGCCGATAGAATCAATTTAACACGCCTGTCGTACAGAACGTCGATGAGCCAAGTAAAACGCCTTGCTTCTGATGCCATACTAAGTGGCATCATGGGCACATTGCTAAGTAGCACCGTATGAAACTGAGTCGCAATTTCCAAGTAATCATTTTGTGAGCGCGGCCCACCACACAGGGTTCTGAAGTCAAACCACACCACGCCCCCAGCCCGCCTTCTTGAAACAATTTCTCTGGCTTCAATGTGCAAAACAGGATCTTCATCTTGGCTGCTGACAAGCTTGTTGAAAGCATCGGTCATGGCGTTGTCAGCCTCTTCACCAAAGGGGCAATGGTAGAGCTTGACCATTTCTAAGGTGCGGCGGCGATAGTCTGTGCCGTTGTCGACATTCAATACCTCCATGCGCTGATTGAGCAGCAATGGCGGGTAGCAAGCGGTCACGGTGCAAACCATCTGGGTACAAGTTGTCGGGCTTGAAGTTGGAAGTGGTGACGAAGCTCACGCCATTTTCAAACAAAGACACCAACAGACGGTGCAAGATCATGGCATCGGTAATGTCGGCCACATGAAACTCATCAAAGCAAATGAGTTGATAGCGCTTGGCCATCCGTTTGCCCAACTCTTGCAGCGGATTAACCGTGCCTTGCATTAAAGTCATCTCGCGGTGCACTTCTCGCATGAACTCATGGAAGTGCAAACGCGTTTTGTCCTTGACCGGCACAGCGTTGTAAAAACAGTCCATCAAGAAACTNTTGCCACGNCCTACACCACCAAACATGTAAACACCNCGCGGNAANNCCGGTTTCTTTTTCAAAAAACGAAAGGGGCTTTTGATGCTCTCTTGGTAAGCCGCCCATTCTTGTGCGCAGCGCTCTAGGGCCTCAACTGCTCTGAGCTGCGCAGGGTCAGCCTCATAGCCTCTGCTTAGAAGTTCTTGGTCGTAGGCTAATCTAACGGACATGGATCGTATGCTCTTGAAAAATACTGAGAACAAAGGTTCTTTGAAATGAGAAAACCCGGGACGGGCCCGGGCTTCATAGTTTAACGAGACTTCAAAAAACTTAGAAGTTCAAGGTCCGTTTGTCCACTGCCAAGGCAGCTTCTTTGGTGGCTTCGCTGAGCGACGGGTGTGCATGGCAGATACGGGCAATGTCTTCTGCGCTGGCGCGGAATTCCATGGCCACAACGGCTTCAGCAATGAGCTCGCTGGCCATGGGTCCCACAATGTGAACACCCAAAATCTCATCAGTGGTGGCATCGGCCAAGAACTTCACCATGCCGGTGGTATCACCTAAGGCACGGGCACGCCCATTGGCCAAGAACGGGAAGGTGCCCGCTTTGTAAGCTACGCCATCAGCCTTAAGCTGCTGCTCAGTACGGCCCACCCAAGCAATCTCGGGGCTGGTGTAGATCACCCAAGGCACGGTGTTGAAATTCACATGGCCGTGCTGGCCGGCAATGCGCTCGGCCACGGCAACGCCCTCTTCTTCGGCTTTGTGCGCCAACATGGGGCCACGCACCACGTCGCCCACAGCCCAAACGCCAGGCAGATTGGTTTTGCATTCAGCGTCNACCACGATNGCGCCGCGTTCGTCCAACTGCAAGCCCACAGCTTCTGCGTTCANGCCAATGGTGTTTGGNACTCGGCCAATGGACACAATGAGTTTGTCAGCATCAATGCTTAGGGCTTCGCCCTTGGCATTGGTGTAGGCCACTTTGACGCCTTTTTTNCCATTTTGAATCTCGCCGACTTTGACACCGAGTTCAATTTTCAAACCTTGTTTGTCAAAAGCTTTTTTGGCTTCCTTGGCAATTTGCTCGTCTACAAGGCCCAAGAAAGTGGGCAAGCCTTCGAGGATGGTGACATCGGAGCCCAGACGGCGCCAGACAGATCCCATTTCCAATCCGATGACACCGGAGCCAATCAGCACCAGCTTTTTAGGCACAGCACCCACATTCAAAGCGCCGTCGTTGGACAACACATTGACTTCGTCAAAAGGTGTGCCGGGCAATGAACGTGCATTGGAGCCTGTGGCCACAATGATGTTCTTGCCGAGCAATGTTTCATTGGCAGCACCTGTGACGGTGACTTCGTAGCCACCTTCAACGGCTTTGCTAAATGCAGCGCGGCCATGAAAGAAAGACACTTTGTTCTTTTTGAACAAGTACAAAACGCCATCGTTGTTTTGCTTCACCACATTGTCTTTACGGGCAATCATCTTGGCCACATCCATGCTCACACCTTTCATCTCGATGCCGTGATCGGCAAAGTGATGGTTGGCTTGATCGAAGTGTTCAGAAGACT
>JGI25911J50253_10000728_pt1 | contig 11323 bp, 11 predicted proteins | sample LauGreSBDMM110SD_3_FD_50253 | JGI IMG/M metagenome (IMG submission 50253) | reverse complement strand
TGGGAGGTGAGGGTCAGCCGCAAACTCAGGCCGCAGTGTTCACGCGTTATGCGCGCTTTGGACAGTCGTTGCAACAGGCCATCACCGCGCCGCGCTGGCTGTTGGGCCGCACTTGGGGCGACGTCAGCACCTCTCTCAAAATCGAGAGCCGATTTGACCCGGCCTTGATTCAAGCCTTAAAGGATGCAGGCCATCAGGTGGAGTTGCTACCGGAAGCCTTTAGCGACACCATGGGCCACGCGGGCGCGCTGGTGAGTCATCCGAACGGCTTGATTGAGGGCGCGGCGGACCCGCGCAGCGACGGATTGGTGGCTGGCGTTTGAGCGATCGCTGCGCCTTGGCACGAAGAGGCCGCATCTCGCTTGGCGAATATACTGCCTCATCTTGGCTCAACACATTTAAACAAAGTGGGGTTTTGAATGGATATCAATTTGCCAGATGTGGTTGCTGAAGTGAGCGCTGTTTTTGAACAATATGANCAAGCCTTGGTGAATAACAACGTGGAGGTGCTGGACGCGTTGTTTCACAACAGNCNGCNCACCTTGCGCTATGGCGCTACCGAGAACTTGTACGGCTACGAAGCCATTCAGGCCTTTCGGGCCGNNAGGCCTTCGCAAGGGCTGGCGCGCGAGCGCATGAACATCGTCATAACCACTTATGGCCGCGACTTTGCCACGGCCAACACAGAGTTTCAACGGGTGGGCATTGAGCGTACTGGGCGCCAAAGCCAAACNTGGGTGCGTACCGCAGAGGGCTGGCGCGTGGTTGCAGCGCACGTCAGTTTGATGGCATAAGTCAAACGTCTCTAGCAAGTCGTTAACAGTGCACTTGTGATCCCAATTGCTTTGTTTTTAAATTGCTAAGTTTGAAAGTCAGCTTACTTGGATAGTCAGTCTAGTTGTACGCCGGTGGCTTTGATTGGTTTCTCCCACCGAGCTAAATCGGTCCTTTGAGCCGCTGCCAAGTCGACACTATTTGATCCAATGGGTTCATAGCCGAGTTTGATCAGTTTGTCTTTCATTGCTGGATCACGTACCAATTTCATCATGGCACTTTCCAGTTTATTCAGAGCTTCCCCTTTTAAACCAGCAGGTCCGTACATGGCGAACCATGCTGTGGCTTCCATGTTCACGCCAGACTCCTTGAGTGTGGGCACATCGGGTACTTGAGGGTCTCTTTGTGGGCCAGTCACTGCAATGATTCGTGCCTTGCCAGCATGGTGCATTTCGGCCGTTTCAGAAACGACGTCAAACTTGTAGCCAATATGACCTCCCAGCAAAGCATTGTTGGCTGGCGCGCCCCCTTGAAAAGGCACGTGGTTCAAGCTCACTCCGGTTGATTGCTCAAGTAGCACACCCATGAAATGGGGCAGGGTGCCAGCACCTGGTGTGCCATAGCTCGCTGAAGCCGGATCACTTTTAGTTTTGGCCAGCATGTCTGCAATGTTTTTGGCTTTTGTGGCGGGACCAGATACTACGCCAAACTGAAAGCGCGCAATTTGTGAGATGGGGGTGAAGTCTTTCACCGCATCGTAATCAAGCTTTTTATAAACATGAGGGAATAGCACCATNGGCCCGCTTGGCAACACGATCACAGTTTGCCCGTCGGGCTTGGCGGCTTTGACATAGGAGAGGGCAATGCGGCCTCCCGCTCCGGCTTTGTTGTCCACGATGGCCGAATAGTCNTCACGCAGGGCGTTGGCTATCATGCGAGCCAGAATATCGGCAGAGCCGCCAGGTGGGAAACCAACCACGACACGCAGGGGTGGTTTTTCTTGCGCCTGTGCTGCGGGCAAAGCAGCACCCAACATAAGGGCAGTTAAGAAACTTAAAGAAAAGGTAAAGAGTCTTCTTTGCATTGGGTATTTCACTTTCATTCAGCGCGGCATCTTGGTTCAAATTTGGTTCTGCAACTGGTTGAGGGTTTTTTCTCGCGCGGACAAAATCAGCAANGCCAACACGCCGCTGGCAATGAGCAACATGGAGACATGGATGGCTTTTTGCGAAATGGCATAAGTGACGCTTGAATAAGTCAGCCATGCACAGACGGCGCAAAAAATCAGGGGAAGCAAGGGGTAAAGCGGCACCTTGAAGGGGCGTGTGGTGTCCGGATCTGTTTGCCTCAGTCGAAGCAAGGCCAGCCCGACCAGGAACAAGAAGCCCCAGAAAACGGGGGCGGTGAACTCAACCATGGCAGAAAAGCCGTCGGCTTCTTGAGTGCCCAAAGCAATCAAGCCAATGCTGATCAGGGCTTGAAGAAGCAAGGCTTGTTTGGGGCTACCAATGTCCAGTTGCCATTGCCCAAGTTTGCGCAGAGCTTTCCAGTCACTGCCCACCGCAAAGTTGGTACGAGCGCCGACAAACATGGTGGCATTGATGCTGGTCAATGCAGCAATGGCCACAAACAAGCCCAGAGCTTTTTGCGCCCATGGCCCGAAGGCCAGGCCCAGCAATTCGCCTGCTGCGGTTTTGCTTTGGCTCAAGCCACTCAAGCCCAGGCCCAACAGCAAGGCCGTGTTGACGAGGAGGTAGATGACTGTCAAGGTGACCATGCTGGTCAAAATAACCCAGACCATGGTGCGAGGCCCGCCCTTTAATTCGGCCGATATGTAGGCGGCTTCGTTCCAGCCGCCGAAGGTGAGTAAAACAAAAACTAGGCAAAGTCCCCATTGCGTTGGCGCAGGTGCTTGGGCAAACCATTGGATGGTGCCTGATGCGGGGGCATCGACCCAAAATCCTGCGACTACAACGGCCAACAAGCCGACGATTTCTATCAAGGTCAACCATGTTTGCATGGCGGAGGAAGCGTGAATGCCAGCAAGATTGACCGCTGTTAAGAGAACCACAATAAGCAGTGCCCAGATGGCACTGGAGTAGGTGCCAAGGTGTATCAGCGTGCTCATGTAATCACCAAAAACAAAGGCCAGCAATGCGATGGAACCGGTGTTGATAATCGTGGCGCGTGACCAGCCATAGATGAAAGAAATGTTGCGCCCAAAAGCCCTGTGCAGAAAGTGGTAGTCGCCTCCTGCATTGGGGTAGGCTGTACAAAGTTCTGCATAGCAAAGCGCGCCTACGATGGAGATCAGCGCACCTGCGATCCACAAAACCAGCGCCCAGCCTGCATCTCCGCTGATGCCAGCAACCAGTGAGGGAGTTTTGAAAATGCCTGCACCAATCACGATGCCCACAATCAGCGCCACTGCTGAAAGGGGGTGCAGCAGACGGAGTATCTTGGCGGGTGCGGAGCTATCTGATTTCATCTGGATCATCCAACAAGGTGNTGTGGTTTAAGTTTGCTTCAGGGTCGGGTGATTTCGACGGGCGTGTGCGTGAAATCAGAAACGACTGTGCCTGTTAAGCGACGACCTTCCAAACGGCCAGAAAAGGCGTGCACCTTGCGGTCCTGGGTGATGAATTGAAACTTGACTTCATCTCCACGCAATCTCGCACCCAGCAACGCAAGGGTTTGTCCGCCACGGTTAAGTGTGCCTCCAATATTTTGAAAGGATTGACTCATGTTCAAGCGCATCGGCCCACCTTCCAGGCCCGTCATCACCCAAGCGCCTTCAATTTCCGCGGGGACAAGCCAAAAATAGGCCTGTGCGTGTTGATGCGACATGGTTTCGTCGGGCTCCCACTCACCCATGTTGAATGCGTGTGAGACCACACGAGTGCCTGGCCTCATCTTAAGCAAGATGGGACGAAGCTTNAAGTTTAGGTGAGGCATCAGGTAAAGGGTGACCACGGTTGCAGAACTGAAGTCTTCTTGGAAGATGTCCCCCGTGATGATTTTCACTTTGTCGTTCATGCCTGCTTCGGCCACTTTGCGCCGGGCAAATTGAGCCATGTCGGGGTTGAATTCAATGCCCACCGATTGCGCCCCGTATTTGCGCGCAGCGGTGATGGCGATGATGCCGTCGCCCGAGCCCAAATCAAACAATTTGTCTTGATCGCTGACCTTGGCTGTTGTGAGCATTTTTTCGATCAGGCCTTCCGGGGTGGGGATCCAGATGACATCCTTGCCAGCTTGCCCGCGCACAGGTTCGTAGGCCGCTGGTGGGGTGGTGGTGGTTGAGTTGGCCAAATTCAGCCAACTGGTCAGTAGTACGGGCAACAAAACACGGAATAACTGCATGATCAACTCCTTTTTTTGATTCATTTGGTTGGGTCAAGGGTCTGTGAGAAAAAACAGCTCTTTTACCAAACCATAAGATTAATCTGTCTTTGCAGTAATTTTTGATGCATCTTGATTTTTTTACCTCTTCATCAGTGCTTACCCTAGATTTGAGAATCATGAAGCCATTAACCTTTTCACGGGACAGATCCCAATGATGTACAGACATTTGAAGGCCGACCAGGGTAATTTTCAGGGTTTATATTTAGGGGAAGCAGCGGATATTTGAATCAAATTAAAATAAATCTTTTGAATTATTGGCCCAACACTTCAGAGGTTATTTTGAAAAATAGACTGATTGCATCTTTGCTCGTTTTTTCTTTTCACGCGTGGTCGGCAGATTCAGCGCCAACGCAGCCTGTAACTAAATCGGTTGCAGAAATACTGCTGCCAGCCAGAAATGCCATCAAGGCAGGCAATTATGAAAAGGCCATTGATTTGCTGACCGAGGCGGATCAAAAAAAATCGGCTGATTGGCATAACTTAATGGGTTACAGCCTTAGAAAAAAAGCAGCGCCTAATTTGAATGAAGCTGAAAAATTCTACCAATCCGCTTTGAACTTGGATGCGACTCACAGGGGTGCTTTGGAATATTACGGCGAGTTGCTGTTGCTTAAAAATGACCTGGCCGGCGCTGAGAAAATGCTTGCCAGATTAGACAAAGCCTGTAGGTTTGGGTGCGAAGAGTTTCAAGACTTGAAACAAAGCATCCAGCAGTACAAAACCAAAAAACCCTGATCTTATGGCAGTCTCAAAGACAGCCCTTGGTGTGCAGGCCTCTAAAGTGTGAATGTGATATCTGACATTGTCCAAATCGTGAAGCCTTTGGCATTTGATGCCATTGGAAAAGGGCTTCAAAACATGACGGGTGCTTCCTCGTCGTTAGAAGAATTTAAACAACCCATTGGCGACCCTGGCTTGTTCGGACCTCAGTCTGTTGTCTGGAAAGTCCATGCCAATTTTTCCGCCATGATGGTGGGTGGCTTATCTTCTTTGATGATTCAGGCGTTGCACCCAAGAGCTTTGGCTGCTGTTTGGGACCATTCAAACTTTCGCCAGCAGTTAAAGGCACGCCTGGGTCGTACAGCCTTGTTTGTTGCGGCTACAACCTATGGCAGTGTCGATCTTGCTACGCGGCATATTCTGCGTGTGAATGCCATCCACGCCAAAATTCGGGGTATCGATTTGAAGGGCCAAGCTTATTGTGCCAACGAACCTCATCTGCTGCGATGGGTCCATTTGGTTGAAACGATCTCTTTTTTAAATGCCTATCAACATCTTAGCTTGCAGCCATTGCCCTCATCAGAATGTGACAGGTATGTTGTCGAGATGAACAAAGTGGGTGAGATGCTGGGTGCTACCAATTTGCCCGTTACATTCAGCGATGCCAAGCATGCAATGTCGCAATATGAACCCGAGTTGATATTTGATCAGCGAACTCGCGAAACGCTTCAGTCGATTGAGTCTTATACGGTTGATCTCACTGAAAAACCATTTTTTGCTTTGATACTGAGCGCATCCTTTGACATCGTTCCCCATTGGCTTTTGGCAAAGCTAGAGAAAAAATCAGATTCATGTTTGCAAATCAACGCTCGCAGGCTTGCTTTGCAAATTGCGTCAAAGCCAGTTCAGTGGATGCTTGACGAGCAGGGCGTGAGTGCAGTGGCAAAAAGAAGAGTTAAATTTCAAAGCGTGGCTGACTAAAACTTCAACGTTTAGAGTTGAATGTCAATGCTTGAATACAACCGCGACTTTGCACCAAGGTTTATTGGCCTGAACCTTCTCTAAGTTGTATGCCTTCATGTTTGGCCACCATTTCAAGTGCAGACTCAAACAGCGCCCTGGCAGAACCCGAGACTTTACTGAGGTAAGAGTGGAGGTGTGCATCTTCTGTCGACTTATTTAAGCACTCACGACTGTACTGTTCAAAGCTTGNAAGCAGCGTAATAATTTCTGCAACGTGTTTTGGGCATTCGCACAATACGTTGGTAGATATTCCAGCAACACGCATGAGTTCAATATCGTCATACTTTCGATTTGGAATGAGCGCTCCGGATGTCAAGCNAGCTGAGCTTGACTCAGTATCGACAACACGCAATGAGTCAATCAGGTCTGCCAATTCGGAGTCGCTGATGGGTTCCCTGCGAACAAGCATGCCACTGCGTTTCATAGATTCAATGATCGGCTCTTGGCCGAAGTTGTAAAGAACGATGACTTGCAAAGCATCGTTAATTTCAGCCAGGCGATGAATGTCAACTTGAGCGCCANCATCTAGAGAGTTGGTGTGGATGATCAGAATTTGAGATTTCTTTTGAAACTCGGCGACCAAGGCCTGGGCCAGGTTGCTAAAGATGTCTGTGATGCGAATTGCTTGGTTGTTAAAACTCAAGGTGAATTTTTTAGACTCAATGCGAGCTGCCAGCGCAAGTCCAACGACTGCCACAGAGACAGATTGACATTTCGAGTCTGACCTGGCTTTTCTTTGATTGGTCTCTTGTTGCTGTTGCAACAAATTGTTGAGATCCGTCGTGCTCAGTTTTGCAATGTTGCTGATGCCATGACCTTGCTCTGTCAGTCGTTTTAGCAATGTTGCCTTTAAAACATCGTCGTCTGTGAATAAGCGATGCTTGCTTTCTGTTTTGAGTGGTTGAAAGGTTTGGTATCGCAACTCCCACACTCTCAGTGTTGGGGTAGGCACACCGCTAAGGCTTGAAACGGCCCCGATCTTGTGCAAACTGCGAGAATTTTGAGTATTTTTTGTCATTTTTTTCTAATTTGAGTTGATTTTGAATAGATTATATTAAATATTTTAAGATTTGCATAACTAAAAATCTCATTACGTGATAAATTTTACGCAAATNAAGGAAACACGATGCTTACCAAACGTTCCACCCTCGGTTTAAACGTCATCATTCTGATTGCTGGGACGCCCAGCCACAGAACCATCACAGCAGACACCCTCGCATCAATGTCGGATGTTTGCTTGTCATACATAGAAGGCATCTTGAAAGATGCAAGAGAGCAAGGCTTGATTCGTGCCACCCGTGGGCCTGGAGGTGGCTATCAGCTCGTCGTTTCCTTGGACCAGTTGTCCGTTTGGGATGTTGTTTTGTGTTTCAACCCAAATAATTCAAGTCTCCCAAAAAATCATTCTTCGCCAGAGTCGCGTTCGACAAACTTAATTGCTGAAAACGCTTACGAGTTTGAAAAAGAGTTTCTTCAAAATTACCCCTTAGCTCAATTGGTCACTCAAAATTCAGTGCCGTCGGACTCAAAGCCGACCAAATCTTTGGCAATGAACTTCAAGCCGCTACCCACTAGGGCCATACCTTCAGCACCTAATTCAATTTTTGACTTGTCGAATTTTTTAAATTTACAAACGGCTTAGATTTTTAATAAAACTGACCTAGCACGCTGCACACACCAGTCAAGACAAATTAAATCCAAATGTACAAAGTCGCTATTTTTTCCGGTGACGATAAGTTTGTTGAAAAAATTTCACGATCAGTTAATTTTTTAAATTGCAATATATTTAAATTTCCAGCACTGCGGTCTAATCATCAGGCGCGCTTCTTGCAAAATTTTGATTTGATATGTGTTCATAAAAATGAATTTACTTTGAAAGTAAATAATTTGATTGAAAAAATCTCAAACGATCATATGCCAGCATGTTCTGTGGTTTTTTTCCCAGACGGTCAACCTCATCTAGCCGGCCCATTATTGGACTTGGGATATGACAGGTGTATCAATGAATCATTTGATGAAGAACATCTTGCTGCACTGGTCAGGGCTTTGCTAAGAAGACGCCGTGGTTTGTGTTCAACAGTTAGTTTTTATGGTGATCTTGAATTTAACCATACGACCAAACTGTCTTTGTTGAAAAGCACAGCATTGCAGTTGCCAATTCGAGAGGCTCAAATTTTAAGTCTCCTATTGCGTAAGGTAGGGCAAATAGTTCCTACTGAAGAATTTTTAGCCGAAATCGATCCCCTTTCAAATCGCATGAGTAAGTCAACAATTCATGCATACATTCACAGATTGCGGAATCGAATTTCGTCGAATATTCTTCCTATCCGAAATATAAAAAGAAGCGGTTATTTTTTAAAAAAATACATTCAACATGTTCATTCAAAAGAAGCGAATACAATTTTCGGAAATTTATACAGATGATCAATTTACAAATTACCATCTTCACTGAACTCAAAGACAATGCAATTTTGAAATGAAAAACGACCATCTCTCGGAAAGTATCTTAGGCAGGCAAGACGGCTCATCATGGGTCTGGCATTTAAAAAGAAATATTTCAATTGCACCGTCACACATGGCATTTATTTTTTTTAGCCTAGGCGCTTTTTCACTCCTCATCGGTTTTTGTTTTTATTTTTTGGGCGCATCACTTGTTCTTCCCTTTTCCTTTGTGGAAGTTACCGCACTTCTTATTGCTTATTTTTACAATGCAATTCATGCAAATGATTATGAAAAATTAATCGTTGATGCCAATGTCATCAAAATAGAAAGTAAATTTGGACTCAAAACAAATCAGATGCAACTGGTCAGGTCGCTTACACGCATAGATACACTGAGTCATATGAATGAAATTGTTCATCTGAGGCAGGGTGCCAAAAATGTTTTATTTGGAAAGTTTGCACATGCTAATCTAAGGCCTATCTTGGCCAACAAAATTTCAGAGCGACTGCATCTGAGTTATCACTGAGGCACTACATTCTGAGAAGCGAACGTGTACGGACGTATTAAAAGAGAGCGAATTCAAGCGAAGCTAGCAAAGCTCGCAGCGCAAGTCGACAAGGATGTTGTTTGTCCCTTGTGCGAGCGCCCTATTTCACCTTCTCAAAGAGATGCGCATCACCTCATACCTAAATCTCATGGGGGCAAGAAAACTGTCTTACTTCATCGCATTTGTCACCGTCAAATTCACGCAATATTCAGTGAGTCGGAGCTTGCGCGTCGATTGAACAGTGTTGAGTGCTTAAAAGCCACCGAAGAACTTCAGTCCTTCATCAAGTGGGTCAGTTCAAAGCCAGATGACTTTTTTGGACGTACTTTTAAAAGCCACAGGCTAAAGTCTCCAGCCAACAACAATTGATCAAAATGGTTACTTTGTGTTGAGAATGGGGCTGCCAGTTTTAATCAGCTCATCCAAGATGAAAAACGCATCCTTGGCTGATGCTGTGTAGGGGTCAAACTCTGGATGAGCCATCTGGACCATGGGGTCGTCCTTAGACAAATAGACAAGCGCCATAGACCATTGGCCAAAACGTCTGTGCGTAATTTCTTCCATTGACAGNAGCTCAACATTNCGGTGAATTCGATCGGCCATGATTCGCGCGTAAAGCAAATTNACTTGAGATCTCTCGCCTTCCAAGACTTGCATCCATAAGCCTGAGCCTTGACATAAAACACCCGTGATATTTTCATTTTTGTTGTGTGCAGCAGATTTTTCTAAAATTAACGTGGTCGTTGTCGTTGTAATGGGGCCTACTGGTTGGCTGACATACAAGAGGCGTACAAGCATNAGTGGCTCCTTTTTGAGGTAACAAAGCAATCTATAAGGGTCATCTTGAGCGGATGACTGATCCCATACTAACTTATCTCAACTCTGCCGCATAAAAAAAGCCCGTTGAAGATTCTCAACGGGCTTTTTGTGAATTTAAAGAAATTACTTCTTCTTTTCGCACTCTTTGGCTTTTTCGTTTTCTTTTTTGGAGCAATCGACTTTTTTCTCGTCTTTTTTGTCGTCCATCTTGCCGCCGCCATGGCTGCCAGCAAAAGCCGCAGTTGAGACCAACATAAACGCTGAAACGANTGCAGTAACTAAAATTTTCATGTTAATTCTTTCAAAGTGAGTGAAGTAGTGAAGCGAGGTCACCAGGAAATACTGATAACATTTTGCATATTAGCCTAAAAAATAATGGGCCTAATCTATGTACGGACATACCTTTTCTCACCAACGAAAAAGCCAGAGGCGGTGCGTGACTCAATTCCTAAAGATCTGCATTGCCTTTGTTTTTTCAGGTGGAATTTGTTTTTCAACACAATCTCAATTTAGGTTTTCGCCCGAAGAAAGTTCAATTGTCTTAAGTACCTCTGTTCATGACAAGGGCGCCCAAAACAACACTTTCAGTGAACTGACAAAGGCTTGGCGTTCACAACCTCAAAATTTAAGCGTCGCTTTGTCATACGCAAGAGCAGTCTTTCAAATCGGACTCGCTGAAGGCGATCTCCGCTGGTTTGGTGCCGCAAAGGCTGCCTTGCTGCCGTGGTGGAAAAATGACGACTTACCAGCCGATGCTTTTTTTATGAGGGGGCTGGTCAAGCAAGGGTTTCATGACTTTACAGGGGGCTTGACTGACATCAATAAAGCCATTGACCTCAACCCCAACAAAGCAGAGTTTTGGTCTTGGCGATTTGCAATGCACTTATTGCAGACTGACTTGGTGGCTGCATTACAAGACTGTGAAAGTATTGAACGACTTTTTGGTCAAGACGAGTCAAAAGCTTATCGTGCTATTTTGCGTTATCGAACTGGCGATCCTCAAACTGCAATTGGCTTACTTAAAACACTGGTGAATTCGCCAAATTTTCAAAGTGCATCGTCCAAGGAGTGGTTAGCCCTTCACCTGGGGGAAGCTTACAGAGTGGGAGGTCAGTCAGACATGGCCATCGCCACATGGAAAAAGCAATTAAAGATCACGCCAAAGTCTCACGCGATCAAACTCTCTCTCGCAGAACTTTGGGTTCAAGAGGGGCAATACCTTCAGGTCAAACAAATGTCAGGTTCTGTAGCTTCTACGGATGCTTTGTTGATGCAATATATTTTGGCGTACAAAAGACTTCAAGATCCCGCAGAAAAAAATCTTGTAACGCTTTTGGAATCTAGGCTGAACTCACAGTCATTGCGCCAAGAGAAATTGATTGAACGGCCTCAACTGATTTACTTCATTGACTATGCCAACGACCCAGCTGCTGGTTTGCGTTTGTCAATAGAAAACTGGAAGATTCAGCAAGAACCCCGTGATGCGGTGCTTTTTCTAAAAGCGGCATTGGCGCTGAACCAGCCGCAAGCCGCACAATCTGTTCTGGCATGGATTGAAAAGACGAATTACTCAGACCCACAGATTAAAGAACT
>JGI25911J50253_10000725_pt1 | contig 11360 bp, 8 predicted proteins | sample LauGreSBDMM110SD_3_FD_50253 | JGI IMG/M metagenome (IMG submission 50253) | reverse complement strand
GCGGTAAGGCTTTTGTAACTGCGAAATTCTCAATGGAGCGTAATACTGTTGAGCTAATCAAGCTAATACAAGCTTAGATAATTGCAAAGTTATGGCTAGCGCAGAAGCAATGTAGTCCTAAATCCACACAAATTGGTGATTTTCTCGAAGACCGTGTACGGACATGCCATACTCGCGCAGCTCCGCTTGACTGCGGGTAATTTGATGTTGTTTTGTTTTGCGTTTATTGAGCTTGCGGGCAAGCCAGCTTTGATTTAGTAACTTGTAGTTATAGCGATTAGCTAGACCGTCTTTTTGACTCAGGCCACGTTCTAGCTTCATAGCGGTCTGGGTAATCGAGCCAAAGTGGTGCAACCAGGATGAGCCTGTTATGGCAGTTTGTATACCGGCCTTCTTTAGCTCATGAAAGAACAGCGTATCTTCGTAACCCAAGAGTTTGGGTATGGGCTGAAAGTAGCCCACATCCATCCAAACCGATTCATGTACGGCAAGGCAAACAGCATGCTTGCTACCTAAGCGGTTGACATTTTTCATGGTTTGGCTGGCATTGGCACTAAAAGANTCAAAGTNGTAATCCAGAGGCCCTTCAANCAGCGCCGGACTAATCACTTTCAGATTTAATCTCTCGGCAGTTTGAATCAAGTTTTCGATCCAGTGGGGGGATACCAGCACATCGTTGTTCATGATGATGCTCCACTCCGATTGAAGTGCTAAGGCGCCTTGGTTCCAGGCTGCGCCACAACCCAAATTGNGTTGATTGAAGATCCGGCCGCCCAGGGGGAGGGTCATCAGATAATCTCGGGTAGAGTCGGTTGACTGGTTATCCACTACNACCAGACGATCTAGGGGGGTGCCGTGTACCACCATGCTGTCAATACACTTTTTGGTGTACTCAACCGAGTTATAGCAAGCAAAGGTAAGGCTATACTTAGCGGGGTTCATGGTAGCAAGTATAAGTCAGGGTTTAGGGACAATTGCGGTCTTGTTTAAGCCATAATGACCTTGTTTTCTACCTCAATAACGCATCGATATGATTNTGGTCACTGGCGGCGCTGGTTTTATTGGCGGCAATTTTGTTCTCGACTGGCTAAAAGAGCCAAAAGCCGAGGGCATTGTCAATCTCGATAAACTAACTTACNCAGGAAATTTGGCCACGCTCGACTTAGTTCGGAATGATCCGCGTCATGTATTTNTTCAGGGCGATATTGGCGACCNTGCACTCGTCACGCGATTATTNAAAGAGCATCAACCGCGAGCGATTATCAATTTCGCTGCGGAAAGCCATGTCGATCGCTCCATCCACGGCCCAGCTGAGTTTGTGCAAACGAATATCGTCGGCACATTTAATCTGCTGGAGTGCGCAAGAGCATATTGGAATGAGCTAGATGCATCTAAAAAGACAGGCTTTCGCTTTCACCATGTTTCCACCGATGAAGTCTACGGCTCTTTATCAGTAAGCGATCCTGCTTTTACGGAGACCAATCCCTATGAACCCAATAGCCCCTATTCGGCTTCTAAGGCGGCATCAGACCATTTGGTACGGGCATGGTTTCATACCTATGGTTTTCCAGTGCTGACCAGTAATTGTTCTAATAATTATGGTCCGTACCACTTCCCAGAAAAACTCATTCCGCTGGTGATTCTCAACGCGATCAATGGTAAATCGCTACCTATTTATGGCGACGGCCAGCAAGTACGCGATTGGCTCTATGTCGGCGATCACTGTTCTGCGATTCGTGAAGTGCTTGCCAATGGCAAACCGGGTGAAACCTACAACATTGGCGGCTGGAATGAAAAAGCAAATATTGATGTTGTCAAAATCATTTGCCAGATTTTAGATGGACTGCGACCTCGTACAGACGGCAAATCTTACGCAGAGCAAATTACGTTTGTAAAAGATCGCCCAGGGCACGATCGTCGCTATGCGATTGACGCCAGCAAGATTGCGAGCGAGCTTGGTTGGAAACCTAAGGAAACGTTTGATAGCGGTATTCAAAAAACGGTGCAGTGGTATCTGGATAACCCAGTGTGGGTGGAGGGCGTGGTCAGCGGCTCCTACCGCGACTGGTTACAAAAGCAATACAACTAAGCAATACTTCTTGCGCACCAATAGCCCAGATGAACATTCTCGTTTTTGGTAAAGATGGCCAACTGGGCAAAGCCTTTAAAGCCGTCTTTGATGAACGTAAGCTAGAAAAACTGTATCGCATCAGCTATGTTGGCCGTACTGAATGCGATCTGGCTAATCCCGATGCCATTACAGCGCTTCTCAATAAAATCAAGCCAGACTTCATTATTAATGCAGCAGCCTATACAGCAGTCGATCAAGCTGAAACAGAGGTCGACTTGGCTTATGCCATTAATGCCAAAGCCCCAGAAATCATGGCGCATTATGCAAAAGGCCATGGCGCTACTTTTTTGCACTACTCCACCGACTATGTGTTTGATGGATCTAAAACAGGCCCATATGAAGCAACAGATGCACGCAATCCATTAGGCGTATATGGCAAAAGTAAAGCGGCCGGGGAAGAGGTGATTGAGCAGGCTTTTCAAAGCAAACAACAGTATGCTTCACAAGTGAGTGGTGCTGAATTTAAGGCGCAATACGCTATTTTGCGAACTAGCTGGGTGTACGGTGAGGGAGGAAACTTCATTCGTACAATTTTGCGTTTAGCCAAAGAGCGCCAAACCCTCAAGGTGATTGCCGATCAATATGGAGTGCCAAGTAGCGCAAGATGGTTAGCAGAAGTTAGTCTTGTCTTGGTGCTCGACAAGAACAATCAAATCAGGCAATTTTCCTCTGGGATTTACCACGCAGTGCCCTCTGGAGAAACGACCTGGCATGCCTTAGCGTGTCATGCCGTAAAGGCAGCGCTGGATGCGGGAGCAGCGCTTCAACTTAGCCCCGATGCAATTGAAGCGATCCCCGCAATGGAATACCCCCTACCAGCACCGCGACCGATGAACTCCCGTATGGCGCGAGGAACCTTGGAGGCTTTTCTTACTGATAGGCTGGATGGCTTCGCCAATGTGCCAAAATTACAGTTATTGCAGCAGTCGTGGGAGCCGCAGGTCGCAGCATATGTCCAAGACTTGGTGCGCCGCAAGCTCATTTAACGCATTTAAAGGCACCCAAAGGTATTTAAGGGCATTCATTTATGGCAACAAATCAAAGTAACCCGATTAAACGCAAGGGCATCATCTTGGCGGGGGGGTCTGGAACACGCCTTTATCCCGTGACGCAGGCTGTTTCTAAACAGCTCATGCCGGTGTACGACAAGCCCATGGTGTACTACCCATTAAGCACGCTAATGTTAGCCGGCATTCGGGATATCTTGCTGATCTCCACCCCGCACGACACACCACGCTTTACGGAGTTATTAGGCGATGGTTCGCAGTGGGGTCTGAGCATCGAGTACTGCGTGCAGCCTTCACCCGATGGCTTAGCGCAAGCGTTTACCTTGGGTAAATCGTTTGTTGGCAGTAGCCCAAGTGCTTTAGTGCTGGGGGATAATATTTTTTATGGCCATGAGCTAGTAGAGCAGCTGCATAGCGCGAATGATCGGAGTAGTGGTGCTACTGTATTTGCATATCATGTGAATGACCCAGAGCGCTACGGCGTCGTAGAATTCGACAAAGATTACAAAGCACTCTCCATTGAAGAAAAGCCGCTTAAGCCTCGTAGCAACTACGCAGTAACGGGCCTCTATTTTTATGACAATCAGGTCTGCGATATTGCCGCTGCAATTAAGCCGAGTGCACGGGGTGAGCTCGAGATTACCGATATCAATCGCGCCTATCTTGAAAAGAACGAACTGAGCGTTGAAATTATGGGCCGTGGCTTTGCTTGGCTAGATACGGGTACGCATGACTCTTTACTCGATGCGGCAGGCTTTATTGCCACACTACAAAAGCGTCAAGGCCTGATGGTAGCTTGCCCTGAAGAGATTGCCTATCGTCAAGGCTGGATTAGTGCAGAAACCGTTCAGAAGGTCGCAAGCCAGTTGAGTAAAAATAGTTATGGCCAATACCTCAACAAAATCCTACTTGAGTTTGGTAGTAGCCCTCAGCCTATTTCTTTATCGAGCAAGAGATAAGTAATGACTGACTCTAAATTACAGACGACACCAACGACCATCCCAGATGTGCTTATTTTGGAGCCCAAGGTATTTGGTGATGACCGGGGTGGTATTTGGTGATGACCGGGGTTGGTTTACTGAATCGTTTAATGCCCATGATTTTGCAAGGGCAACGAATCTCAATATCGAGTTTGTGCAAGATAACCATTCTTTCTCGCGGCAGTGGACTTTGCGGGGATTGCATTATCAGCTCAAACATACCCAAGGTAAATTGGTTCGAGTCACAGCGGGTTCGGTATTTGATGTGGCAGTCGATTTAAGAAAAGATTCTGTTACATTTGGCAAATGGGAAGGCGTTGAGCTCAGCGCTGAAAACCACAAGCAATTATGGATTCCGCCCGGCTTTGCACACGGTTTCTTAGTCCTTTCGGAGACCGCTGAGTTCTTGTATAAAACGACTGATTACTACGACCCCCAAAGCGAAGTCTGTTTATCGTGGTGTGACCCAAGCATCAAGATTGATTGGCCCATTCCGCTTGGCAAGCAGGCCTTGCTGAATGCCAAAGATACTGCTGGACTGTCCTGGGATCAAGCCCCAAAGTTCTAGCCTCTGAAGTCGATTAGTCAATGACTTAGTCGACTGGCCTTTTTTATTGGGGTTGAGGTCAAAGCCCGAGTGCATGCAAACAATACGATAATTCAGGTATGACTAGTCAGCATCAAATCCATGCGCCAGAGTTAACCCAAGCCGCTAAATCACCCAAGGTCTTATTGGTGAAACTTTCTTCCTTGGGGGATGTGTTGCACAACTTGCCCATCGTGTGGGATTTACGTAAGCGCTTGCCCCATGCCCAAATTGATTGGATTGTGGAAGAAGCTTATGTGCATTTGCTGGAGCCCCTTAGAACAACAGATACATTCAAGGGGATTGATCACATTATTCCGGTGGCATTTCGGCGCTGGCGTAAGAACCTNTTCTCGATTAGAACGTGGCATGAGTTTTTTGCGATGCGTAAACAATTGCAANCCACGANTTACGATATCGTACTCGAGACCCAGGGTTTATTGAAATCTGCTTTAGTATGCGCACTGGCTAAAAAATCTAACAGTGCTATTGTGGCTGGCCTTGGCAATGCAACCGAGCATTCGGGATATGAGCCGATGGCTAGGCTGTTTTATACCCAATCAGTTCATGTGCCCCTAAAGTGCCATGCGATTGATCGCTCGCGATTGGTGATGTGCTCTGCCTTTGACTGGCCCCCGCTCAATCGCAATGAGGAGCCGCCGCTGTTTTACCCGAATGACTTTGTCACGCAGTTACCACCCCTGCTATTGGAGGGTCTCAAGAAAACAGCGCAGGGAGATCCAGCCCCCTATGTACTTTGCTTTCATGCAACGGCAAGGGCAGCCAAACGCTGGCCCAATGAACATTGGGTTGAGCTGGGCCAGGTTTTATCAAGCCAAGGTTATCAATTGATCTTCCCGTGGGGCAACCCTGAGGAGATGAAAGTCAGCGCACATATAGCAAATCAAATACCGGGCGCGATTGTTCCCAGGGCATTTTCGATAGAGGAGGCATATTCCTTGGTAGCGCATGCAGCCCTCACTATTGGTGTAGATACTGGGTTAACCCATTTATCTGCAGTATTAGGTAAGCCCACCGTGGAAATCTATTGCGATTCTCCNAGATGGAAGACTGAGGGCTATTGGGGTAAAGCGATTGNAAATGTGGGTGACTATAAAAAGAGTCCTTTAGCCGAGGAAGTGGAGCAAGCACTGGGGGCAATAAAGCCAACATGAGTAATCTTTAATAAAGTTAGCATTCACTAACAATATGTGATCTAAAGTCGATACTTAATTGGAATTTGGGGTCAGGACATTTAAAATGAATNCACAATTTCATACAAAGCTTTAATACTCCTCCATTTAATGACAATAGTAATTCCAGTAGTTTTATCTGGTGGCTCCGGAACAAGGCTTTGGCCACTATCGAGGACCGCCTATCCGAAGCAGTTTTTAGCTTTATCGGGAGATCGAAAAAACAAAACCTTGTTTCAGGAGGCGGTAGCTCGGTTAAATCAGATCCATGCTGATTCTTTGCTGCTGGGCGAAACCATTATCGTTACCAACGAAGACCATCGCTTTTTGGTACTGGATCAACTGCGTGAGATGGATGGTGTTCAGGCAACTTTACTGTTAGAGCCAGCAGGGCGTAATACTGCCCCAGCATTGACCATAGCATCGTTATATGCGAAAGAAGCGAAAACTGGTGAGGAAATTGATCCTATTTTGGTGGTAACGCCAGCTGATCAAACCATACAAAACGGGGATGTATTTAGGCAAGCTTTGCAAAACTGCATTACCGTAGTTGAGAGCGATGAAAGTAATCAAACGATCGCTATTTTGGGCATTACCCCAACGGGACCTGAGACCGGTTATGGTTACATTAAGAGAGCTGATACCAAAGGTAGCTTTGATGAATATACAGTGCTGCAATTTACCGAAAAGCCCAATCTAGAAAAGGCTGTAGGATATTTAGAGGGCGGCAATTACTTTTGGAACAGCGGTATGTTTGTTCTGCGAGCGAGCACCTGGCTTGCTGCTTTAAAAGAATTTCGCTCTGACATATTGGATGCAACCCAAAAGGCGTGGCAGAAAAAAACGGTAGACCAGGCGGATGGTACACAATTTATCCGCCCCAATAAAGAATTATTTGCTAGCATTCCATGTGAGTCGATAGATTATGCCGTGATTGAAAAATGCCCCGGCACTTCATACAAAGTCAAAATGGTAGAGCTTGACGCAGGCTGGAATGATTTAGGTGCTTGGGATGCTGTATGGCAAGTTGGCAATAAGGATTCACAGGGCAATGTCAGTAGTGGCGATGTCTTGCTAAGCGACACAACTAATTCATTGGTACATGCCAGTACTCGTCTAGTGAGTACCGTTGGCTTGAATAATGTCATTGTGATTGAAACAGCCGATGCAGTCTTGGTAGCTGACCGGAGCCAGAGTCAAGACGTAAAAAATATTGTGGGTCAATTGGGCGCCCAAGAGCGAGAAGAGACCAATTTACACCGTAAAGTAGCAAGGCCTTGGGGCTGGTATGACAGCATTGATCAGGGCGAGCGCTTTAAGGTAAAGCGAATTCAGGTAAAGCCCGGAGCCAGCCTTTCATTGCAAATGCATCAGCACCGCGCTGAGCATTGGGTGGTGGTGAAAGGTACTGCAGAGATCACGAATGGCGATCAGGTGATTACGCTGACCGAGAATCAAAGCACTTATATTCCTAAAGGTGAAATTCATCGATTAGCTAACCCTACAAAAGAGCCATTAGAGATTATTGAGGTTCAATCCGGTGATTATTTGGGCGAAGACGATATTGTTCGCATTAAAGATCTTTACGGAAGGGGTTAGAAAATGCTGGACTATATAAAAAAATTACATAAGCTCTTGCATGATCATAAGATTGCAATTATTGGTTTAGGATATGTCGGCCTTCCTTTGGCGGTCGAATTTGGAAAATTTAGACCTGTCATCGGGTTTGATATTGATGTTCTGCGTGTCAAAGACCTGGGTTTGGGAAAAGATACTACTCTTGAGTTATCGTCAGAGGAACTAAAACACGCAAAGGAGCTGACTTTTAGCGCAAATCCACTGGATTTACGAACATGTACTATTTTTATAGTGACAGTTCCGACTCCAGTAGATAAGGCGAATCGTCCAGATTTAACGCCATTAGTAAAGGCGAGTCAGTTAGTCGGTGAGTGTATGCCTGCCGGCTCACTAGTTATATATGAATCGACGGTTTATCCTGGAGCAACAGAAGAGATATGTGTTCCAGTTCTGGAGAGAGCAAGTAAAAAAATATACAACAAAGACTTTTTTTGTGGATACAGCCCAGAGAGAATTAATCCTGGCGACAAAGAGCGCCGCTTACCGAATATCAAGAAGATTACTAGCGGCTCAACACCAGATGTTGCTCAAATAGTAGATGATCTTTACGGACAGATTATTGTTGCGGGAACCCATAAGGCCACTAGTATCGCTGTTGCCGAAGCGGCTAAGGTAATTGAGAATACTCAGCGAGATTTGAATATTGCGCTTATGAATGAGTTGAGCCTTATCTTTCACAAGATCGGGATAGATACTACTGAAGTTTTAGAGGCTGCTGGTACCAAGTGGAATTTTTTACCTTTTCGCCCTGGTCTTGTTGGAGGTCACTGCATAGGTGTCGACCCCTATTATCTTACCCATAAAGCTCAAGAGCTTGGTTACCATCCCGAGGTGATTCTGGCTGGTCGACGCATAAATGATGGCATGGCCAGCAATGTAGCAGATAGGGTAATTAAGCTCATGTTAGGTAAATCTATTCCCGTTCTTGGAAGCCGAATACTTGTTTTGGGATTGACCTTTAAGGAGAATTGCCCAGACTTGCGCAATACCAAGATTGTTGATTTAGTTGCTTCTTTAAAAGAATATAACGCACATGTTGATGTTTATGATCCTTGGATCGACTTAGCAGAGGCTAAGCATGAGTACGACATTGAGTGTCTTGCAGAGATGCCTGCTTCCGGTCAGTATGCTGCTGTAATTCTGGCTGTAGGCCATCACCAGTTTATTGAACTAGGAGAGAGTGGTGTTAAGGCACTCGGATGCTTAGATGCTGTGATCTTTGATGTAAAAAGTATCCTGCCGATTGGTACTTCGGATGGGCGACTGTAAATTTAATTTTGGAGAAGCGATGCAAAAAGTTGCACTGATAACTGGAGTCACTGGACAAGATGGTTCATATTTAGCTGAATTTTTGTTAAATAAAGGTTATATCGTTCATGGCATTAAGAGGCGTTCATCATCATTTAATACTGCAAGAATTGATCATCTCTATCGCGACCCACATACAGAAGGGGTGCGTTTTTTTCTGCATCATGGCGATTTGACTGATTCAACTAATTTGATTCGTATCATTCAACAGACGCAACCAGATGAGATATACAACCTTGCCGCACAGAGTCATGTAGCAGTATCCTTTGAGTTACCTGAGTACACTGCAGATGTTGATGCTATTGGAACTTTGAGAATATTAGAAGCTATTCGCATTCTTGGTTTGCAAAATAAAACCCGTTTTTATCAGGCTTCTTCGTCTGAGCTTTATGGGTTGGTTCAGGAAATTCCGCAGAAAGAGACAACACCTTTCTACCCTCGATCTCCATACGCTGTAGCAAAAATGTACGCCTACTGGATAACAGTTAATTATCGTGAGGCATATGGCTTATATGCATGTAATGGCATTCTCTTTAATCACGAGTCACCCAATAGAGGTGAAAATTTTGTCACACGTAAGATTACACGCGCGCTTGCACGCATCAAACTCGGACTCCAGGATAGGCTATATCTTGGTAATTTAGACGCAAAACGAGACTGGGGACACGCTAAAGATTATGTAGAAATGCAGTGGCTAATGTTGCAGCAAGATATTCCAGAGGATTTTGTGATTGCCACAGGTGTTCAGTACAGCGTACGTGATTTTGTTAATTTAGCCGCTTCTAAATTAAATATGAATATTCGATGGGAGGGCGTTGGGCTGGAAGAAAAAGGCTATGTCTCTTCAGGCAATTGTATTGTCTCTGTGGACCCCCGGTATTTCCGCCCATCTGAGGTGGAGACGCTCCTAGGGGACTCGACAAAGGCGCATACTAAGCTGGGCTGGGTGCCAAAGATATCATTTGATCAACTTGTGGAAGAAATGGTTTTCGGAGATCTTAGGGCGGCAGAGCGTGATGAGCTTGTTAGAAAATATGGCCATGACATCCAAAATTACCATGAGTAGTATAAATTCAATTGCTTAATAATGAGTATTAATAAAACAGTTCCATTTCAATATCTGCTAGTTCGACTTTGGTTTTCTATGGGGCGGAGCCGACAAAGGCAATTTGCAATCCTTATGTTACTGACGCTTGCGAGCACTTTTGCGGAGGTTGTTAGCCTGGGAATGGTTCTCCCATTTCTCAGCGTATTGATTGTTCCAGAGAAAGTTTTTAATGACCCTTTAATTGCTCATCATTTGCAGGCGTGGGAAATTATTTCCGCTGATCAACTAGTGCTACCACTAACCATTGGATTCATCACTGTTGTACTAGTGGCTGCAGGTATTCGCTTGTTGATGCTGAAGGTGAATACTAAATTTGCTTTTAATAGTGGGGCTGATCTCAGTGTCGAGGTGTATCGAAGGACGCTCTATCAGCCTTATCATGTTCACCTTGATCGCAATAGTAGCGAGGTGGTTAGTAGCATTATTAACAAAGTCAATAATGTGGTCTTCTGGGTGATGCTTCCAATCTTAACTCTTATAAGCTCATTAGTTTTGCTGGTGTCGATTACACTTACTTTACTTTTTATAGACCGGGTTGTGGCTGTCACGGTGTTGGTTGGCTTTGGTATTTGCTATGTCATCGTTACTTTACTTTTTCGTTCTCGACTAAGGTTAAATGCTAAACGTATTGCCCATGAACAAAATCAGGTAATTAAAGCCCTACAAGAAGGTCTCGGTGGAATCAGGGATGTACTGCTAGACGGCACCCAATCTATCTACTGCGAAATTTATCGACAAGCCGATTATCCCTTGAGACAAGCCTACGGCAGTAATATCTTCATTGCTGGTAGCCCCCGTTTTATTATGGAGGGCTTGGGTATGGCATTGATTGCTTGCCTAGCTTATGTATTGAGTCTTAGAGAAGAAGGTATCGGATCAGCCCTGCCTGTTTTGGGTGCCCTGGCACTTGGGGCGCAGCGTCTTTTGCCAGCCTTACAACAGGCTTACACTGCTTGGACTAGTATTATTGGAAGTTATACGTCACTAGTCGATGTTGTCGCACTGCTTGACCAAGCTCTGCCTGAAGAAATTCTGCAACCGATTCCTGCATCGTTGCCCTTTGAGCAATCTATCCGCTTTGATGCTGTCCGATTTCGTTATTCCAGTGAGGGCCCCTGGGTGCTGAATGGTTTAAATCTCACCATTCCCAAAGGTGCGCGCGTGGGTATTGTTGGAAGCACGGGCAGTGGGAAAAGTACTACTCTTGACCTTTTGATTGGCTTGTTAATGCCTACTGAGGGCAAGCTACTCATTGATGGCATGCCTTGCACTGGCAACCGAGTTCGGGCTTGGCAAAAAACCATTGCTCATGTTCCCCAAAATATTTACTTAGCAGACGCTACATTAGCAGAAAACATTGCGTTTGGTATACCGAAGGCTGCAATTGATATGGGTCGAGTCCGCCGCGC
>JGI25911J50253_10000724_pt1 | contig 11366 bp, 6 predicted proteins | sample LauGreSBDMM110SD_3_FD_50253 | JGI IMG/M metagenome (IMG submission 50253) | reverse complement strand
GATCGCTGCATCGCGACCCCGGACATGATGCCGCTCGTCGGCCGTCTCGGTAAGGTGCTCGGCCCGCGCGGCATGATGCCGAACCCGAAGGTCGGTACCGTCACCATGGACATTGCCGGCGCCGTTGCCGCATCCAAGGGTGGCTCGGTCGAGTTCCGCGTCGAGAAGGCAGGCATCGTGCATGCAGGCATCGGCAAGGCCTCGTTCGATGCTGACAAGCTCGTCGAGAACATCAAGGCTTTCGTCGACTCGGTCGCCAAGGCGCGTCCGACCGGATCGAAGGGCACCTACCTTCAGCGCATGGCGGTCTCGTCGTCCATGGGCCCGGGCGTGAAGGTCGATCTTTCCTCCGCGACTGGCGGCTGATTTCACCCGCTCAACACCATCAGAAAGGCCCCGTTTTCGCGGGGCCTTTTTTGTTGGAGTTTGTTGGACTCCAACACGCCACTTTTACCGGTAAAAATAGTACGTTGTTCCGGAAAATAGGAGTTGGCATTGGTAAAGATTATCGGTATAACTCCAACACGAACTGCGTGATAGACGGGGCGGAATTTTTCCTAACCGTTTGAGAGTAATCGGTTTTCCGGCTACTCGATTGGCCGACAGGACAAAGGGAAACTTTTGGCCTCCGTCGGCTTTATCCTGTCCGAGACTGCAGGCGGGTATTGCAAAATACCCTTAATTCTCAAGGGCCTGCACAGATGGGTCAGACTGTTTCCTGGGTTTTCCCGGGATGGTTCGAACCAATGACTGGGGTGTCGTCTAACGGCATTCCGGGGACAAACGCGTCGGGAGCGTCGCTCCCCAAGGCAGCCCTGCTGCCAAGGTGGGCGATACAGTGCAACCGGGCAGGGTATACCCCCGCCAACCGGAGAGAGCCCCGTGGATAGAGCGGAAAAAGCTGAGTTCGTCGCATCGTTGAAAGAGGTNTTCACCTCGACCAGCGTTGTTGTCGTTGCTCATTATTCCGGCCTTACGGTCGCCCAGATGCAGGACCTGCGCAAGCAGATGGCTGCTGAAGGAGCGTCAGTAAAGGTCGCAAAGAACCGCCTTGCCAAGATTGCTCTCGAAGGCACGGATGTCGCGTCGGTCGGCGGGCTTTTAACAGGCCCGACATTGCTGGCTTATTCCAGTGATCCGGTCGCGGCAGCCAAGGTCGCCGTTAGCTTCGCAAAGACGAACGATAAGCTCGTTATTCTTGGCGGAGCAATGGGTAAGACCGCTCTGAATGTTGATGGTGTCAAGGCGCTCGCCACGATGCCGTCGCTTGATGAAATGCGCGCGCGGCTCGTCGGCCTGGTACAGGCTCCGGCGACCAAGATCGCTCAGATCGTCAACGCTCCAGCTGCCAAGCTGGCTCGCGTTTTCGGAGCTTATGCCAAGAGAGATGCGGCCTAAGGCCATTACTTCATTTGAATGGTTCGAACCATCTAATCAAAGGACACTATCATGACCGATTTGAACAAACTCGTAGACTCGCTTTCGTCCCTGACTGTTCTGGAAGCTGCTGAATTGGCAAAGCTTCTTGAAGAAAAGTGGGGTGTTTCGGCTGCCGCTGCTGTTGCAGTTGCCGCTGCTCCTGCTGCTGGTGGTGGCGCTGCCGCCGCTGCTGAAGAGCAGACTGAATTCACAGTGATGCTTGTCGCCGCCGGCGACAAGAAGATCGAGGTCATTAAGGAAGTTCGTGCAATCACCGGTCTTGGCCTCAAGGAAGCCAAGGATCTCGTTGAAGCCGCTCCTAAGGCTGTCAAGGAAGGCGTTTCCAAGGACGAAGGCGCCAAGATCAAGGATCAGCTTGAAAAGGCTGGAGCCAAGGTCGAGCTTAAGTAATAGGGCGCCGTCATGCGGCGTTTCTCTACTCGATTATAGTGTTTAAGCGGTCTCGAGGTTTTCCTCGGGGCCGCATCGTCGTCTGTTTCCGTCCAATGCGGACATCAACGGACATTTTTATTTTTTTGACAGGGTGATGGTCGTCGATTGGAACCGCTAAGCGGTTCAGGGGTTTACCCGAATCGGTGTTCTGTCCCGAAGCGAGGAACGAAATGGCTCAGACCTTCAACGGACGGAAGCGTGTGCGCAAGTTCTTCGGCCATATCCGCGAAGTCGCGGAGATGCCGAATTTGATTGAGGTGCAGAAGGCATCCTATGATCAGTTTCTCCAGATAGATGATCCGGTTTCCGGTCGTCTTGACGAAGGTATTCAGGCTGTTTTCAGGTCGGTTTTTCCGATTGCCGATTTTTCCGGCAGTTCATTGCTTGAATTCGTCAAATACACGTTTGAACAACCCAAATACGAGACCGACGAGTGCCGTCAGCGCGGGATGACCTATGCTGCGCCGCTGAAGGTAACTTTACGATTGATTGTTTTTGATATCGACGTTGATACTGGCGCAAAATCCGTCAAGGATATCAAAGAACAAGATGTTTACATGGGCGATATGCCGCTGATGACGTCGAATGGTACGTTCATCGTGAACGGCACCGAACGCGTTATCGTATCGCAAATGCATCGGTCGCCAGGTGTGTTTTTCGACCACGATAAGGGGAAATCGCACTCTTCCGGGAAGTTGCTTTTTGCTGCCCGCATTATTCCTTATCGCGGTTCATGGCTCGATATCGAATTCGACGCAAAGGACGTGGTCCACGCGCGGATTGATCGCCGTCGCAAAATCCCTGTCACGTCGCTGCTGTATGCGCTCGGGATGGACGGCGAGGAAATTCTCTCGACCTTCTTCAACAAGGTAATTTATTCTCGAACAAAAGATGCTTGGCAGGTGCCTTTCAGCGTTGATCGCATGAAGGGTATGAAGTCCGTAAACGATTTGATCGACGCGGATACCGGGCAGGTTGTTCTGGAAGCTGGAAAAAAGCTGACACCCCGTTCGGCTCGCCTTATTGCAGAGCGTGGCACAAAACTCTTGCTTGCGACTGATGATGACCTGATTGGTCAGTATATAGGGGAGGATCTCGTTAGTTTCGAAACGGGCGAGATTTTTGCTGAAGCCGGTGAGGAAATTACAGAAAAATTACTGGTTAAGCTCTTGGAGGCAGGTTTTAGCGAGATTCCTGTTCTTGATATCGATCACGTTAATATTGGCCCCTACATCCGGACAACGCTTGCGGTCGACAAGAATTCGTCACGTGAGGAAGCTCTTTTCGATATTTATCGCGTGATGCGCCCAGGGGAGCCACCAACGATTGATACGGCGGAAGCGATGTTCCAGTCGCTATTTTTTGACTCGGAACGCTATGACCTTTCGGCAGTTGGTCGCGTAAAAATGAACATGCGTCTTGATCTTGATGCAGCGGATACCGTCCGTGTTCTCCGAAAAGATGATATCGTCGCGGTCGTTCGTGCGCTTGTCGAATTGCGCGATGGCAAGGGTGAAATCGACGACATTGACAATCTTGGCAATCGTCGTGTCCGTTCCGTGGGCGAACTGATGGAAAATCAGTATCGCGTCGGCTTGCTCCGGATGGAGCGCGCGATTAAGGAGCGTATGTCATCGGTTGATATCGATACCGTGATGCCGCAAGACCTTATCAACGCAAAGCCTGCTGCTGCAGCTGTGCGTGAATTCTTTGGCTCCTCTCAGCTTTCCCAGTTTATGGATCAGACAAATCCGCTGTCGGAAATCACCCATAAGCGTCGTTTGTCGGCACTTGGACCTGGTGGTTTGACACGNGAACGTGCAGGTTTTGAAGTTCGTGACGTTCACCCGACACATTACGGNCGTATTTGTCCGATTGAGACTCCTGAAGGGCCCAACATTGGTCTGATTAATTCGCTCGCGACCTTCGCTCGGGTCAATAAATATGGTTTCATCGAGTCTCCGTATAGGAAGATCAAAGATCGGAAGCTATCTGATGAAGTTGTCTATTTGTCTGCGATGGAGGAGTCCAAGCATCATGTTGCGCAAGCAAACGTGTCAGTTGATAAGGACGGCANACTGGCGGATGATATTGTTATCGTTCGGCACGCAGGCGATGTGATTGTCGTCCCTGCCGACAAAGTCGACTATATGGATGTTTCTCCGAAACAACTTGTGTCCGTTGCAGCCGCACTCATCCCATTCTTGGAGAATGACGATGCGAACCGTGCCTTGATGGGCTCGAATATGCAACGTCAGGCCGTGCCTCTCATACGTTCGGACGCACCGTTTGTAGGCACTGGCATGGAAGCAATTGTTGCACGTGACTCTGGTGCGGCTATTGCTGCTAGGCGGTCTGGTATCGTTGATCAGGTAGATGCAACGCGTATTGTTGTTCGCGCGACNGACGACGTTGATCCGTCGAAGGCTGGCGTCGACATCTATAGGCTTATGAAATTCCAACGCTCAAACCAGTCTACTTGTATCAACCAAAAGCCTCTGGTTCAGGTGGGTGATTTGGTTGAAAAGGGCAGCATTATCGCTGACGGTCCATCAACCGAATTGGGCGAACTTGCGCTCGGCAGGAACGTNCTCGTGGCGTTTATGCCCTGGAACGGCTATAATTTCGAAGACTCAATCCTTCTTTCTGAACGTATAGCCAAAGAAGATACATTTACTTCGATACATATCGAAGAATTTGAAGTTATGGCCCGTGATACAAAGCTAGGCCCTGAAGAGATTACCCGGGATATTCCGAATGTATCTGAGGAAACACTGAAGAACCTTGACGAGGCTGGTATTGTGTATATCGGCGCTGAGGTAAATGCCGGTGATATTCTGGTCGGCAAGATCACGCCAAAGGGTGAGAGCCCGATGACGCCAGAAGAAAAATTGCTTCGTGCGATTTTCGGTGAAAAGGCGTCAGACGTTCGGGATACTTCTTTGCGGGTGCCGCCTGGTGTTCAGGGAACAATCGTAGAAGTTCGTGTATTCAATCGGCACGGTGTCGATAAGGACGAACGCGCTCAGGCGATTGAACGCGAAGAGATCGAGCGTCTTGCCAAGGATCGTGACGACGAATTGTCGATCCTGGATCGTAACGTGTATTCCCGTTTAGCCGAAATGCTGACCGGTAAAGTTGGAATTTCTGGCCCTAAAGGGTTCAAGAAGGATTCGGTTATCGAGCGGGATCAAATGTCGGGATACCCGCGGTCCCAATGGTGGATGTTTGCTGTGTCCGACGATGCAATCATGGGCGCACTTGAAGCCATGAGGAAGCAGTATGATGACGCCAAGAAGAGCCTTGAACAGCGCTTTTTAACCAAGGTTGAAAAGCTCCAACGCGGCGATGAGTTACCTCCCGGTGTCATGAAGATGGTCAAGGTCTTTGTTGCCGTTAAGCGCAAGATCCAACCCGGCGACAAAATGGCTGGGCGTCATGGCAACAAGGGTGTCGTATCGCGCATCGTTCCGATCGAGGATATGCCTTTCCTTGAAGATGGCACACATGTAGATATCGTTCTGAATCCACTCGGCGTNCCGAGCCGTATGAATGTTGGCCAGATTCTAGAGACCCATATGGGNTGGGCTGCAGCGGGACTTGGTAAGCAGATTGGTGATGCNGTGGACGCCTATCGCAGAGAGCATGACTCAAAAGCTCTGCGTGCGAGTTTNACGGCGGTTTATGGCGAAGACCAGTCAGTACGTGATCTGAACGATGACGGGCTCTTGTCGCTCGGTGAAAATCTTCGCCGCGGCGTTCCGATTGCGACGCCGGTGTTCAATGGTGCGAAGGAATCCGACATTGAGAGACTTCTTGAGCAGGCGGGTCTCGACAAGTCGGGTCAAGTTACCCTGTATGATGGACGCTCGGGCGAACCATTCGATCGCAAGGTAACTGTCGGATATATCTATATGTTGAAGCTTCACCATCTGGTCGACGACAAGATTCATGCCCGTTCGATCGGTCCTTACAGCCTCGTTACCCAACAACCATTGGGTGGTAAGGCCCAGTTTGGTGGGCAGCGGTTTGGCGAAATGGAGGTCTGGGCGCTTGAAGCATATGGTGCAGCGTACACGCTTCAGGAAATGCTGACTGTCAAATCGGATGACGTCGCAGGTCGAACGAAGGTCTATGAGTCGATTGTTCGGGGCGACGACACCTTCGAGTCGGGTATTCCGGAAAGCTTTAATGTTCTCGTCAAGGAAATGCGTTCGCTGGGGCTCAATGTCGAGCTTTTAGCTCCGGCATTGCCTATCGTTGAACTTCCGGCCTCTGAAGCCGCTGAATAAGCATTTCATCCGGATGTAAATTTCATCCGGATGTCGTCGATTGCGCCGCTGACGGATCCGTCGCGGCGGGTGTTTTGAAGAGACAGATGAGCCAAGCGTGTCATCTCGTTCTCGAATGTTAGGAGACCGCCATGAACCAAGAGATCATGAACCTGTTCAACCCGGTCGTGCAGCCACAGAGCTTCGATCGGATCAAAATCTCGATCTCCTCGCCGGAGAAGATTCTGTCGTGGTCCTTTGGCGAAATCAAAAAGCCCGAGACAATCAATTACCGGACGTTCAAACCTGAACGCGACGGTCTGTTCTGCGCGCGTATTTTTGGACCGATCAAGGATTATGAGTGCCTCTGCGGCAAATATAAGCGCATGAAATATAAGGGCGTTATCTGTGAAAAATGTGGCGTCGAAGTCACCTTGTCGCGGGTTCGGCGCGAGCGGATGGGCCATATTGAGCTTGCAGCACCCGTTGCCCATATCTGGTTCCTGAAGTCGCTGCCATCCCGCATCGGATTGCTTCTCGATATGGCTTTGAAGGATCTGGAGCGTATCCTCTATTTCGAAAACTATGTTGTTATCGAGCCCGGACTGACCCCTTTGAAGGAACGTCAACTTCTTTCCGAAGACGACTACATGCGGGCGCAGGACGAATATGGCGAAGACTCTTTTACCGCTTTGATCGGCGCTGAAGCTATTCGCGAGATTTTAAAGGCGCTCGATCTTGAAAAAACTGCGGGTGATTTGAGGCATGAGATTTCCGTATCTACGTCGGAACTCAAGCCCAAAAAACTGGCAAAACGTCTCAAAATTATTGAAGCATTTATGCAGTCAGGCAACAAGCCTGAGTGGATGATTCTCGAAGTCGTTCCCGTGATTCCGCCAGACCTTCGCCCTCTTGTCCCATTGGATGGTGGTCGGTTTGCCACGTCGGATTTGAACGATCTCTATCGCCGAGTGATCAATCGTAATAATCGTTTGAAGCGGCTCATTGAATTACGCGCACCTGACATNATCATCCGTAACGAGAAGCGCATGCTTCAAGAATCGGTTGATGCGTTGTTCGACAATGGTCGTCGTGGCCGTGTGATAACAGGCGCAAACAAGCGCCCGTTGAAATCACTTGCTGATATGCTTAAGGGCAAGCAGGGACGCTTCCGTCAGAACTTGCTCGGAAAGCGTGTTGATTATTCGGGCCGCTCAGTGATCGTTGTGGGTCCAGAGCTGAAATTACATCAGTGCGGACTGCCAAAAAAGATGGCACTCGAACTGTTCAAGCCGTTTATCTATTCGCGACTTGACGCGAAGGGGCTATCGGCCACTGTTAAGCAGGCAAAGAAACTGGTCGAGAAGGAAAAGCCTGAGGTTTGGGATATCCTTGACGAGGTAATTCGCGAGCATCCGATTATGCTGAATCGGGCACCTACGCTCCATCGTCTCGGCATTCAAGCCTTCGAACCTGTCCTTGTGGAGGGTAAGGCAATCCAGCTACATCCTCTGGTCTGCGCTGCCTTCAACGCTGATTTCGACGGCGATCAAATGGCTGTTCACGTCCCATTGTCGCTTGAGGCCCAGCTTGAAGCGCGGGTTCTGATGATGTCCACGAACAATATTCTGCACCCNGCAAACGGGCAGCCAATCATTGTTCCATCCCAGGACATTGTGTTGGGGCTTTATTACCTGTCCCTTATCTCGGATAATGAACCCGGCGAAGGCATGGCTTTTGCNGAAATCGGCGAGATCGAGCACGCGATTGCGAACAAGTCGATAACGTTGCATGCGAAGATCAAATATCGGTATGAAGGTATTGATGAAGCAGGTAAATCCTTCACAAAGATTTTTGACACGACACCGGGTCGCGCGATCTTGGGTCAACTTCTTCCGAAGAACGCGAAAATGACGTTTGACGTCGTCAACAAACTGATGACGAAGAAGGAAATCTCGAACACGATTGATACGGTTTATCGCCACTGTGGTCAGAAAGAGACTGTTCTTTTCTGCGATAGGATCATGCAACTCGGTTTCTCGAATGCGTTCCGCGCCGGTATTTCATTCGGCAAGGATGACATGCTGATCCCGGACACGAAGCCGGCTATTGTTGGCGAAACGCGGACGCTCGTTCAGGATTACGAACAGCAATTTAACGACGGTTTGATCACGCAAGGCGAAAAATATAACAAGGTTGTCGATGCATGGGCAAAGTGCTCTGACAAACTCGCTCAGGAAATGATGGGTCGTATCTCTGCCGTGCAGAANGACGACAAGGGNCGNACCAAGCCNATCAACTCGATTTACATGATGTCGCATTCTGGCGCTCGTGGATCGCCCACCCAGATGCGCCAACTCGCGGCAATGCGCGGCCTCATGGCCAAGCCATCGGGCGAGATTATTGAAACGCCGATCATATCGAACTTTAAAGAAGGTCTTGACGTTCTTGAGTATTTCAACTCGACCCACGGTGCGCGTAAGGGGCTGGCTGATACGGCTCTGAAAACCGCAAATTCCGGGTATTTGACCCGGCGTCTCGTTGACGTGGCGCAAGACTCTATCATTACGGAGCGCGATTGCGGTTCGGACAATGGCATCAAGATGCGGGCGATCATTGATGCGGGACAAGTGGTCGCTTCGCTTGCGCTGCGTATCCTCGGACGCACCACGGCAGATGATCTCTTAGAGCTTGATGGCACGGTGATTGTTCCGAAGGGAACGATGATTGAAGAAGTTCATATTGATCGGATCAATGCGGCTGGCATTCAGGAAGTAAAAATCCGTTCAGTGCTGACATGCGAGTCAACGAATGGGGTGTGCGGTACGTGCTATGGGCGCGATCTTGCACGTGGGACGCCGGTCAATCTTGGGGAGGCCGTGGGCGTGATCGCAGCGCAGTCGATCGGCGACCAGGAACCCAGCTTACCATGCGTACATTCCACGTGGGTGGCGCGGCCAACATTGCTGATCAGTCGTTCATCGAATCCAACTTCGAAGGCAAGGTTGTCATTCGCAATAAGAATATTGCGCGTAATTCGGATGGTGATCTATTGGCCATGGGCCGGAACATATCAATTGTTATCGTCGGCCCAGACGGCTCCGAGAGGGCAGTTCACCGGATTCAATACGGTGCCAAACTCAAGGTTGACGAGGGTGACACGATTAAGCGTGGGCAACGTATTGCCGAATGGGATCCTTACACACGTCCGATCATCACAGAGATCGATGGCTCTGTCGCCTACGAGGATCTCGTCGAAAACGCATCGGTTGTAGAAACTGCTGACGAGTCGACAGGTATTACCAAGCGCGTTGTTACCGATTACCGGACAAACGTTCGCTCGGCAGATCTTCGCCCTGCCGTCGTTATTCAGGATAGCAAGGGTAAGATTGGCAAATTGCCGCGCGGCGGCGATGCGCGTTATCTCTTGCCGGTCGATGCTGTCATTCAGGCTGACCCGGGAACAAAACTTAAGGCGGGCGACATCATCGCACGTATTCCGATGGAAAGTGCAAAGACCCGTGACATCACTGGCGGTTTGCCACGTGTCGCAGAATTGTTTGAGGCACGGCGGCCAAAAGATGCAGCGATCATTGCTGAGAATTCAGGCACGATCCAGTTTGGTAAAGACTACAAGAACAAGCGGCGTATTTCGCTTGTACCAAATGATGGTTCGGATCCGGTCGAATATCTTGTTCCAAAGGGTAAGCATGTCTATTTGCAGGCAGGTGATCTCGTTGAGAAAGGTGACTATATTGTCGACGGAAACCCTGCACCGCATGATATTCTTGCCATCAAGGGAGTCGAGGAACTGGCTGCTTATCTCGTGAACGAGATTCAGGAAGTTTATCGACTGCAAGGCGTAAATATCAATGACAAGCACATTGAGGTCATTGTTCGGCAGATGCTTCAAAAAGTTGAGATTTCGGATCCGGGCGAGTCGGAATATCTTGCTAATGAACAAGTTGATCGGATTGAGATGGATGAAGTCAATCTCAAGCTGGCCGAAGTAGGTAAGCGTCCTGCAAAAGGTAATCCTGTTCTACTCGGGATTACGAAGGCAAGCTTGCAGACTCGCTCGTTCATCTCCGCTGCATCGTTCCAGGAGACAACCAGGGTCCTCACTGAGGCGGCCGTCAACGGTAAGTCGGATGATCTTGCGGGCCTGAAGGAAAATGTGATCGTAGGACGGCTGATTCCTGCCGGAACAGGCGCGACAATGGCACGAATTCGTGCCATTGCAGGCAAGCGCGATGAACTTATCATTGCTCAAAGCGTCAGCAGTGCTCCAGCATCCTCGCCGGTTTCATTGCCGGCAATTGCAGGCAATCAGGCTGCAGAATAAGAAATTTTAGGGTTTTAAATGATAAAAAGGGCTCCATTTTTCGATGGTGCCCTTTTTATTTTAAATAGAACGCAATCAACTTGCCAACTTATGAGAATAAGGGTTGACGAGTGGGGACACGGCCTGTAGAAGCGGCATATTCCCGGCAAACAGTCGGCCAATCGTTTTATTTGTAGCGCCTAGTTGCAAATATGTTAGGCCGAGACGGTGCCGCAGTTTACCGGCTGACAAGGTCGAAATGAGGGATACCACGACCACGGCTTGCCGTGATCCTCTGGTTCGAGAAGCGCCAAGGGCATATCGTCCAGGGCGTTTAATTGTTTTGTGTTGAGTGTAGCACAGGACGAGTTTTTAATTTTCCGGGGGTGGCATATGCCTCTCCCGAATTCTGGATTTGAACGAGCGAACGATGCCGACCATCAGCCAGTTGATCCGCAAAGCGCGGTCCCCTCAGAAGGCCAGGAACAAGGTTCCTGCTTTGGAGGCCTGCCCGCAAAAACGCGGTGTGTGCACCCGTGTTTACACGACGACACCAAAAAAGCCGAATTCGGCATTGCGTAAGGTTGCAAAAGTTCGTCTGACGAACGGGTTCGAGGTAATCGGGTATATTCCGGGTGAAGGACATAACCTTCAGGAGCATTCGGTTGTTGCCATTCGTGGCGGCCGAGTGAAGGATTTGCCTGGCGTTCGTTATCACGTCATCCGCGGCGTCCTGGATACACAGGGCGTCAAGAACCGTAAGCAGCGTCGTTCCAAGTACGGCGCGAAGCGTCCTAAGTAAGAACAGCGGGAGCGAAAAACATGTCACGTCGTCACCGCGCAGAAAAGCGTGAAATTATTCCGGATCCGAAATTCGGCGATTTGGTCATTACCAAGTT
>JGI25911J50253_10000715_pt1 | contig 11418 bp, 7 predicted proteins | sample LauGreSBDMM110SD_3_FD_50253 | JGI IMG/M metagenome (IMG submission 50253) | reverse complement strand
AAGGCCGCGCGATCTACATCGCATATGTGCACTTCGGCACCTTGTTGCAACAGGGCTTCTGTGATGGCCAAGCCAATACCCTGCGCACCAGCCGTCACCAAAGCGCGCTGGCCGGTGAGTTGAAAGTTAAGTGAAGCAGTCATTTACATCCAAAGAATTTTTTTACGGTAATCCATGTCTTAAATCAAGGTTTGACGGGATATAGGCAGAAAGCGAAAAATGCTAAAGCCAAAGCTTTTGCCGCCGTAAGTTGATATCAAGCGAAAGCTCCTTTGATGGACCAGTGTGCGTTACCGATCCGCTTTCGAGCACCACGGTTGAATCAGATAGCGCAAGAGCAAGGTCAAGATGGTGGTCAACAATGATTATGGAAACCTCATGCCTCAATCGATCAAGGGCTTCAAATAACTCTTCAACAATTGCTGGGGCAAGCCCCTCAAATGGCTCATCTAGCAAAAGTAGTCGCGTGTCTCCTGATAAGGCCCTAGCAACTGCAACCATTTGTTGCTCACCTCCAGAAAGGTAATCTGCAGGGGAAAGCCACCTTTCACGTATTCGAGGAAAAAACTCAAAAATCTTATCCTCATCCCAGTGTATGCCGGATCCCGTTATTCGCTTGATTCGACCCAATTCCATATTTTGGGCCACAGTCATTCCAGAGAATAAGCCACGACCTTGTGGCACATAAGCCACGCCTAAACGGGCAATTTGATCGGAGCTTAAGCGCTCGATTGGACAATTATCTAAATTGATTGAGCCACTTGTTGCAGTTGAAATTCCAATTAGACTTTTAAGGAGGGTGGATTTTCCGGCGCCATTTCGCCCTAGAAGCGCAAGAATTTCACCTTTATGAACTTTAAAACTGACATCTCTCAATATGTGGCTCTTGCCATAAAAGGTATTGATAGAAGCGCAAGATAGAAGTACGCGTTCTTCCATAGCTGATTGCCTTGGTTTAGCAGCAATAGATTGGCTACCCGACCCAATATAGATAGCCTGTACCTGGCTTGAATTTCGCGCATCGTCCACATTACCGTCAACTAAAATCTTGCCCTCATGCATCACTGTTACTGCGTCAGCAATAGAGAACACACGGTCAATATCGTGCTCAATCAATAAAACAGGAATTTGTTTGGAGATAGACTGAATCAGCTTACCAACCCGTTCGCGTTCTGCGGCAGCGAGGCCAGCCAGAGGCTCATCTAGCAAGAGTAATTGTGGCCTAGTACCTAACGCAATCGCCATATCAAGCAAGCGTTGGCCACCATAGGATAGCGAGCCCGCTTCTACATAATTGATACCTTGAAGGCCCATAGCGGCCAGTAGCTCTTCTGTATTTTGATTAATTTCTTCAAAAGATAATGCACTCTTCCAGAGATTCATTCTTTCAGGAGTTTTTGCTTGAATAGCAAGTCTTACATTTTCTGAAACACTTAAGGTTGGGAACAGATTAGTTATTTGAAACGAACGACCAATGCCTTGCAGTGTGCGATCCGCCTGATTTAGATTAGTAATGTCCTTTTCACCAAGATACACCAAGCCACTGTCGAGCGGATGTAAACCAGAGATGGCGTTGAATGCAGATGTCTTACCTGCTCCATTTGGACCAATAAGNGCATGTAAGCCTATAGAACGGACGGCAAAACTTACCCCGTCAAGCGCTTTTATTCCGCCAAAAAAAAGCTTTATATTTTTTACATNAAGAATAATAGGCCCACTTTTTTGGGGCTGTATAAGAAAATCAGGCAAAACAGTAGCACCAGCTTTTCGGTTAGTCATTGCTGCATCAATCACTGGTTTCTTATTCCAAGTACTGCGCAGTCGTTCATAAATACCAACTAAACCGCTTGGAGAGAAAAGTACAAAAAATACAAAAAGTAATCCGAAGTAAAGAAGCCAATCCTCTGTAACACTAGAGAGTAGATCTCTAAAAATGACATAAAAAAATGCGCCTAAGGCAGGACCGAGAAAGCTTCTCATGCCACCGATCACAAGCATGGCTAGTAACTCTCCAGAAAATACTACTGAAATAGGCTCTGCTGACGTCATGCGGTTGTTGAACAGCAAAAGCACGCCAGCAAGTCCAGTAATAGTTGCCGATAAAACAAATGCTATGAGTTTGTACTTAACAGTCTCATAACCAATAAATGAGGCCCGTTGCTCGTTTTCACGAACCGCAATAAGTACAGATCCTATAGGTGATCTATGGAAGCGCCATAAAAAGAACACTGTCATCATCCCAATTAAAGCGACAACGACATANAACGGAAATTTTTGCTCTAAATCAAAACCAATCCACGAAGGACGAACAATTCCACCTAATCCATTTTCCCCTCCAGTAACAGCTGTCCATCGAAAAGCAACAGCGTACAACATGGCACAAAGCGCTAAAGTTAACAGAGAAAAATAAACCCCGCGCCTACGTAAAATTAAAAACCCGAATCCCAAGCTAACAAAAGAAATGAAAAGCAAACCAAAACCAAGGGGTAGCCAAAAACTTTTTTCAAACCAATGAAGTTGAGCTAGGGCAGCAGCATATGCTGCCAATCCAAACCAAGCCCCATGACCGAAAGAAACCAAGCCTGTAAAACCCACCAAGACGTTAAGCGCCATGCAAGCCATCGCAAAAATGACTACTTCTGTNGCAGAGGTTAGTCCAAGCCCGAGAAGAGACATCAAAACGGGTAGCAGTGCCAAAGAAAAAGCACTAACCCATANAGCGGAACGACTAATTTGCATAAGGGAGACTCACAATCTACTCAAACCGCTGTATGCGTTCACCAAACAAACCTCGTGGTCTAAATAAAAGCACTAGCAACATGAGAAGGTAAATAACTGCTGTGGAGGCTTGTGCATATCCAGCGGCAACCGTAATGCCTTTTACAAGACCCACAAGAAGAGCCGCAAAAATCACGCCCCAAAAAGAACCAAGTCCACCTATAACGACCACAACAAAAGCAGGAGTGAGAATTTCCTGGCCCATTGCAGGGTGAATGGAATAAATAGGAGCAAGCAGAACACCAGCAAGGCCCGCAATTCCAATACCTAACGCTGCGACTGCAGTCAAATATGGCTGAAGAGAAATACCTAGGGCGCCTACCATGTCCGGGTTTTGAACACCAGCTCGCACAACGCGTCCAAAAGATGTGCGACTTAGCAAGTACCAAATCAAGGTCAAACAAACCAGAGCTATAGCCAAAAGAAAAGTACGAAATTTAGAATAAATAAAGTCACCGAAAAAAATCTGTCCGCGTAGGCTATCTGGAATTGCAAATGAAAGAGGCGCAGCACCAAAAATCATACGAAGAGCCTGCTCGCACACCATGGCTAATCCAAATGTAAGTAGCAGAGATAGGATGGGATCACTTCGATAAAAGGGTCGAAAAAAATAACGCTCTAAGAAAACACCAATTAAAGCNACAGCGATAGGCGAAAAAACTAGCGCACCAAAATAACCAATATGGGGAGCAATTAACGTTGTAAGGTAGGCGCCAATTGCATAGAAGGCGCCATGGGCAAGATTTACAATACCCCCAAGAGAAAATATCAGTGACAAACCTAACGCAATTAANAGGTAGTAAACACCGTCAAGCAAGCCATTTAAAAGCTGCTGTATTAGGATGCTAGTCATTTTCTTCGTTTAGGGGATAGAAGGCTAGTTTATTCAGAAATTATCTAGCGCACATCTCCTTAGAAAGATGCAAATAAGAATTCCTAGGAACNGCCTTATCGCTAATTAGGTCAAGTAGGCATGTTGCAAGTATTTTCTTCCTTGGTAGAGGCAATAACCTCTAGGCTTTCATTAGCAGCAGGTACGGGGGCGCTTGGCTTGTAAATATCCCATTTGTTTTTTTGGTCTTTTGCTTTCAATGCCTCAACAGCATACATCTCATGCATCAATTGATGATCGTATGCACGGAAGTAGCCTTCACGCGTCTTGAGTAAATCAAATTTTGCGCCTTTTTCCCAGTGGGTTATTATTTTTGGAGCTTCAGTTGACTTAATTTCGTTCATNGACTTTGCAAGTATGTGCATGCTTATGTAATCTCCCCAAGCCTGNTTCTCGGGCGGTTTGCCATATTTCTTTGTAAATGCTTGGACAAAGGCAATAGAGCCAGGTGTGTTGATGAGGTGATGCCAAACCAAAGGCCAAGTTCCAAAAAAATTGCCCTGACCAGCACCCCAAGCNANGGCAGTATCAAATCCAAAGCCAGCTACGGGAAACTCCAGACCAAACTCAGAATATTGCTTTAAAAAATTAGTAATCTGCACGCCAGCAAGATTAGAAATAACTAAATCAGGTTTCGCCGCTCTAATTTTGATTAAGTAAGCTGAAAAATCTGCAGCATCGGTAGGTACTAGCTCGTCAGCAGCAAATCTACCCCCATTTGCTTCCATAAAGCGCCGCGCAACTTTCAGTAAATCGTGGCCAAAGGCATAGTCTGCTGTTAACGAATACCAACTTTTGCCGCGCACTCTGTTTTCTGCAAGCAGTGAGCGCCCAACAGTTTTNACGTACATTGAATTTTGGCTTTCAACATGGAACATAAATTTGTTGCAATTTGAACCTCTGAGCGCATCGGAGTTAGCACCAGTGTTTATAAAAAGGTTCTTCGTTCTTTGTGCAACTTGAGCAATAGTTAAAGCAGATGCTGACGATATTTCTCCAACAATACACGCGACTTTATCGCGCTCAATTAAGCGCTCAGCCTTGGTAGATGCAGTTTGAGGATTGACAGAATCCTCCTTTATCAATTCAACCTTGCGGCCCAAGATGCCACCTTTAGCGTTGATTTCTTCAATGGCAAGATCAGCGGCTTGAACTGCGTATTCGCCGAGTGTTCCCAGAAAACCTGTGCGAGGTGTTAAGTGACCAATTTTTATAACGTCTGATTGCGCTTTGCTGATAAATGGAAAGCCAGCTAAACCAGTTGCGGCAAGAACAGCCCCACCTTTCAAAAGACCGCGGCGAGAACTGTTTTCTTCAGTAAAAACCTCGGGCGCAGAAGAAGAGGCTTGTGTTGTAAGCTGAGTTTGTAAGGCGCTATCTTTATTCATTTGACTAATCCTTTTATTGATATAGGCGGTGATATTTAAACAAAACAAGAAAAGTTGATTCGTTGGCACCATGATGTTTATAAAAACAAAAAAAATCAATACAAACCGGTCAGTACATACCCTATAGTTTTTTAGGAAAACAATCTTATAAAAAAAGTACTCTGTTAATTTCACATCATAAAATTACCTATGAAATCACCTCCCTTCATCCCGCAAATTCGTCTTTACCAAAACTGGTTAGAAGAGCACCGGGGTATTTACTTTGATAACTACGACGCTCTATGGCGTTGGTCAGTGACAGACCTGAATGCATTCTGGCAAAGCATTTGGGACTATTTTGATTTGCAGTCACCAACCCCACATGACGCAGCGTTGGTACGCAACACAATGCCAAATGCACAGTGGTTTGTGGGCGCGCAAACCAATTATGTGCAGCAAGTTTTTCGCCATTGCGATGCCGCGCATGCGGCCGGACTGGTCGCTATCATCAGCGAAAACGAAAAAGGGCAAACGCAACAATTGCGCTGGCCTGAATTAAAGAGACAGACCGCCGCGCTAGCACGCCATTTACAAGCGCAGGGCGTACAACCCGGCGACAGAGTGGCTGCATATATGCCCAACATCACACAGTCCGCCATAGCCATGTTGGCGTGTATGAGTATTGGTGCCGTCTGGAGTATGTGTGCGCCCGATATGGGCACAAATGCGGTGCTGGACCGATTCCAACAAATTGAGCCCGTAGTATTGATTGCATGCGATGGCGTCACTTACGGCGGNAAAGACCATAACCGCTTGCAGGTGGTGCAAGCGCTACGCGATGGACTGNCTAGTGTGAAACATGTCATCGTCTGCAGAAACTTAAACCCAGATGCAAAACTGGCCAACAGTGCAGACCTAGACACAATTTTGGCTGGTGCGAGCCATGCCATTGATAGTTTTGAGCCTATCTGGGTGCCCTTCGACCATCCGCTCTGGATTGTTTATTCCAGTGGCACAACAGGGCTACCAAAGCCAATCGTGCATGGCCATGGTGGCACGATGATCATTGCATTNGCGCTCAAAATTTTGCACAACGATGTTGGCTGTAGTTATCACCCCAACAGCTTTGGAGAGCGCTACCACTGGTACAGCTCAACCGGTTGGGTGATGTGGAATGCACAAATTGCAGGGCTTCTTAATGGCGTGACGTGTGTCATCTATGACGGTAATCCTGGTGGTAACAAAGACAAGCCCGACTGGGCAACGCTATGGCGCTTTGCTGGTAAACACGGCGTTACGTTTTTTGGTGCTGGTGCTGCCTTCTTTGCAAACTGTCAAAAAGCAAATGTTGATTTGCAAGCCATTTCGGGACTGACATCCGTGCGCGCTTTAGGTACTACCGGCTCGCCTTTGAGTGAAGAAGCGCAACGTTGGGGCAGTGAGCAATTCAAACAGCTTGGAAACGATGTTTGGTGGTGCAATATTTCTGGCGGCACTGATTTTGCGGGAGCCTTCATTGGCGGAAACCGGGAGTTGCCTGCACGATTAGGTGAAATGCAATGCCGCATGCTAGGTTGTGCAGTTGAGTCTTGGAATGAGGAAGGTAAGCCAGTCATTGATGCGGTGGGCGAACTGGTGTGCTCGCAGCCCCTTCCATCCATGCCTTTGTATTTTTGGAATGACAAAAACAACGCAAGGTATTTATCTAGCTACTTTGAGATGTACCCCGCAGGACTAGGACGCAAGCCTGGCGGTGGCGATGGGCCTTCTGACATGGGCGGCGTTTGGCGCCATGGAGATTGGATCAAGATCACGTCTGATGGTGCTTGCGTGATTTATGGGCGAAGCGATGCCACTATCAATCGACATGGTTTACGCATGGGAACTAGTGAAATCTACAGCGCAATAGAGGCGTTGCCTGAAGTCCTAGATAGCATGGTGGTGGATTTGGAATACCTAGGACGAGAGAGTTATATGCCCTTATTTGTGTCGCTACGCGAAGGCCTTATCTTGGACCGCGCGATGAAAGACAAATTGAATAACGCCATCAAAACAGCGCTAAGCCCACGCTTTGTCCCTAACGAAATTTTTCAGGTTGCCGAAATACCGCGGACCTTAACCGGGAAAAAGCAAGAGCTTCCCGTAAAAAAGCTACTGCTAGGACAACCTCTAGAAAAAGTCGTGAACAAAGACGCGATGGCCAATCCTGCTAGCTTGGATTGGTTTGTTGAATTTGCAAAACAGCGCGCACAGATAGTTTAGGCATTGCTATATTTAGAAACACATTGGTTGTCTAGAGGTTTTCTACACACGACTACCATTGTGTAAATTTTGTAAACAGGAGCCCTCGCATGGCGCACGCCGCATTCAATTGGCAAGACCCTTTCTTGCTAGACCAACAACTTACCGAAGATGAACGCATGGTGCGCGAAGCCGCACAAGCCTATTGCCAAGACAAACTCTTGCCGCGTGTTACCGAAGCATTTCGTAACAGCCATACCGATATAGCTATTTTTCGTGAAATGGGTGAACTCGGGCTTCTTGGCCCCACCATACCTTCGGAATATGGCGGTCCTGGTTTGAATTACGTCGCCTATGGTTTGATTGCGCGTGAAGTTGAACGCGTCGATTCAGGCTATCGCTCGATGATGAGTGTGCAATCGTCTTTGGTGATGTTGCCTATTTTTGAGTTTGGTACACAAGCACAACGCCAAAAATATTTACCCAAACTTGCGACAGGTGAATGGATTGGTTGCTTCGGTTTAACCGAACCCGACCACGGCTCAGACCCTGCCAGCATGGCCAGCCGCGCTCAAAAAGTCAAAGGCGGCTACCAACTCACCGGTAGCAAGATGTGGATTTCCAATAGCCCGATCGCCGATGTGTTTGTGATCTGGGCGAAAGAAGTTACCGAAAACGCAACTGTGGGTCCGATCCGCGGATTCATCTTAGAAAAAGGTATGAAAGGTCTGAGTGCTCCCGCGATCCACAGCAAGGTGGGCTTGCGCGCATCCATCACAGGCGAGATCGTGATGGACTCGGTCTTTATTCCAGAAGAAAACGCTTTCCCAGAAGTGCAAGGCTTGAAAGGCCCATTCACGTGCTTGAACAGTGCACGCTACGGCATTGCATGGGGCGCACTGGGTGCAGCGGAAGACTGTTGGTTCCGCTCACGCCAATACACCTTAGACCGCAAACAGTTTGGTCGTCCATTGGCGGCTAACCAATTGATCCAGAAAAAATTGGCCGATATGCAAACTGAAATCGCATTAGGCTTGCAAGGTTGCTTGCGTTTAGGCCGTATGAAAGACGAGGGCACTGCGAGCGTAGAAATCACGTCGATCTTGAAGCGCAACTCGTGCGGCAAAGCATTAGATATCGCACGTATGGCGCGCGACATGATGGGTGGCAACGGTATCAGCGATGAGTTTGGTGTGGCCCGTCATTTGGTCAACCTTGAAGTGGTCAATACCTACGAAGGCACGCACGATATCCATGCACTGATTTTGGGTCGTGCGCAAACGGGTATTGCAGCGTTTGCTAACTAAATACGCTGTTAGCCTTGTCTAAGAAATTGGCTTTTTATTAACCAAGACGATACCCGCCGCAACACCAGCTAATGCCGCTACCAGGCTAGGCGTGATGGCTTCGCCCAACCACCAAGCGCCAAACAGTAAAGCAAAAACGGGCGTGAAAAAAGCAAAAGCGCTGAGTTTGGTCGCGGGGTAGAGTCCCAGCAACCACATCCAAACCAGGTAGCTGGCAAATGCACCCACAACGGTTTGCAGCACGATCGATGTCACAGCAAAAACACTCCAGCTCAAACTCCATGTCTCGCCAAGTTGCAATGACACGAGAGGCAAAAGCGCAGCACTGATGGCCACTTGGTAAAAGAGGAGCTTCTCTGGGCTAATCTTTATGAGTGAAGAGCTGCGAATCACGACAGTAGTCAATCCCCACAACGCTCCGGCGGTTAAAGCCAATGCATCACCTAGCCACCAAATGGCTGATGAATCAGGCCCTTTATTTTGATGGATGCCATCTTGCAGCGCAAAGGTAACCGCAGCAAATGCGAGCAACATACCCATCCACTGCATCAAAGCTAATCGCTCCGTTTTCACAAAGATGGGCAGCAATAAAGCCACCCAAAATGGTGCTGTGTATAAAAAGATAGTCAGTCGCGACGCACTTGTGTGTTGCAGGCCTACGTAAATACAAACAAACTCAGCGCAAAATAAAAGCCCAGCGATAAAACCCGCTTTGAGCGTGCCATCTGGCCCAAAAAGCGCCATCCCGCGAAAACGGCACCAAATCCACAACATGACCGTGGCACCCATAAATCGCAAACTTGCCTGTAAAACAGGCGGCACCTCCGTCAACGTAGCTTTGACCAAGACTTGCTGGAATCCCCAAAACACACAGCACGATAAGAGCAGCGCAATGGCTAAAAAATCGAGTTGTAATCTTCTTTCTGTCATGTATTGAACTTAACATGCATTGCTTCAACTACAGATTAATATGAAAAGAAGAGAATTCAATAGCTATTTGCAACGCAGCGCATTAAGTCTGGCCCTGTTGCCATGGATGCAAGCAGTTGCTGCGCCTGCTGACCGACTAAGGCCTTGGCGCATCAACCCTTTTGCCTTGGGCGTGGCCAGCGGCCGACCACGCGCTGAATCGCTTGTTTTGTGGACACGCCTGCTAGTTGATGAGCAAGACCGCGTAGCCTCAGGCAATGATCCTGTCGACGTGACGGTTGAGTTGTTTGCTGACAGTGCGCTAAAAGCAACGCGTACAAATGGCAAAAATCACAACAGACGCAAGCCGCGGCCACAGCGTGCATCTGCTGGTGCAGTCACTGCAGCCCAGCACAGACTATTGGTATCGCTTTCGTCAAGGTGACGCGCTCAGCACGGTTGGCCATACGCGCACAGCACCTGCATTGCAGGCAGATGTAGCCATGTTGCGCATAGCCTTGACCTCGTGCCAGCACTACGAGGCCGGCTTGTTTGTGGCGCACCAAGAAATCGCCCAGCAAGATTTAGACTTCGTCTTGTTTGTCGGTGACTACATCTACGAATCTAGCAACGCGCAATACACCGCACGTAAACACATTACCGAAGAGCCCAAAACATTAGAGCAATACCGCGCTCGCTACGCTCTTTACAAACAAGATTTGATGCTGCAAGCGGCCCATGCTGCACACCCGTGGGTGCTGATGTGGGATGACCACGAAGTCGTCAATGATTACGCCAATCAAGTAGATATGAAGAACACGCCGGTGCCAGAATTTTTGGCAAGACGTGCTGCTGGCTACCAAGCGTATTTTGAACACCAACCTGTTTTGTTAGGCCCAGACCCCAAAAGCCTACAACGTGCATCTATGCGCTTACACGACCAGTTCGCATGGGGTCGCTTGGCCGATATCTGGACGCTAGACAACCGCCAGTTCAAAAGCCCCCTCGCATGTCCAGACCCTGTGCGCGGCGGTGGGCGTATGGTCACCCAATGTGACGCATTGAGCGACCCCACACGCAGCATGTTTGGTTTTGAGCAAGAGCGCTGGTTGGATAAGGGGCTTAAAGCATCGAAGCGCACATGGAAGCTTTTGGCGCAAGGCACGCAAATGAGTTCGACCAGTATTCCCGGTCCAACAGGCCGCGCGTATTGGAACGAGGCGTGGGATGGCTACCCCGAAGCCCGCAAACGTTTGTTGCAGTCGCTTGCAGACAACCAAATTAAAAATGTCATCTCCTTAGGCGGTGATGTGCATATGAATATCGCGGCCAATCTGCGCCCTGTTCCTAACGACCCTAGCTCACCCTTGGTGGCCAGTGAGTTCGTCACTACGTCCATCACGTCACGCGGCATGGGCGAAAAAGCGATAAGCATCGTGCGTGATAGCAACGCTGACTTGGTTCATGCGCGAAGCGATGAGCGGGGCTTCAGCTTGATCAGCGTTACGCCATCACAAGTACGTTGCGATTTCAGAACCACGGCCATGCCAGCAGGTAGCGAGGCAGGGTTTAAAACCCAAGCGAGTTTTGTTGTTGAAAAAGGCAATACAGCAGTTAAGCCTGTTTAGATGTGCGTGTTACCCATCATCTTGACCAGTTCTGAGAGTTCACCTTTTTCAATCATATAAGTGCGGTCGCATACCGAGTGGGCAAAGTCTAAGTTTTGTTCTGATAGCAATACGCTTACACCTTGACGTTTGAGCGTGACCACCATATCGGACATACGACTGACGATGGCGGGGGCTATGCCCTCAGACGGTTCATCCAACATTACCAAAAGTGGGTTACCCATCAAAGTGCGGGCTACGCTCAACATTTGTTGCTCACCTCCGCTCATGTGGCTAGCTTGGCGGTGCTGCATATC
>JGI25911J50253_10000713_pt1 | contig 11427 bp, 10 predicted proteins | sample LauGreSBDMM110SD_3_FD_50253 | JGI IMG/M metagenome (IMG submission 50253) | reverse complement strand
GGAACTCGATGCCGTGTAGTGGTCGACGACAAATCTGCCAGTTAGCTGGTGCACCAAGTAGGAGGTGGCCGTCAGAATTTTGCTGGTGCGGGCAAACAACTCCGGGTGGTTTCTTTTGAGCCAGAGAATTTTTGGGCCCACAGACTGAGAGGAAAGCGCATTGCCGCACTGGTCAAGCACCACGGCTTCACCAATGCTGCTGGTGAGTTCGGAGATCTCGGCGGCAGCCCGGTTATCAACGCCATAGAGAACACCATTCATCAGTGGCTCACCGTTGCTGTCAACTGGGAGCATGCATGGCCCGATTGCACTGGTGCCAATCGCCCGGATGGCGGCTGCCGGCACCTGGCTGTCCTTGAGCAGCTTGCGGCTGATATGGGTGAAGTCCCCCCACCAATCTTCGCGTGCGCGATGTTCTGCCCAGCCCGCCTGCGGCACGAGCATCTTGTGCGGCTTCGACGCAGACGCGACCACCACACCATCGGCATCAACCAAAACACCTTTTGATTCAAAGGTGCCGATATCGATGCCCAGGTAATATTTCACTGCAAGTAGTCGTCCCGGTTGAGGCTNAACTTTGAGTCGATTTGTTGAATGCCGGCGATGAGCAGNTGTGTGAGGGCGGCNAGATCAGACAGATCGCAAACCTCAAGCGAGGAGTGTGAATACCGCGCNGGAAAACCGAGGTCNATGCTGGCTACGCCGCTATTGACAAGCTGCACATANGCAGAATCAGTNAGGGCGCCGGTATGTGCACTGCGCTGCAGTGCAATCCCGGCCTGCTTGGCGGTCGCTGTGAAGCAGCTGACCAGCGCCGGGTGCGGGATAGTCCCATTCAAAGTGCCGCGCCCATGAAAACTATAGGTGCTCAGTGCCGGTCCCGCGCCCAAGCGGACGTCGCCGCGGGCGCTCATGTCCGCTGTATCTGTTGCCAGGATGAGATCAAGCTGGATTGCAATGTCTGGCGCGAGGGCCTGAGCGGCCGTGACCGCACCGCGCAGATTGAACTCCTCCTGCACGGAGAACACAAAGTGCGTGGTGGGCCGGCGGGGCGCCTGCAGCAGACCACGGGCAACTTCGATCACTACCGCACATCCAGCGCGGTCATCAACGGAAGTTCCGGCAATCCGGTCGCCGGCAAGCGCCATTACCTTCGGTGCGTACACAATTGGAGTGCCAATATCGATGCCGGCGCCAAGCACCGCCGCAGCGCTGTCGAATCCAGCGTCGATATAAAGCTCCGCGTATGGCAGCACCCTGTATTTTTCATCGGGTGTGGTTGCGTGGTGACTCTTGTTTGCGATTACACCGGCCACATCGCGGCCCTCGCCAATGCAAAAAAGCACAGCCTGCGACGGCAGCGCTTTTTCCGGCACGCCGCCTAGGCGCTCCACACGCACAAGGCCGTTGCTCTCTATCTTGCGCACAATGAGCCCCAGTTGGTCCATATGGGCAAAGACCATAACGCTGGGCGCTGTGCTATCGCCGGCAATCGTCGCGATGAGATTGCCCAAGCGGTCCGAGCGCGCAGCAATGCCAAGATCCGCCAGTTCCCGGGCGAGGCGCTGGCGCACGCGGCCCTCATACCCGCTCAGGCCGGGAATCAGCATGAGCTCGCTAACAAGCGCCCGCAGCCGATCCTTAAGCGGCTCGCCCCGCAATGCTTCAGTTGGCATTGCTATCAATCCCTGCGGGCTTTGCGCACAATCAACATGAACTCGGCGGCCCGGGCCGGGTCCACTGCGTTCCACGTGTTGCCGTCCACCTTCAGGGACGAGCCTACGATGCAACCATCGGCAACCTTGAGTACTTCGGCCACGGTGGTGTGCTTGACGCCGGTGTTGGCCAGCACCGGTGTGTTTGGCAGCACTTTCTTGACCGCTTCGAGGTCGGACATCGCCGCAGCCTCGCCGGTAATTGCACCGGACACCAGAATTGCATCCGGAATGCTGGAGAAGACCGCGCTGCGGGCGCGGTCGGCCAGGCTGCGCTGGTCAAGTGAATGCGCAAACTCGGCGGAAATATTGAAGAGCGTGGCGAGATCATGCCGTCCAAGGCGGTTGCGGTAGCGCATGGCGGCACCGGCATCAGGGTTCCATGGGCCCATGTCTGAGGCATAAGTTCCGGTCATAATCTCGCGGACAAATGCTGCGCCAGTGGCTGCGGCCAGTGCCATCGTGCTGGCCGGATCCCACAGCACATTGACGCCGAAAGGAACACTAATCTCCGCCCGCAGCTGGCCAATCACAAAAGCCATCGTAGCGGTAGACGCTGTGTCGACTTTGAATTCATAGGGGCGGTCATTTTCATTGCCAAACATAACTGCGTCGAAACCGGCGGCCTGCAGCGCGGCGAGGTCGCGGCGTGCTCCGTCAACAATACCAGCGAGGCCGGCAACGCTGTCAAAAAGTGGCGTGCCCGGCAGTGCGCCCAAATGCACCATTGCAATTACCGGCTTTTTATTTCCAAAGACATTTGTGAAATTGTTGCTCATCGTAATAANGTCCGCGGTGGGTCACTAATAAAGCATGNGCCGCTCGCACCGCAGTGCAAGTGCGGGCAACATCCCAGTGCGCTTTGCATGATAGGGTGCGTCCGCTGGCAAGGTCCTCATTTGACTGAGCCGGCGGTCAAGCCTTTCACGATATAGCTCTCAAGGAATATTCCCACCAGCGTGAGCGGCGCAATTGCCGCNGTGGAAAGCGCGGCCATGGACCACCAGCTAATGCCCTGCGAGCCGGTCTGGCTGGCCACCATGACCGGCAGAGTTTTTGCATCTGTGCTGGTTAGCAGCGCCGCAAAGAAATATTCGTTCCAGCACAGCACACAAGCCAGAATAAACGCCGCCACCATGCCCGGCAGGGCAATTGGCAGCATGATGCGCGTAAATGCCATCCACGAGTTGCATCCATCCACGAGTGCAGCCTCATCCAGCTCGAGCGGAATGGTGTTGAACTGGTCGCGCATGATCCAGATTACGATTGGCAGAACGGTCAGGGCATAGACGAGAATTAATCCCACGCGCGTATCCAGCAAAGCCAGCTCTTTGTAGAGCACCAGAAATGGCAGCGCCACCACTACGGGCGGCAATATCAGCTGCGAAACAAAGAAGAAGGAGATATCTTTATTGNGCATCCAACCGAACTTATAGCGGAAGCGGCTGAGCCCATAAGCCGCAAGTGATCCAATTATCACNGCCAGCAACGCGGCACCCAGAGACGTCACAATGCTGTTTGCNAACCGNTTAAGAAACTCCTCGCGCACCGTGGAAGTTGCAAAAATGGTGTCGGGCGACAGGCCCAGGGAGCGCCAGCCCTTCCAATCNGGCTTGAAGTGCACCCAAGGAATCAAGTGCCCCTGGGTAACATTGACAGCTGTCTTGAATGACGTGGAGATTGTCCAATAGATGGGAAACAGTGATACGAACGTCCAGAAAATCAGCGCGGCGTAGATCAGGATGCGCCCGCTGGTGTGCTTCACCCGCAGCACTGCATCATGGTCGCGCGCCCGGAAAAGTGCGGGGTGGTTGGTGCTCAATGCTGCTGTCTCCTGTTTGGTTGGGGGCGGTTTGCCATTAACTTTCGGCGGTGTACTTCTGCACCCAGCGGTTTGCAATGCCCATCAACACTGTCATAAAGATGATGATTATGATCAGATAAATTTCGGCGATCATCGTTCCGTAGCCAACATTGGAGCGGTCGCGATACTCGCGGTAAATGAAACTTGATATGGTGTCAGTTGCGCCGCCCGGTCCGCCAGCGGTCACATTAATAACAATGTCTGCCAGCTTTAGCTGAAAGATCATGCGCAGCACAATCGCTGTGACGCTGACCGGCAGCATGAGCGGAAAAGTCATTTGCGTGAATGATTGCCACATGTTGGCGCCATCCACTTTGGCCGCCTCTAAAACTTCCTTTGGCAATGCCTGCAGCCCTGCCAGCAGCAGGATCATAATGAATGGTATGGAAACCCAGGCGTCCATGGCCATGATGCTTATCCGGGCAATCCAGGGCGAGGTGAAGAATGCCGGGCTGTCCCATCCGATAATGCGCGCCAATTTGGCTGCAGGGCCAAAGCGATAGTCCATCAGCGACTTGCCGATCATCCAGCTGACGGCAACGGGACTGAGCATGAACGGCATCAAAAAGACAACGCGAAAAAATTTGCGCGCGCGAATTTCGGCATTCAGCAACAGCGCGAGCCCGAATGCAATGGCGTATTGGGCGAACACGGACAGCACATACCAGACCATGTTGCCCAGCGCATTCCAGAAATACTCGTCTTTTAAAAGAAACCGGATGTTGTCCAAGCCGTTGAAGTGGTGGTCTTCGAATGCACTCAGATTCCAGTCAGAAAAGGCAATGTAAAGACCAAACAGGGTTGGAAAAATCACCAGTGCCACTGTGAACAATACCGCCGGAAGCAGGAACAGAGCGCGCTGGCCGGCTTCTCCACGCATTAGTACTTGTCCGGCGCCAAGCGCAATCGCCCAAATCAAATACGCATAAAGAACCGGGCGCCAGTTTGAAAAGCCGATGGCGATAAAGCCGCCGGCGTGCAGCGCTTGCACCAAAACAACGCCAGCAAGGCCCGCGCCTGCAACCGTAATTAGTGCGCGTCCCAATGCGCGCCGGCTGGCCGGAATCAGATGGGGGCTGGCTGCGTTACGATCTGTGATCATGAATCAAGCTCAAGTGTTTTATGAACTGCCACTATTCTATATGAAAGCACCGGCTGCCAGCGCTTAGCGCCAGCAGCCGGTGCAGGGAAGATCCGCGGTGCGGAGCGTCCGGTTGGGCGCTTACATGCCCAGTGAAGCTTTGTACAGCTCGATCTGCTTGTCGCGACCCAGCTGGTCGGTGATCTTCTCCCAGGCTGCGGCGATTTTGTCAGCGCCGGCCTGCGCGGTGGATCCGCCGGCAAAAATCTTTGCCAGCTCATCCTCCGCCACACTGTAGTACTGGAAGATGCCCGGAATGCGCGGCTCGATCGCCGCGTTCGGGTGGTTGTAAGAATCCAATTCGGAATTCAAGTACGAGGTGATGAAGGCTTCATCGTAGCCGGCGGCCACCCATTCTTGAATGTCAAACTGGCTGTTGCGATACGGCTGGAACCCGGAAGGATACGCTGCGCACCAGAGCGCCATGTCCTTGCCGCCGAGATGTGCCGCAGCACTCCACGCCGCCTTCTGCTTGACCGGATCACTGTCAACCCGGGCCATCACATAAACGCCCCAGCCGATGTATGCCATGTTCGGGGAAAAGTTCGGGCCGGTGGCAAGCGTGTCCCATTTGCCCGTATTGGAATTGTAGACATCGTCCGATCCCGGCAGAATGGAAAATCCGCAAACATCACCAATCACCGAAGAGTCACTGGTCTTTGCGTTTGATCCAATGTCGCCCCACCAGGAGAGCATCGAACCGGTNCCAGCCAGAAACTGGTTGAAGCCAGTGGTGCCCGGATCNGCATTTAACTGGTCCGCCGGCTCATACGGCAGGCTGTCAATCACATCTTGAATGGCGCGCACCCAGGCTGGATTGTTGACGCGCGGCTTCATTGTGTCGGCATCGAACAACCATGCCTTGTCATCCGGGTGCTTGGCGTACGCGGTGGCACGGCTGCCCAAAAAGTAAAAGCCAAATCCGCCCCAGCCCTTTGCCGGGTCCAGATAACCATACGCATCCTGGCCGGCAATCTTTTTGCCTTTGAGGAACTTGGTCATGGCATTTACCTGTTGCCAGGTGGTGGGCACTGCCCACTCGCCCTTGCCGCCTTCCTTCTTCCATGCAGCGGCCAGATCTGCGTCGGCAAAGTAGTCGGTGCGGTAGTTGAAGTTGTGGCAATCGCCATCAATGGAGATGCGGTAAGTTTTGCCGTTCCAGGTTCCAACCGGGGCTTTGAGATACCCGACATAGTCGTCCATCTCAATCTGAGTCTTTACCCAGTCTGGCATTTCGGATGCCAGGCCTTTGCCGCAGACGTCTCCCTCAAACGGCGCACCCATCTCGGCGATGTCGAAGTCGACCGTGCCGGTGGCGATGGATTGCTGCAGCCGTGCGTTGTAGTCGGCCTGGGCCAGATCGATCCAGCTGATCTTTGCGCCCGTGTAGGCTTCCCATGGCTTCAGGAAGCCGCGGAATAGCATGTTGTGCAGGTTCTGGTTGTTGAGGCCCAAGAATGCGAGCTCTACGCCGGCAAACTCGCCTTCCTTTACGCTCTTCTTTGTTGCGCCCAGCACCATCTCGCCGACCTTCTGCCACTCTGCATCCGTTGGGGAACCTTTGCCCACGCCCGGGATCTGCAGCAGTTGCTTGCGGAAATCCGCAGAAGACAGTTCGGGAACCATTGTGGGCTCCGGAATTGCAGTTGCCGGAACGGCAGTGGGCTCGGGCATTGCGGTGGCCGCTGGCGCGGCGGTGGCCGCCGCAGCCGGTTCAGCAGCAGGTGCGGCCGGCGCAGCGCACGCTGCAAGAATCATGGCTCCGCCACCCAGGGCAGTTGCCTTCACGAANTCTCGTCTACTAACCGTTTTCTTTGACATGTACTAGTTTCCTCCCAGAAAATAATGTGACCGTCTCATTGCTTCAAATCCGCCGCGAATCAATTAAAGTTTTTCAACCCAAAATATTTTACTCCNATCGAAATCTACTTGTNCACTGTATTTGGGACAAGCACCAAAAGAATATAGCACACTTCTAAATCGCAAGCTAGGTTTGGGGCAACCTCTAAACTCCAAAGATTCCAGCGCAAAATGATGCTCCGGGGAAGTTTTTGCTGTCCGCAAGTCCCTGTGTTATTGTTCTGTTGTGAAACTGAAAACAAACTACTTGCTGCCAAAATGTTTCGGGGTGCGCACTTAATATGGAGCGCCTGTACGCAACCCGCCTCAACTCCTTCCGTGGGCACTCCCCTGCAAAGCTTTCCGTTGTTGCGGCTGTCCGCGCTGTCGCTGGTGTTTCCGGCATATCGGCAATCGAGTTAAATTACCCGCAGCATTTTGTTGGGGAAACTGCCGCAGTGGTTCTGGCAGCTGCGGATGCCAGTGGGTTGAAGGTGACCGCGCTGAACCTGCGCTTCGATGGCCCTGAATTCGCAGCTGGAGCGTTTACCCATCCACAGCTAAAAGTCCGCCAGTCCGCAATTCAAATTGCAAGTGCTGCGGTTGATTTGGCGGCCGCCAATAACATTGAACATGTGATTCTCTGGATGGGCCCGGACGGATTTGATTACCCGTTTCAGGTGGACTACGCAGAGATCTGGATCTTGGAGATTGCCGGTTTTCGCGAGGTTGCGCAGCGCAACGCGGCTGTTCGGGTAAGCGTAGAGTACAAGCCGAGCGACCCGCGTCGCACCGCAATCATTCGCTCGATGGCGGACGCGCTGCTGGCGGTGCAGGCAGTTGACCTGCCAAATTTTGGCGTGACAATCGACTTCTGTCATTCCCTAATGGCAGGCGAGCAGCCGGCTGCGGCTGCGGCGCTGGCACTGCGCGCCGGGCGCCTGTTTGGCGTGCACCTCAATGATGGTTATGGACCGGCAGACGATGGCCTCATGGTCGGCTCGGTGCACCTGTGGCAGACACTTGAGCTGCTGCTGGAGCTGCGCAGTGGCGCGTTCACGGGCACAATTTATTTCGACACCTTCCCGGACCGGTTGGATCCAGCCGCGGAATGTGCGGCAAACCTTCGGAGTATGCAGCGCATGGAGCAGCTGCTGGATCGTATTCCAGTGAGTGAGCTGCGCCGCATCCGAAACAATCAAGATGCGCTTGCGGCGACGCAGTTGATTCAGAATTTAGTGTTTGGATCAGACAGTGCCTGACACGCCGGCACCAGCCGTGGTTGTGCTGGGCAGTGTGCACATGGATTTGATTGCCACGGCTGCGCGCCTGCCGGGGCGTGGAGAGTCGGTAGCGGGCGGGGTGTTTGCCATGACGCCCGGCGGCAAAGGCGGCAATCAAGCCTGTCAATTTGCACTGGCTGGTGCGCGCGTGCATATGCTTGCGCGCCTTGGCGATGATGTGTTTGGCAGGCAGTTGCTGGCCGGATTGCAAGCCAAGGCCGTCGACACCACGTACGTGGCAATCGATCCTGATTTTTCAACCGGTGCCAGTACCGTGCTTGCTGCAGAGGGTGATTACTCTTCCATAATTGCGCCGGGTGCTGCTGCCCGCCTTTCGGTGGATGATGTCGATCGCGCCCGTCCCGCCATTCAGCGCGCCAGCGCGCTGGTTGTCCAGTTAGAGCTGCCCGTCGCGGTCACAAACTATGCAGCCGGCGTGGCGGCGGGCATGGGCAAGCAGGTAATTTTCAATGCGTCGCCCGCACCAGAAATGTGGGCGGCGGTTCCGGATTCGCTTTGGCGCGCCACTTCGGTTCTCATCATCAACAGTGTGGAAGCCGGCAGTTTGCTTGGGCGCAGCTGCCCACCCACGCAGGCAGCTGTTGCCCTGGCAGAATTGGCGGCACGCTTTGGCATTGAGACGATTGTGATAACTTTTGGTGCAGCGGGCAGCGCAGCGTGGCGCGCCGGTGCAGTGGTGCAGCAGGCTGCCTTTGCGGCGGTGGTGGCAGATACGGTGGGCGCGGGCGATGCCTTCCTGGGCGTGTTTTCGCTGGCGTTGGTGGAGGGGCTGGCAGTGCCTGCTGCCCTGCGGCGTGCCGCAGCGGCCGGTGCCATGGCGGTGGCGCAGCGTGGTGGTTACGATGCGCTGCCGCTGCGCAAAGACATTGATGCATTCTTGCAGCACAAGGACGGTGCAGCGCAGCGCACTGCGCTGTGAATGGCATTTCCAATTACCGGGCTGGCAAGGTTATTTTGTTTTTGCCAGCAGCGCTGTTACTTCCGTTAAGTTCGGCATGGATGGTGCCGTTCCGGCGCGTGTCACAGAGATGCCGGCCACTGCGCAGCCAAAGCGCGCTGCCTCAGCCGGGCTGGCGCCGCGTGCCAGCGCAGCCGCAAACCCTCCATTGAACGCATCTCCGGCCCCGGCTGTCTCAACCACCGGCCCGGCATTGAACGCCGGCACGAGCAGCGATTGGGACTTGCTGTGCAGCAGGGCGCCGGTTTCGCCAAGCGTGATCAATGCACAGCCCACACCCTTCGCCAGGAATACGTCTCCGGCTTTGCGGGCATCATCGACACTGGTTACGGAGACGCCGGTCAGCATGGCTGCCTCGTTTTCGTTGGGGGTCACAAAATCCACCAGGGCGTATAGATCGTCATCGAACGGCTCAGCTGGTGCCGGGTTGAAGATGGTTGTGACACCAGCGGCTTTGGCAATTTGCAGCCCGCGCCGGGCTGCAGCCACCGGCTGCTCCAGCTGCGTGACGAAAACCGCCGCCGTGCGGATTGCATCGGCCGCGCTGTCCACATCGCCAGCGCTGATAGTGGCGGCCGCGCCCGGCACAACGATGATGGCGTTCTCGCCCGTGCGGTCGTTGACAAAAATGTAGGCAGCGCCGGTTGGCTGGTCGGGCGCTTCCACTACGCGCGCGGTAATGCCTTCGTTGCGCCAGGTTGTGAATGCAATTGCGCCAAACTCATCCCGGCCAACTTTGGAGATAAAGGTAACGGCGGCACCGGCGCGCGCAGCAGCAACCGCCTGGTTTGAGCCCTTGCCCCCCGGCCCCATCTTGAAGCCAGAGCCGGCTATCGTCTCGCCGATGCCCGGCATTCGCGCTGCGCGAAACGCAAGGTCGGCCACAAAGATGCCAAGGATTGCAACGCCGCTTTTTTGACTGCTCATGCTTGGTGCGCCGTGTGCCTAGCCGGCTTCAGGCGCAATCACGCCCTTCTTAAATATAAAACAGCCGTAGAAACGGCGCTCGCCGGTTTGGATGACACAGTAGGACTGCTTGGCAAGGTCGTAGAAAGCAAAGCGCTCCACAGAGCCCATCGGCCAGACGCGCCCTTCTGCCGCATTGATCTCTGCCTGCACCTCCGCCTGCACCGGCGGCACCTCGCCGGGCTTGCCCACAATTTCCATGCGCGATGCTGGGTGGTCGACAAACGAATCGAGCGGCATAACTGACAGGATGGCGCGGGCGGCGCGGGCCGCTGTTACGCTGTCAATCCGCAGCACATGCCCCAGCACGGTTTGGCGGGCAACCGAGTCGGCAGGAAAATTAGTGTCCGTGATGACGAGGTCATCGCCGTGGCCCATGCTGCGCAGCGCATACAGAACGTCTGCATTGAGAAATGGATCGATTGATTTCAACATGCTGTGCTCCTCCTGTGTTTGCACTGCCACTTTACCAGAGTTTCGGAACTGGTTTGCAGATGCGCCCGACGCAACTTGGATGGTGCAGCAGTTGCCAAACCTCACTGCCATATCGGCTGAAGATTGCCAGGCGCATTCTCGGACAATGCTGCGCGCCTGGAGTGACCAGCATCCGCTTGCTGCATGACTCCGCGCTAGATGCAGCACTGCGCGCCGGTTTTGAGGCGATTATTGGGCCGGTGGTAAACCTAAGCTTGCAGACCGGCCGGGCGGCACACTTTGGGGCCGGGGACTTGGTATTACAGCCTTGTATTGATTGCGGCGAAATCAAAAAGTATTGCTATTGGCTGTAGTGACATCAATTCAGCTAGAGTGGGAACTAGCCATTCACTAAATATTGAATTTTATTGTTGCTTGCCGCACCTAAAGTTCACGCCGACGCCAGCGAGCTATGAAATACGGATGTAGTCGCGGAACGTTAATACGATTATACAATTCATCGAATATCATCAGTGGAGGCGCGAGTTTTCTTTTTATGTGCTTTGGCATACGAAAGATCATGCTGTTAAGGATCAAGAAGTAGCCCGCCCCACCAAGATGAGTAACCATTTCCACATCAAACAGGTTGCTGACCAGGCCATGGATCGCCCTATGAGACAACCCATCTTCGGTGGGTGCATCGAAGCTAGGATCCACGCGGTACCAGAAACGCCTTACGCTTCTCAGAAAGAAAAGGTTAGGTTCCATCATGATTAATGTGCCGCCCGGCTTTATCATCGCCGCTATATTTTGCAATGTTGTCTCTAATCGGGTTACACAATGATGTAGGCTCCCAAAAATCATTGCGACGTCGAATTGTGCCTGCAACTCAGTCGTACGCATAGGTTCCGTGAGGTCAAAGCTGTATGCGGGTAGCCCAGTCTGACGATAGTCTGCGATTGCTTTTTCTGATATGTCGAACCCCGATATTTGTGCGCGCGGAAAGCGCCGCAGCACTTCTAGGGAACCGGCACCGCTGCCGCAAGCGAGATCAGCAACCCTAAGTCCATTCAAATCAAGGCCAGATAAAGAGATCAGCAACCCTAAGTCCATTCAAATCAAGGCCAGATAAAGCGGGGTCATATATGAATTTACGGCGATAACTCATCGATGTTTCGTCGTAATAGTGATCTTTGTACACTTCGTGTACATTCTCGTAGTGCTTT
>JGI25911J50253_10000708_pt1 | contig 11466 bp, 8 predicted proteins | sample LauGreSBDMM110SD_3_FD_50253 | JGI IMG/M metagenome (IMG submission 50253) | reverse complement strand
TAACTGCATACCACTTTTAATAACCGTAGCACTCATACTAGCTAATTGCAAACGTAGTTTTTTTTTCTCCTCACTTTCGGCATTAGTAATACTATGCTCTGCATAAAACGAGTTAAAAATTTTGGCTACCTCAAAAACATAAATTGCAATTTCGCTAGGGTTGTGTTCGTTTGCCGCTTTATCTATTGTGCCACCAAACTGTTCCAATATTACTAACAGTTTTTTCTCCAAAGGCAATAAATTTCCAATTTTGAATTTTGAATTTTGAATTTCGGATTTTCTAAGAATACTTTTTATTCTTGCATGTGTGTATTGTACAAATGGCCCAGTAAACCCATGAAAATCTATACTTTCCTCTGGGTTAAAAATCATTTTCTTTCTAGGCTCTACTCTTAGTAAAAAGAATTTTAAAGCACCAAGCCCTATGGTGGTATAAAGTGTTGTTAACTCTTCTGCCGTAAAATCCTTTACTTTTCCTAACTCTTCTGTTTTTGCTTTGGCTACATTTTCCATTTCATTTACAATATCATCAGCATCAACCACTGTACCTTCTCGGCTTTTCATTTTACCACTAGGTAATTCTACCATACCATAACTTAAATGATAAATATTTTGTGCATTTGGTAAGTTTAATCTTTCGGCAATTAATTTAAGCACTTTCATGTGGTAATTTTGTTCATCGCCAATAACATAAATGCTCTGGTCAATGGCGTGCTCCTCATATTTTTGTTGTGCTAACCCAATATCTTGTGTTATGTAAACACTTGTTCCATCACTGCGTTGTACAATTTTTCTGTCTAAGCCATTCGTAGTCAAATCTATCCAAACACTTGCATCTTCATCTTGTACAAATACATTTTTTTGTAACCCTTCTTCAACAATTTTTTTGCCTAATAAGTACGTATTGCTTTCGTAATAAGCTTTATCAAAATCGGCACCTACTTTTTTATAGGTAATGTCAAAACCTTCATACACCCAACTGTTCATTTTCTTCCAAAGGCTAATTAAGTCTGGCTTACCAGCTTCCCAATCTAAGAGCATTTGTTGGGCTCGTTTCATTATTGGTGTTTCCTTCTCCGCCTCTTTTTCATTTATTCCTTGTTTCTTTAATTCATTAATTTGCTTCTTTAACTCATCATTAAATTTTACATAATATTCACCCACAAAATGATCACCTTTTGTATTCGTACTTTTTGGGGTAGCGCCATTAGCAAATAATTGCCAAGCAATCATACTTTTACAAATATGAATGCCTCTATCGTTTACAATACAGGTTTTTATTACTTCGTTGCCATTTGCTTTTAAAATTTCTGCAGTACTCCAGCCTAAAAAAATATTACGCAAATGCCCAAGGTGTAATGGCTTATTGGTATTGGGAGAAGAGTATTCTACCATTACTTTTTTGCTATTCATTTCCTTTTTCCCAAAACACACATCTTTATAATTACGTGTTAAAATAGTTAGCCAATATTCATCAGCAACCGTAAGGTTTAAAAATCCCTTTATTATATTAAATTTTGTAAAAATGGATTCTTCTTTTTGAGTAAGATGTTGCCCTAATTGGTTGCCAATATCATCTGGTGAAAGTTTTAACGATTTTACTAAGCNAAATAACACTATGGTATAATCACCTTCAAACTCAGGCTTAGTTTGGTTTAATTGAAAATCTTTATTGGTAAAGGATTGATTAAAAAGCTCATTTAAACTCTGTATTGCAGCTTGTTGTATTTGTTTTACGATCGACATGTTGCAAATATAGTTGAAAGTTAAAAATTGAAAGTTGAGAATTCAAACAAGGCTACAACTCGTAATCCATAATTCATGACTCATAATTGGCTTTTGAAGCCTATATTTGCACACTTTTTAAAAATTATGATTAGTGTAAATAACGTAACCCTTGCTTACGGCAAACGGGTTTTATTCGATGAGGTAAACATCAACTTTATTAAAGGTAATTGCTACGGTATTATTGGTGCAAATGGTGCAGGTAAATCCACTTTTATGAAAATAATTAGTGGAGATATTGAGCCCAATAAAGGTACAGTAAATATTACGCCTGGCGAACGTATGGCGGTGCTAAACCAAAACCAATTTGCATTTGACGAACTTTCGGTACTGCATACCGTCATGATGGGGCATAAAGAAATGTGGACCATTATGCATGAAAAAGATGCGCTGTATCTAAAGGAAGATTTTAACGAAGCAGATGGTATAAAAGCTGGAGAGTTGGAGGAAAAATTTGGCGAAATGGGCGGCTATACTGCCGAAAGTGATGCCGCAACTTTATTGAGTGAATTAGGCGTAAAAGATGAACTACATTATACCTTAATGAAAGATGTAGCGGCAAACATTAAAGTAAGGGTGTTGTTGGCACAAGCTTTATTTGGCAATCCAGATATTTTATTATTAGATGAACCTACCAATAACTTAGATGTAGAAACCATTAGTTGGTTAGAGAACTTTTTAGCCGATTACGAAAATATTGTATTAGTGGTAAGTCATGATCGTCACTTTTTAGATGCCGTTTGTACGCATGTAAGTGATGTGGATAAAAATAAAATTAAAACTTATACAGGTAATTACACCTTCTGGTACGAAAGTTCTCAATTAGCTGCAAGACAAGCTAGTGATAAAAACAAAAAAGCCGAAGATAAAAAGAAGGATTTATTAGAATTTATTGCCCGATTTAGTGCAAATGCAAGTAAAAGTAAACAGGCAACAAGTCGTAAAAAAGCGCTGGATAAATTGGTGTTTGAAGATATTGTACCGAGTAGTAGAAAATACCCTGGTATTATTTTTAAGCAAGAAAGAGAAGTAGGAAACGAAATTTTAAAAGTAGATAATCTTTGTTATTCGGTAGAAGGGAAAAAACTATTTGATAGAGTACGCTTTGATATTCAAAAAGGAGATAAAATTGCATTTTTAAGTAAAGACCCCCTTGCCTTAACCAGTTTTTTTGAAATAATTAATGGTAAAATAAAGGCTGATAGTGGAACCTACGAATGGGGTACAACCGTTACTACGGCTTACTTACCAAACGATAATACCGAGTATTTTGAAGGAAGTCAATATAACTTAATGGATTGGCTACGGCAATATGTGCCGCCAACAACAAAAGATGTAGATGAAGATTTTTTACGTGGCTTTTTAGGTAAAATGCTGTTTACAGGTGATGAAATAATGAAGAAAACCAATGTACTAAGTGGAGGAGAAAAGGTACGTTGTATGTTAAGTAAAATGATGTTACAAAACCCTAATGTGCTTACATTAGATGAGCCAACCAACCATTTAGATTTAGAGAGTATTATTTCGTTTAACGATAATATGGTAGCTTATAATAGTAATATTTTAATGACAACGCATGACCACCAGTTTATGCAAACCGTATGTAACAGAATTATAGAACTTACCCCCAAAGGAATTATAGATAAGCTAATGACTTACGACGAGTATTTGGCAGACGAGAGAGTGAAGGAAACGAGGGAAGAATTGTACAAATAATTTTTTAATGGTACAATGAGCTAATTCGATAATTTGCTAATCTGCTAATAGTTTTAGAGAGCTAGTAAATTTTGTTAACTTATAATTTTAAAAAAATTAGCTTATCAGCACATTCAATTATTAAAAGGTTTTGATTAAAAATAAGATTATATCATTCATCGATTTTTTTTATCCGCCATTTAAAAAATTAATGCCGGAGCAAACTTTCCGTTATATAGCCTGTGGTGGATTCAATACTGTTTTGGGCTTAGCCTTTTATTTTGTTTGTTACAAATATATTTTAAAAGAGCAAAATTTTGATATTGGCTTTTACGCCTTTAAACCCCACAATGCTGCACTTTTTGCATCATTTATCTTAAACTTTATCGTTGGGTTTACCGTAATGAAATTTGTGGTATTTGTAGATAGTAATTTAAAAGGCAGAATACAGTTGTTCCGATATTTCCTATCGTTTGTTTTTAACCTTACCCTTAATTATTGTTTGTTAAAACTATTTGTAGAAGTACTACATTGGGATGCCATACTTAGCCAATTTATTACTACTTGCATTATTGTACTGATTAGTTATTTAAGCCAAAAGCATTTTACGTTTAAAATTAAAAAAGAAGAATAGTAAAAAAAATGTCCTCTCTGTAGAAACAGGAGGACTTTAACGATTGCTTGCTATATGAAAATTTTTAAATAATTCTGTATATTTGTTTTACACTATTCAATCACTACTGGTTGAGTATTTCCTTTAACGATTCTTTGCTATTTATTAACTCATTCTCTTTAGTTATGTAAAAGTAGGATGAGTTATATTATAACCATAATTAACTTATGGTTAATTATATTATGGTAAACTTTACTTAAAATGTATAAAACCCATAATGGTATTGATTTTTAGAATAAATATATAATGATGTCCAACCGTTTTTCAGATACCTTATTTCAACTTATAAAGTCCTTAGAAAAGGCTGAAAAAAGGCATTTTAAGTTATATATAAAACGAAACTCCGCCAAAGAAGACTTAAAAATTATAGAACTTTTTGATACACTTCATAAGTTAACGGACTACGACGAAACCATTTTACTTAAAAAACTTAAAACCATTGAAAAGCCACAATTAGCCAATGTAAAAGTGCATTTGTACAAACAATTGCTNTCTAGTTTAAGGCTGCTAAAAAGAGGGGATAGTGTGGATTTNCAGTTGAACGAACAGTTAGACTACGCCCACATTTTATACAAAAAGGGCTTGTACATACAAAGCTTAAGAATTATTGAAAAAGCAAAGGAAACAGCAAGACAACACCATAAAATAAATTACTTAGTACAAGCCATTGCTTTAGAAAAACGAATTGAAACAATACATTCCAGCCGTTCTATACAAAATAGGGCTGAGGTTTTGGCAGATGAAAGTAATAACGTTAATAAGCAAATAGATATTCTAGCAAGGTTAAGTAACCTAGCTTTATTATTACAAGGTTGGTTTATAAAAAACGGGCATGCTCGAAATATAACAGACGAAAATAAAGTGACGGCGTATTTATTAAAACATATGCCGCCTAAGGCATGGCATGAAAAAGGGTTTTACGAAAAAATGTATCTACATCAGGCATATTGCCTTTATGCTTTTATAAAACAAGATTTTTTAAACTATTATAGGCATGCACAAAGTTGGGTAAATATTTTTGATGAACAATCTAGTATGATTAGGGTAGAAACAGCCAATTACATAAAAGGGCTACATACTTTACTTAGCTCTTGTTTTTATTTGCGTAACAACGAAAAGTTAAGAGAGGTACTACTGCATTTTGAAAATTTTGCCCAAACACCAAGAGTGCAAGAGCATGATAGCTTTAGAATTCAAACGTTTGTATATATATCTAGTGCAAAAATAAATCAGCATATTTTAAAAGGCACATTTGCACAGGGTATTAGCCTAGTACCTGGCATATTAAAACAATTAAACGATGATAATTTATTTATAGATGAACATCGTATTTTAATTATCAATTACAAAATAGCTTCTTTATATTTTGGTAACGAAGATTATGGAACAACAATTGATTATTTGCAAAAAATAATTAATGAAAGTAGCGATGTACGAAGCGATTTGCAATGTTATGCCAGATTGCTACATTTAATTTGTCATTACGAGCTGGGTAATTTTAGCTTGGTAGAATACCTCACTAAATCTGTTTATAGATTTATGGCAAAAAGGGAAAATCTAACTGTTATAGAAGAGGAGATATTTTCGTTTTTACGTAAATCGTTTAAAGTGCCACGTAATGAGCTGAGAGCAGCCTTAGAAAAACTATTAATCAAAATAAAAACTTTGGAAAAAAATAGGCTAGAAACTAGGTCGTTTACCTACTTAGATATTATTAGCTGGCTAGAAAGTAAACTACAACGTAAAACTTTGAGTGAGGTTTTACAGACCAAGTATGCTAATAGTAAAAANAGGAAGTATTAANACCCTTTTTTAAAAAATACAAACGCTATTATAATAAAACCTGCACTACCAATAATTGACAACCAAACTAAAGCCCAATACAACGATTCTCAATAGCCATAAAACTTTGGCAAAAAATATAAGTAAGCCNAAATAATAGTAAGCAAACATCCTAAAATAAGTAATTTCCAAAAAGCCNTTNTTATCTCTCTTGTCTTTCAAAATATTGTCAGCAATTGTTTGGGCATAATATTCTTCCAAGGCTTTTTTTAATAACTTCTATTATTTCGGTTTCGGTTTTACCGCTTCCTAAAAATTTTTGTAATCTGTTTCTCCAATTTACGCTTCGGTAAAAGCCAAATTGAAAATATGAAGACGAACGGAGCGACACCACTTCAGCCCAATCAGTAAATAAATGCTAGTTAACCAAAAAAATCTTTGCTAATCTGTGGCAAAAATCATAATTATCATCATAAAAAAATTATCGTTCTCTCTATATCTGCCATTTTTGCACCCCAAACCCCAATGGCACAATCATTGCCAAGTCTTTACAAACAAAATAAAATTTTATATCATGGGAAAAATTATAGGAATTGACTTAGGTACAACAAATAGTTGCGTAAGTGTGATGGAAGGAAATGAGCCTGTAGTAATTGCAAACGAAGAAGGACGCCGTACAACCCCGTCGGTAGTGGCATTTTTAAAAAATGGCGAACGTAAAGTAGGCGATCCGGCTAAACGTCAGGCTATTACAAACTCTCAAAATACCATTAGCAGCGTAAAGCGCTTTATGGGGCGTAGGTTTGATGAAGTTGGCGAAGAGTTAACTCAAACTAGCTATAAAGTAGTAAAAGGCGACAATAATACAGTTCGTATTGACATAGATGGCAGACAATACACGCCACAAGAAATAAGTGCAATGGTGCTTCAAAAAATGAAGAAAACTGCCGAAGATTACCTTGGGCATGAAGTTACTGAAGCGGTTATTACAGTACCGGCTTACTTTAACGATGCACAACGCCAAGCTACAAAAGAAGCTGGTGAAATTGCAGGTCTTACTGTAAAGCGTATAGTAAATGAGCCTACAGCTGCGGCTTTGGCTTTTGGATTAGATAAAGGTGGAAAAGATCAAAAAATTGCTGTATTCGACCTAGGTGGTGGTACATTCGATATTAGTGTGTTAGAGCTTGGCGATGGCGTTTTTGAAGTAAAAAGTACCAATGGCGATACATTTAGGTGGCGATGATTTTGATAAGGTAGTAATGGATTGGTTGGCAGATGAGTTTAAAAAAGATGAAGCTATTGACTTACGAAAAGATCCCATGGCTTTACAACGCTTAAAAGAAGCAGCAGAAAAAGCTAAAGTTGAATTAAGTAGCAGTACCGAAACCGAAATTAATTTACCGTACATAACCGCTGTTGATGGTGTACCAAAGCATTTGGTAAAAAAATTGACTAGAGCAAAGTTTGAAAGCCTTGCTGATAAGTTATTTGACCGTTGCTTACGCCCTTGTGAACAAGCCTTGAAAGATGCAGGAATGAGCACAGGCGAAATTGATGAAGTAATTATGGTAGGTGGTAGTAGTCGTATTCCTAAAGTGTTAGAAATTGTAGAAAAATTCTTTGGTAAAAAGCCAAATAGAGGGGTAAACCCAGATGAGGTTGTGGCAGTAGGTGCCGCTATACAAGGTGGTGTTATGACAGGCGAAATTAAAGATGTATTGTTGTTAGATGTTACTCCATTAAGTTTAGGAATAGAAACAATGGGTGGCGTAATGACCAGATTAATAGATAGTAACACTACTATACCTACTAAAAAAAGTGAGGTATTTAGTACCGCTAGCGATAATCAACCCGGTGTACAAATACATGTACTACAAGGCGAACGCCCAATGAGTAATCAAAATAAAAGCTTGGGTATGTTTAACCTAGATGGTATACCACCAGCACCAAGGGGTGTACCACAAGTAGAGGTTATTTTTGATATAGATGCTAATGGAATTTTACATGTAACTGCAAAAGATAAGGGTACTGGTAAAGAGCAAAAAATTACCATCCAAGGCGGTAGCGGTTTAAGTAAAGAAGAAGTAGAAAAAATGAAAGCCGAGGCTAAAGCTAATGAAGCAGCCGATGCAATAGAAAAAGAAAAAGTAGAAAAAATTAATCAAGCTGATAGCCTCATCTTCCAAAGCGAAAAGCAATTGAAAGAATACGCCGATAAAATACCTGCCGAAAAGAAAGGTGCTATTGAAGCTGGCTTAGAAAAACTAAAGGAAGCACATAAAATACAAGACCTTGCCGGTATTGATACTGCCATGGCCGAAATGAATGCCGCGTGGACTGCTGCAAGCGAAGATATGTACAAGCAAACGCAAGGGGATGCTGCACAGCCTGGTGCTGATGCTGGTGGTGAGCAAACGCAACCTGCAGATAGTAAAGTGGAGGATGTGCCGTTTGAGGAGGTGAAGTAAAAGTGAAATGTCAGCTTTGTAAGTGTTTAGTAATTCGGTAACACTTTTTATTACTTGTCTTGTAAGTTGAACGCCTCACTTCAACTTATAAGACATCTTTTTTATTTGAAGCCTCTGCAATATCAGCAGGCTTTTGTCTATCAAATAAGTGCTAGATTTTTTAAGCTAAGGAAATGCTTTACGTTCCATTACCAAATTGGTAGAAAATAAAAATATAGCACCAAAAAATGAGAAAAACTATTTATGCCTAAACCAACAATCTACTCTATCGTTTTCATAGGCCTTAAATGTTGTATTTATAGGCTCTCCATGTAGAAAATTCTGGTTATATTTTGTTCGTACTAAATAATTAAACGCACCCATATCTCCGGTGTATTTTGAAGTATTATCTGCATTATGCTGTTGGTGTATTTTACAAAGATTTTGCAGAAAGTTTTGCATAACGTTTATACTTCCACCAATAATTCCGCAGTTTAGTAAAGAGGCATTTTTAAACTTTTCTTCGTACACTGCATAATCATCAATTTTACTACGTAAGTGGTTAGAGTGTTGCTGCATCCACTTGTTATTTAATGTTTTAGGCTCATCACCACAAAAAATACTAGTAGGGTTATTTATAAAAAGTGGTTGTATAAAAGGATTATTAATTACCTCTACATCTGCACTATCAGTTACAAAAATGGAATTAATAAATTGTGCATTGGAGTTTAAAAAATCTTGATAAACAAAATACCTAAAAACATTCGGATTATAAGTAGGGTTGTAGGCTGTCTTAATAAAAATAATATTAGCAGTTTGATATAAATTACAGGTATGCTCAGAAAAGTGGTTATGAAAAAGTATACCCATTAAGCCTAAAGCTGTAATAGAATCAGCCCATTTTTTTACATAGCTATAATCATTTGCAAGTAGTACAGTATTTCTATTTACATCATGTACTCCTGTAAAATGGCATGCAGCAATTATTGTTTTATGTTTTACTAAATTGGAGTGCATTTCAACTAATCTATTGCAGTAATGGATTACTATTTTGTTTTAAAATAGAACAAATACTGGATGGGTTATTTCTATAATAAATATAGGTACGTAAATCAACTTTTTTTACTATATTTTTCGCTAACTTTTTCAAAAAAGTGCGCATCAGCAGCATACATATTTTCAAAAGCATACTTAGAAAACACTTCTTTTTTACCAAAAAGTGTAGCAAACAAAATACAATCATCTACATGAATTATTTTATTAAAATCGTATTTATCAGGAACATAATAATCTTCGTTACTATTTACGACTGTATTGGTAGTAGAAGCTATTAGGTCTGCATTATTCATCTCATTTAAACAGCTGCTTAGATGATTTGGTTTGTACTCATCATCTGCATCAATAATGGAAATATACTTACCCGAACTTAGCTGTACACCTTTATTAATAGACTTGGATTGCCCACAATTTTCATGTCGCAAATAGGTAACTTTATATCCTACATATTTCACATAATGTAGTAATTGGTTATAAGGATCATTATCGCTGCCATCATCAATAATTAGTAATTCAATATGGGTAAAATCTTGATTAAGTACAGAGTCAATTGCTCGTTTTACCAAATTAAAATCGGTATTGTAAACCGACATAATTACCGATATGTCTACTGACGTGTTCATTNTATTATTAATGTGTTATAGTACAAAAGTAAGCTTACNATTTTAATTTGCTAATTGAGTTTGTTCTTTAAATNATAGTNAGCTTAGCCACTAGCATAAAAATAATTATTTCTTAACCTAACNAAAACTGAATAGGGAGAGATTAAAATCTCTCCCTATCAANTAAAAATACTAGACTAAATTTTATTTCTTTGGCATTAATACCGCATCAATTACATGAATAACACCNTTACTTCCAGCAAGATCTGCTGCAGTAACATTAGCACCATTAATTGCTACTTTACCATCTTTAATAGTAACTTTCAAATCTGTACCTTGTAAAGTTTTTACAACTTGGCCATCTTTTAAATCAGCAGCTTTTACATTACCAGCTACTACGTGGTAAGTTAAAATGTTTGTTAAATCAGCCTTTTTTTCTGCCTTTAATAAACCATCAACTGTACCTGCAGGTAATGCAGCAAAAGCAGCGTTAGTTGGTGCAAAAATAGTAAACGGACCAGCACCTTTAAGNGTTTCTACAAGACCAGCAGCCTTTACAGCAGTAACTAGTGTTGAATGATCGGCAGATCCGATTGCAATATCAACTACATCTTTAGCTACTTCAGTAGGTTTTGGNGTAGAATCATTTTTTACTACTGGCGCTGTTGCTGTTTCTTCAGTTTTCTTTTCAGCTTCTCCGTTACAAGCCACTAATGAAATAGTGCAGATAGCTGCAACAAATAATAAATTGAACATTTTTTTCATAAATAATTTTTTTTATTTAACATTAATCTGTTGTAAAAGTTTAAAATTTATAATTTTTTAACATAGTAAATCTGATTTTGTTAATCGGATATCGATTATTTTAAGTTTTGATTAAACAATTTGTTTTGATTATGCTTTTTTTGGAATAATGGGAAATAAGTAAAAGTTTTTTTGTAGAAAAAAGTATGAAATAAAAAAGGAGTAGCTAAATAGCAGCATTATTTAGTTTTAATCTACTAAAATAGTTGTAGTTGTTCAGTCTTTTTAATGATGATAGTAGGAGTTGAATTATTTGTGATAGTAAAAAGGGTTGATGCTTCGTTTCTACTTGCAACTTCAATTAAGGTATTAGTAGAATTAGTTTGAAATAATTCTTTAACTAAATCGGGTGTATTATTTTCTTTGGATAAATGTGCTAAAATTAAATGAGATAAGTTTTCGTTTTTATGTTCTACAAATAATTCTAGGGCTTGTTTGTTTGATAAATGCCCTTTACCGTTTCGAATTCTATTTTTTAAGTGGAGTGGGTAACGTCCATTTTCTAGCATTACTTCATCGTAATTACTTTCTAAAAAAAGAGCATGGCATTTAGCAAAATAGTTTTTTACATTAGCACAACAAACACCAATATCTGTAAATACACCCACACAAATAGTAT
>JGI25911J50253_10000700_pt1 | contig 11510 bp, 10 predicted proteins | sample LauGreSBDMM110SD_3_FD_50253 | JGI IMG/M metagenome (IMG submission 50253) | reverse complement strand
AAAGTTAGACCTGAATTACTACGTTTTGATGCCATTACTTAAGACCTATAGCCTTTGCTGCTCGCTTTAAATCTGCTGGAATAATAATTGGTTTACTTGATGTATTTAACACCCATTGCACATCTTTTAATCCATTTCCAGTCACAGTTACCACAATAGTTTTACCCTTAGGTAGCTTTTTTGCAGCTTTCATCTTGATCAGTCCAGCAATACCCGCTGCGCTAGATGGCTCAACAAATACACCCTCTTTTGCTGCAACTAAACGGTAAGCGCTCAAAATTTCTTTATCAGTAACTGAATCAATTAAGCCTTTTGATCCAATCATTGCTGCTACTGCTTGGTCCCAGGAGGCTGGATTTCCAATTCGAATTGCAGTCGCAATAGTTTCAGGATTTGTAATAATTTTGTTCTTAACTATCGGAGCAGCACCTGCTGCTTGAAAGCCCCACATCATTGGCAAACTTCTAGACATCCCTGCCTTTTTATACTCTTGATACCCCTGCCAGTAAGCGGTGATATTTCCAGCATTTCCCACTGGTAAGCAATGAATATCTGGTGGTGCTCCTAACATATCTGTAACTTCAAATGCTGCTGTCTTTTGTCCCTCAATTCGATAAGGGTTAACTGAATTTACGAGTGCGACTGGATAATTTTCAGATAACTGTCTAGCCAAGGTCAAACAACTATCAAAATTACCTTTTACCTGCACCAGCACTGCGCCATGGGCAATTGCTTGTGCCAATTTACCCATTGCAATTTTTCCTGCTGGCACAAGTACAACTGGTTTCATTCCAGCTTTACTTGCATAAGCAGCAGCACTAGCACTGGTATTACCAGTTGATGCACAGATAACTGTTTTGGCACCTGCTTCAGCTGCTTTTGAGATTGCCATAGTCATACCACGATCCTTAAAGGATCCAGTTGGATTATTTCCTTCTACCTTCAACCATATTTCATTTCCTAACATTTCAGATAAAACACATGCATAAACAAGTGGTGTGCCACCCTCGCCTAAAGTAATTACTGGAGTTTGATCTGTTACGGGTAACCATTTTCGGTACTCATTAATTACTCCACGCCACTGGTGGGCACCTTTTTTCCCAAACAACGCCATTAAATAACACCTTCTACGCGTAACACACTTGCCACATCACTCACCGCTGAGAGCTTTGATAAATCTTTTACTGTGGCAGATAGTGCTGATTCAGAGGAGTGGTGAGTCATAACAATTAGCTCTGCCTTATCCCCTGCTCCACTTTGCCTAACTGTTTGAATAGAAACACTGTGGGATGCAAAGACATGTGCGACTGACTCTAAAACACCAGGTTTATCCGCCACATTTAGCCTAATCAAATATCTAGTTTTGATCTCTCCGATTGGTGCAATTTTAAGTGAAGCGTAATCACTCTCTTTTGGTCCAACACCACCAGAAACTTTATGACGAGCAACTGCTACTAAATCTCCCAGAACCGCACTAGCAGTTGGCTCACCGCCGGCGCCTCTGCCATAAAACATCATCTGGCCAGCAGATTTGGCCTCTACGAATACCGCGTTGAATGATTCACGAACTGCAGCAAGTGGATGATTGCGTGATATCAACGCAGGATGCACTCGTACTGAAATTTCACCTTCGGCAGTTAATTCTGTTATTGCTAGCAATTTAATTACCATCTCCATGGTTTTAGCAACCTTCACATCTGCGGCAGTAATTTTGCTTATTCCCTCGCGATATACATCTTTGTCTGTCACCCGGGAGTGAAATGCTAGTCCAGCTAAAATTGCGGCTTTATCAGCAGCATCAATTCCTTCAACATCAGCAGTTGGGTCTGCCTCTGCAAATCCAAGATCTTGTGCTTGCTTTAAAGCATCCTTGAATGCAGTTCCCTCTTCATCCATTTTGGTCAAAATATAATTTGTCGTGCCATTTACAATTCCCATAATTCGCACCACATGATCACCTACTAAAGATTCGCGTAGTGGTCGTAAAATTGGAATTGCGCCAGCAACTGCTGCTTCATAATACAAATCAACATTTGCCTTAGCTGCTGCTTCATACAATGTTGCGCCATCTTTAGCTAATAATGCTTTATTGGCAGTTACAACTGATTTACCGTTCTTTAAAGCTGCAAGGATTAATTCTTTAGCAGGTGAGATTCCACCCATTACCTCAATAATTAAATCTATGTTTGGATCATTGACAACAGAGGCTGCATCATCAGTTAATAAACTGCTTGCAATGCCCACTCGTTTGGTGTTGATATTTTTGACTGCTACCTTAACTAATTCCAGCTCTGCACCAGCGCGAGATGCTAAATCTGCTTTGTTATCAACTAATAGGCGGGCAATCTGAGAACCGACTGTGCCAGCACCTAGCATTCCTACTTTAAGAGTTTTCACTGGAGAAGTATCTCAAACTTATGACATCTGCCGTGGCGCTTGAATTACATCAAGATTTAGCAAATCAGCCTCAGTTTCTCTGCGTAAAATCTCTCTAGCACTGCCATTTATAACAGCAATCACTGAAGGCCTTGGAATGTGATTGTAATTGCTGGCCATACTTCGACCATAAGCACCGGTGGCCGGTATCGCCAATAAATCGCCAATCTTTATATCACTGGGCAATTCGATATCTGAAATCAAAATGTCCCCAGTTTCGCAATGCTTACCAACAACTCTGGTTGAAATGCTTTTTGCAGTAGAAGTGCGATTTGCCAAAAAAGCTGAGTAGGTGGCGCCATAAAGTGCTGGGCGAATATTCTCACTCATTCCACCATCAACTGATACATATCTACGAATTGATCCATCATCGAGGGTGACCGATTTTGTAGTTCCTACTAAATATATTGTCGTAGTTGTTGGACCGACAATTGCTCTGCCTGGCTCAATTGAAATCTTAGGAACAGAAAGATTTAGTTTTGCACATTCACTTTTAATTACCTTAGCAATTGCTGGCATTACATCCTGCGGTGAAATTGCTTGCTCAGCTTTTGTGTAGGCAATTCCATAACCTCCACCGATATTTAACTCTGGTAACTCTTTTGCATATTTATCACGAAATTTTGCCAGCACATCTACTAGCCGCTCTGCTGCCGCCTCAAAACCACTTACTTCAAATATTTGTGAACCTATATGACAATGCACACCGGCTAAATTCAATGATGCGTAGGACATGCACTTATCAAGTGCCTCACTAGCAGCCCCAGATGCAATCGAAAAACCAAACTTCACATCCTCGTGAGCGGTTGAAATAAATTCATGTGTGTGAGCGTCAATCCCAGGAGTCAATCTCAAATAAACTTTTTGAATCTTGCCAAGACTCTTTGCAATCAAAGCCACTCGCTCTAGTTCATCAAATGAATCAATCACAATTGTGCCTACTGCACATTTAATTGCAGTGGTTATTTCATCCGCTGACTTATTATTGCCATGAAACTCAATATCACTGGCAGGAAAATCAGCAGCTAGTGCAACTGCTAATTCACCACCACTACAAACATCTAATCCCACTTTTAATTGTTTTAGCCACCTTGCTACTTCAACACAAATAAAGGATTTTGCTGCGTAATAAAGCTGACCTGAACCAAATGAAGTATCAAGTGCAGTGCGCCAAGCATTAGTTCGCATAAAAAAGTCATCTTGGTCTAAAACAAATATTGGGGAGCCAAACTCTTTCACTAGATTAATCGCCGAGCAACCAGCTATCGACAGCTGCCCACCATATTGATTTTCATCCACAAACTTTAGATTTGTAGAAAACAAAGCAGTCGGATACTTACTATTTGTCATTACATCTTCTCCGGGGCACTAACACCTAGTAAATCTAAACCATTATTGATTACTTGCGCAGTTGCCATTGAAAGTCCAGCACGGGCTGAGTTCAATGAGCTAGGTTTTTCATCACCAAGTGGCAGTACTCGGCAATCATTATAAAAACGGTGAAACTGGCCAGCAACCTCTTCAATATATCTTGCAACTCTATGAGGTTGGCGCATTAGAGCAGCAGATGCAACAATTTTTGGATACTGAGCAATTAGACCAATTAACTCTCGCTCTCTTTCATGCACAAGTAATTCTGGTGAATAAGCGTCTAAACCAAATTTTATTCCAAGATCTTTAGCATTACGAAGAACGGCACAAATTCGAGCGTGCGCATACTGCACATAATAAACTGGATTTTCATTTGTATTTTTCTTTAATAAATCAACATCCATCACCATTGGTGTATCAGTTGGATATCGAATGAGTGTATATCGGGCTGCGTCTTTGCCAACTTTTTCTACTAACTCCTCCAAGGTAATGATGATTCCAGCTCGTTTAGAAAGTTTTAATTCCTGGCCACCTTCAATGATTTTTACCATTTGACCAATTAGTATTTCAACATCATCTTCTGGGTTATCACCCGCACATGCTGCCATTGCCTTTATCCGACCAACATAGCCATGATGGTCAGCACCCAGCATATAAATACATAAATCAAATCCGCGCTCTCGCTTGCTGATGTAATAAGCAGAGTCAGATGCAAAATATGCAAAAGATCCATCTGACTTAATCATTACTCGATCTTTGTCATCACCAAAATCAGTTGTACGTAGCCAAGTCGCACCATCTTCTACATATACATGGCCTAAAGATTTCAATTTATCCAATATGTGATCAAAGAAGTTATTTTCATAGAGGGTTCGCTCAGAAAACCAAGTATCAAAATGAGTGCCAAAATTATCTAAAACTTTTTGCTGCTCAGCTAACTGCAACAGATAACCAGTATCTCTAAATGCTGCAACCGATTCTGCCTCTGCCAGTTTAGTAAAAGTAGGGTTTGCTTTGGTTATCTCACTAGCTAAATCAACTATGTACTCACCGTGATATCCGTTTTCAGGGATAGCAATCTCTAATGCAGCAGCGCGTAATGATTGGCCAAACAAATCCATCTGATTGCCACGGTCATTAACATAAAACTCTCTTGATACCTGTGCCCCAGCAGCTGTTAATACCCGGCCTAAGGAGTCACCAACCGCTGCCCACCTGGTGTGCCCCAGATGCAAAGGCCCAGTTGGATTTGCACTAACAAATTCAAGATTAATTTTCTTTCCAGTAAGTGAGTTTGAAGTTCCATATTTCTTGCCTAAGGTAAGAATTTCCATCACAACACTTGCTTGGCTCGCACTTTCTAAAGTGATGTTTATAAAACCTGGACCTGCAATTTCAATTTTGCTAATTCCATTAGGCGTTAATAAATTATTCTCAGTAAGGGTTTTAGCAATCACCTCAGCAATCACCCTTGCTTGCTTATTTGCAACTTTAGCCAGAGCTAATGCGATCGAGGTTGCATAGTCACCATGTTCACGATTCTTAGGACGATCAAGGATTAATTTCTGGGGCAATTCACAATCTAACTCCCCGTTGCCTTTGGCCAGTGCCAGCGCTTTAAGGATTGCTTGCGTAACCTTATTTTGCACTGAATCTGCACTCATTTGAGCAAGGTTACCCGCTTGAGCATGCTAAAGGTCGTTGGATTTTGGTGATGCCGCCATTTACACCGTAATCTTTCCCCCGCACTCAAGAAATAATTGCGGGAGTGGTGAAATGGCAGACACGCAGGTCTTAGGAACCTGTGCTTCGGCGTGTGGGTTCAAGTCCCACCTCCCGCACCAGTTGTAATTAAATTAATGGTAGGGAAGGCTAAGGGCATGGCTGAAAAGAAACTACTTAGTTGGGTTGGATTTAAGAGTGAGGAAGAAGGCAAGTCTGCGCCCGCTCAAAATGCGTTAGAGCGTATTCGTGAACTTGAAAGCCAATTAAATGATCTGCGCTCACGCCGTGATATCACTGGATTAAGTCGTGAAGAGTTTGAAATTTTGGCAACTGAAACTGCTATGGCAATGGTCAAATCTGCGCAACAACGAGAAGCAAGAGCTAATGCTGCGGCACAAAAAATAGTTAGCGAAACAAATCGGAGTACTAAAGAAAAACTTGAAGCCGCTGATTCTAAAGCTAAAAGCATTCTTTCATCAGCAGAATCTCGCGGCCGTAGATATATTGCTGCTGCTGAAGGTGACGCTGCTGATCTAGTAATTGCTGCTGAAGGTGAAGCAGATCAAATCCTTAATAAGTCAACGCGTGAAGCAAATGCGCTAACNGCTGCAGGAAAGCGNGATGCACAAAAGCTAATTGCAGATGCCGGTAAGAGTATTATTGATTACCGCTCTTGGTTATCTTCAGCGATATCTGAAGCAGAGCGACTTCACCGAACTCAGAATGCATCTTTAAATGCTGCTGAAAATGCAATCCAGGAATCAAGACAGAAGTTGAAGCATGCCTTTGATCGACTATCACAATTGCAAGATGATATTTACGCGAATTTGGATTCTGAGAATAGACCAACAAACAAGACTTTTGTTGCAGGAGCGGGNAAGAAAGCTGCNGCTGCCGCTGCNAAAAAACAAAAAGCAATAAATACTAAAAATAGTNCTGGCAAAAAGAAAAAGAAATAACTCTTAAAGTTGGAGTTAGCCATGCTTAACTTATTAGCATTGGATAATTGAGTGAACACAAAACCGGTGAGTGGCAAGGTTGACGTTCGCCATATTTCATCAATCGATGGTTTACGTGCTATCGCTGTTACTGCTGTCGTTTTATATCACTTGGGAATCTCTTGGATTCCAGGTGGTTTTTTAGGTGTTGATTTATTCTTTGTTATCTCTGGCTATGTGATTACCAGACTAATTCTTGATTCAATTAATCAATCAAGTGCGTTAGACCTCAGAGCCTTCTACGCAGCAAGGTTGCGGCGAATTTATCCTGGTTTTATTTTTATGGTGATTTGTACCATTATCTTTATTGGCGTTTGGGCACCGGAGGCAATCAAACGTTTCTTAACCGATTTACCATACGCACTTACTGGCAGCATAAATTGGTATCTAGTTGCAAGAAATCAGGATTACTTTGAAACAATAGGCCGCCCACCCTTGCTGCAACACACTTGGTCCCTGGCAGTTGAATTACAGTTTTATCTGATCTGGCCAATTATTTTATTAACTGTCTTGAAGTACTTTGGAAAGAAAAATGTCGCAAGAATTGCATTGGCAATTGCAATAATCTCAGGTGTAACTCTATTTATTGTCTCCCTCAGCCTTGATCAAGCAAACGCTAAGCAAATTAGTCATATTTACTTTGGCACTGACACTCACTCACTTGGGTTATTTCTTGGTTCAGCGCTAGCTGTTTCCTGGATTCCACAAAACCTTAGCGCAGCTATAACAAAACGTGCTCAAGATGTCATTGATGGCATCGGAGTAGTTGGCTTACTGGGATTGATTTCAGTCTTTTTATTTATTGATCAATCAAATGCAAATCTTTACCGAATCGCTTTCCCATTAGCTGGCATATTTGGTTGCCTAGTAATTATTTCACTCGTTCATCCAGCCTCAAGATTTGCACCAATAATTAGTACTGCCCCCTTTCGCTGGGTGGGCCAACGTAGCTATGGAATCTATATTTGGCACTGGGTAATATTTCAAGTGACTAGACCTTCAGTTGATTTATCTGGTCAAACCTGGGCGCTTTATCTGGCACGAGTTTTATTGGTGCTAGCCCTTGCCGATATTTCACTGCGTTGGGTTGAGATTCCATTTAGACAAGGTGCAGTACAAAACTGGTTTCGTGGAATGAAATACCGCTCTGCAAAGGTAAAGCTACGCCAACAATTATCACTACTAACCTCCATAATCACAGTACTTGCTATTACCTCTGTAATTTCAGTTCAAGCAATAAATCAAGCTGACCAAATTTCAAATAAAGTTCTTGAGGAGATAATCCCGATTGAACCAAATCAGCAGGATTTGGGTAGTACGACTGGGCTTTGGGTGACTGGTGACAGTGTTATTTTGGGAATTAGAAGCAAGCTAGAGAGCAAGGAACATATCTCATTAATTAACGCCAGGGTTGGCAGGCAAGCACCTGAATTGCTAGCAGTGATGCGAGTAGATCAAACCTCAGTTCCATCTTCACCTGTGATATTTAATTTGGGTAACAACAACGCTTTGTCTGAACAAACCGTAATTGATATTTTTGAGACTATAAAAAATCAACCACAAATTATCGTGGTTAACACCGCAGTTCCCAGGGCATGGAAAGATGCAAACAACGAGATAATTTCAAAAGTTTCTGCGCGATATCCAAATGTAAAATTAGTGGATTGGGATCGAATCTCTAAAGGTCGACCAGAATTATTTGCTCCTGATGGTGTTCACTTAAGCCCAACTGGCTCTGACGTATATGTTGATTTAGTTTTGAGTCTCTTTACTAAAACACCAGCATAAGATTTAAAAAATAAAAATGGCCCTTAATTTTCTTAAGGGCCATTTTAGTATTTAGATTAAGACCAGCTACCTGGCAATCCGTGAACTTTTCCGGCAACTACTTCACCATCTGAATAAACTGTGGATACTCTTACTTGAGCCCAACCAGTTCCATCATTTTTGGTAATTTGTTGCTTTAGTTGTGTTGCTGGAACGGTGGCAACTAATTTCCACTCACCAACACCATTTGTGCGCAGCTCAACGTTGTAACCAGTGATTCCTTCAGATGCTGTAGGAGTCTTCCAATTAACAGTTGCACCGCCATCGTTGTATATAGAAACGATTCCGACTGGTGCTTCATACGCACCAATTGGCGCTGAACTTGGCTCAGTTGTTGGTTCAGCAGATTCTGAAGCTGCTGGAGTTGGTGTAACAGTTGCAGTATCAGAGGATGAATTCTTTGAAATCACTGCAACTGCCAAAATTAAAATACCCACTACAACAGCAATAACAATGCCTCTAGATGAAGAAGAGTCATTACTTGCAGTTGATTTAGGCTTGTAAGAAACTCCTGATGAAGACTTTGGTGCACTTGAGATAGATGATCTAGATGATCCACTTATCGGAACCGCTGGAATGGAGTAGCGGACCGCAGATTTACTAGATTTTGTAGCACTCTTTTTGACCTTACGCTTTGTGGTCGTGCGCTTAGCACTTTTTTTCACAGCGCGTTTTGGTGAACTTCTCTTTGCAACAGACTTCTTCGCTACCTTTTTCTTTGCGGCCACTTAAAACTCCTTATTGATCAGTACTGATAAAAAAATTTACCAGCAGGGTAAGAATAGTTGAACTTTCCTTAGGGGAGGAAGAGATAAGGATACAACAGTAAATATCTAATTTAGCCTAAGTGAATATGCAGTTCTATTACAGATTTGCCAGCAAAAAAGGCGCCATCATGCGTAGTGCAATGCCCCGATGACTAATCTCATCCTTCACCCTAGGTGAAAGTTCTGCCAAACTCTGATTAAAACCGCTGGGCATAAAAATTGGATCATAACCAAATCCACTATTTCCTATTGGCTCAAAAACAATCTCACCAGGCAAAATCCCTTCAAACTCTTTTTGCGTGGCTGGCCCGGTAGAATTTGGCTTATATAAAGCGACTACAGCTTTGAATTGGGCACCTCGCTGGTCTTTAGAAACTGTTTTAAGTTGGCCTAAAACTTTATTTATATTGACCAAATCACGTTGGCTACTATCTTCACCCAAATAACCACCCCAACGGGCTGAATAAATACCTGGGTCACCATTTAACGCATCGATAAATAAGCCGCTGTCATCAGCAAGGGCTGGCAGGTGGGTGAAATCTGAGATTTCCTTTGCCTTTAATCTGGCATTCTCACTTAAACTTTTCCCACTTTCGACTACATCTGGCATATCTGGAAAATCATTTAAGCCTAAGACTGCAATATCTTTTGCATGCTCATCTAGTAGCCGCTTGAATTCAGTGATCTTGCCGGTATTTTTTGTTGCCAAAACTATCTTACGCATCAGCGGCTAGAAAAATTACTGGCTTAAGGCTTGTGCTTGTAATTTTGTTAGTTGCACGCATCCTTTAGCACCTAAATCTAGTAATTGATCAAGCATGGTGCGATCAAATGGTTTGCCCTCAGCAGTTCCTTGAACCTCAATAAAATTACCATCACCGGTGCAGACAATATTCATGTCAGTTTGCGCACTGACATCCTCTTCATAACAAAGATCTAAAACAGCCACACCGTTGATGACACCAACTGATACGGCTGCTACTGACTGAATGATTGGGTTAACACCGCTACCAATATGGTTATTTGCCTTAGCCCAATTAATGGCATCTGCTAGCGCCACATAAGCGCCAGTAATTGCTGCGGTGCGAGTGCCACCATCTGCCTGCAACACATCGCAATCAATCACAATTGTGTTCTCACCTAAAGCTTTCATATCAACGACTCCGCGCAGTGATCTGCCAACTAATCTTGAGATCTCCTGCGTCCTGCCCCCTAATTTTCCTTTAACACTCTCCCGCTCTGATCTAGTGTGGGTGGCTCTTGGCAACATTGCATACTCACTTGTTACCCAACCTTCACCCTTTCCTACCAACCACCGTGGCACACCTGGAGTAAAGGATGCAACACAAAGCACGCGGGTATTGCCATACTCAACTAATACCGATCCTTCAGCATTATTAAGCCAGTTGCGGGTAAATTTAATAGAGCGCAATTGATCATTGCTCCTACCATCGGCTCTACTCACTTACTTCTCCCTTTATTCACTATTCTCTTTCTTGATATCAATTTGATCTTAACTAGATCTTATTAGAAACCGCTAAAACCTCAGGACCTAAAAATCTTTTAGCCAAGGTGGCAAACTTATCGGGATCTGCGGTAGCAACAAATCTATGGCTAACTGGCCTCACCTGATCATTTAACAATCCTGCCTCCACCAAGGTGCGATAGAGATCTTTGGCGGTCTCCTCCGCACTAGAAACTAGCGTTACATCATTTCCCATTACATAAGAGATGACACCGGTAAGTAGTGGGTAATGAGTACAGCCTAAAACCAGGGTATCAATCTGTGCCTGCTTCATCGACTTAAATAATCTTGGGCAATTTTAGTTATCTCATCCCCTGAAGTTTTTCCAGATTCAACAAACTCCACAAATAATGGGCAGGCTTTTGAGGTAACTGATAATTGTGGCGCTGCTGCGAAGGCATCTAAGTAAGCTTTGGATTCGATAGTTGCACTGGTGCCAATCACGCCGATTTTTCCACTGCGGGTTGCAGAGACTGCTCGTCTTACCGCAGGTTGAATAACCTCAATCACTGGGATTTGATAACGCTCTCTAGCATCTCGCAGCATCGCAGCACTTGCAGTGTTGCAAGCAATCACAATTGCCTTAACCCCAGCGGCAACTAATTGATCCATAATCTCCAAGGCGTAGCTTCGAACCTGAGCTAATGATCGGCTGCCATAAGGACCTCGGGCGGTATCACCTAAATAAAGAATTGATTCACCTGGAAGCTGGTCAATAATCGCCCTAGCAACCGTCAACCCACCAACCCCGGAATCAAAGATGCCAATTGGTGCGCTCTTATTGCTTTGAGTGGGGGTGATCATTTGTGTAAGTGTAAATGGCCATGTGTAGGTGTGGGTCGCCTTGGCTAAACCCTCGAA
>JGI25911J50253_10000693_pt1 | contig 11547 bp, 10 predicted proteins | sample LauGreSBDMM110SD_3_FD_50253 | JGI IMG/M metagenome (IMG submission 50253) | reverse complement strand
CAATAGTTGTGGAGGGAATTGTGATAATTCTAAATGTAGTTGTCCGTCAACTTTAACTTCGCTGGTTTTGTCTAATTTTTTAATAACCGTAAATATTAATTCCTTTACAATTCGTGAAAAATTAAAATCTTTATACAACGAAACCTACCATTCATCAGGTTTTAGCTACATTTGGACACCTCCCAATATAGGCTAATTTATTGCCTTAAGAGCCACAGGTCTGTCTCAACAGAAGCAAATTATTGCTTCAATTCTTACTATTTTTACAAAAAAATTTGAAAAAATGAAATCAATAAAATTATTAATGGCAATGGCATTAATGCTATCCATCTCGACATGCTTCGCAGAAATTAAAAATGCCAAGGAAGAAACGGTACATATCTATGGCAATTGTTCAATCTGTAAAAGTACCATCGAATCGGCGGCCAATGTGAAGGATGTGGTCCAGGTAGAATGGAATAAAGATACAAAAATGGCGGTCCTTACCTATGATGAAAAACAAACAAATCAAGATGAAATTTTAAAGCGCATCGGTTTGGCGGGGTATGACAGCGACAAATTTCTCGCTCCTGACAATGTGTACGCTAAACTTGAAACTTGTTGCCAATATGAACGGGCAGCAAAAATTATAGCAAAAATTGAAGCCTCAAAAGCGGTAAATCTTGCTGTAGAAGAAAAAGTTGTCGCACCAATTTTAGAGATAAAAACAGAAGGGGAGCAACTACAACTAAAAGAAGTCTTCAATTCTTATTTTGCAGTGAAAGATGCTTTAGTTAAAACAGACGGTACCTTGGCAGCAACCAAAGCCGTTTTACTGTTAAATTCTATAAACGCAGTTAAAATGGAAAATTTAACGAAAGAAGAACATTCCGAATGGATGAAAGTGATGAAAGATTTGGTTTTTGATGCGGAACATATTTCGGAAACGAAAGATGCCGGCCATCAAAGAGACCACTTTACATCTCTTTCAAAGAATATGTATTCATTGATAAAAGTTTCAAAACAAGAGACGCCTACTTATTATCAATTTTGTCCAATGGCCAACAAAGGCAAGGGGGCAAATTGGTTGGCCAAGGAGAAAATCGTTAAAAACCCCTATTATGGTTCTAAAATGTTAGGATGTGGTAAAACCGTTGAAACAATAAATTAATGAGCCACTTTATTAAAAATAGGGTTCTTAGTCCATGTAATATGAGAATGAAGTCTTTAATCGTTTTTATTAAAACGAATGCTATAATTACCGTTTTTGTACTATTTTCATCAACTATTTTCGCCCAAAAAGTTGTTCGTTACGACCTTTACGTAAAAGACACCTTAGTGCATTTTGCTGGCAAAGAAAAACGCGCGATTGCGGTTAATGGTCAAATACCTATGCCCACTTTGACTTTTACCGAAGGAGATACGGCTGAAATACATGTTCATAACCAGCTTAAGGAGGAAACCTCGTTGCATTGGCACGGGCTATTTTTACCCAATAAAGAAGATGGGGTTCCCAACCTGACACAAATGCCTATTTGGCCAAATACAACTCATATCTATCGTTTCCCCATCATTCAAAATGGTACCCACTGGTATCATTCGCATTCAGGGTTACAGGAGCAAATAGGAATGTATGGGAATTTTGTCATGTTAAAAAGACCGAGCAGCCCCTCTTTTAGAAAGGGAATAGATGATTTACCTACGCTACCTATCGTTTTGAGTGAGTGGACCAATCTTAACCCCGAGAACATTCACCGGATGCTGCATAATGCCAATGATTATCCTGCATTGAAAAAGAACTCCGTTCAAAGTTATGGTGAGGCAATTTCTGCAGGTCATTTTAAAACTAAAATGAAAAATGAATGGAAGCGAATGATGGCGATGGATGTGAGTGATGTCTATTATGAAAAAATATTCATGAATGGTCTGCCAAGTTCTGAACTTAAAAGTATCTCAGGAAATGAGTTGAAAGGGGGTGACAAGGTTAGATTAAGAATTTCAAATGGGGGTGCATCATCCTATTTTTGGCTTACCTATGCAGGTGGAAAAATTACAGTGGTCGCAAATGATGGTAACGATGTGGAGCCGGTTGAAGTTGATAGATTAATTATTGCGGTTTCAGAAACCTATGATGTCATTGTAACTATTCCCGCTGAAAAAACGGCTTATGAATTTTTAGCAACGACTGAAGACCGGACAAATTCCGCATCCATTTATATTGGAAATGGAATTAAACAGTTGAAATCACCTTTACCCCGATTAAAGTATTTTGAAGGGATGAAGATGATGAATGACATGATGAAGATGAATGGTGAACTGGATGATATGGGTATGGCCATGAGTTTAAATCAAATGGACATGAATGTGGTGATGTATCCTGAAATAACTGGCGATGCTAAACCAAAACAAGATGACAATGACCCCAATCGTTATAATGCCAATGCGCTAGGAGATCTTGTAACTCTGAATTATGCCATGTTGAAGTCCCCTACTATAACAGCATTGCCCAAGGAAGCTCCAATAAAAGAATTGTACTTTAAACTATCGGGTAATATGAACCGGTATGTTTGGAGTTTAGACAATAAAGTCGTTTCAGAAGCGGATAAAATCCTCATTAAAAAAGGAGAAAATGTACGAATTGTAATATACAATGGTTCCATGATGCGCCACCCGATGCACCTACATGGACATGATTTTAGGTTACTGAATGGTCAAGGACAAAATGCTCCTTTGAAAAACATCGTTGATATAATGCCGATGGAAACAGACACATTAGAATTTAATGCGAATGTTGAGGGAGATTGGTTTTTTCATTGCCATATTTTATACCACATGATGAGTGGAATGGGCAGAGTATTTAGTTATGAAAATCAGTTGCCCAATCCATTGATTCCTAATCCCAAACTTGCGCAACGGAAACTTTTTGCAGACGACCGAGGATTTCATTTTATGGCTGAGAATGATTTTGCAACCAACGGCAATGATGGGATGGCCATGTTACAAAATACAAGGTGGAGTATAGGTTCTGAATGGCGTTTAGGGTATCATGATTCCCATGGCTATGAAGTGGAAACACACATAGGTAGGTACATGGGTAAAATGCAGTGGTTAATGCCATTTATTGGTTTTGATTGGCGTTATAGAAAGTTTGGAATAGATGAACAGGAGACAAATCTATTTGGGCAATCCAATAGCAAGGACCTAAGAAGTCTTGTTACAGTCGGCGTAAATTACACGTTGCCATTACTCATTGTAGGACAAGCTGAAATCTATCATGATGGGAATATTCGTTTTCAACTGATGAGAGAAGATATGCCTATTACCAAACGACTTAGAATGAGTTTTATGCTTAATACCGATAAGGAATACATGGCAGGTTTTCGTTACATCGTAAACAAAAACATGGGAATTACATCGCATTATGATAGCGATATGGGATTTGGTGCTGGAATTACTTTTTCGTACTAAAAACTTTTAAATTGTATATTGAGAGAACTCAAAATAACAAAATCATGAAAAAAATAATTGTTTTAAGCCTATTGTTGGCATTACCTATTGGTGTTTTTGCCCAACACCAAAACCATCAACCCCCAGCCGATACCAGTAAAACAGCGGTCAAACCCAAAAGTCCTAAAATGACCGCAATGACAATGGTAGGCACAAATCACGTACATGTAGATTACGGGTCGCCGAGTGTGAGAGGTCGGAATATTTGGAATGGTTTAGTTGCCTATAATCAAGTATGGTCATCGGGAGCTCACAAAGCTACCTGGATAGATTTTGGTCAGGATATACTCGTTGAAGGTAAAGTTATTCCAAAAGGTAAATATGGATTTTTTACTATTCCAGGTAAAGAAACTTGGAATTTGATTTTGAGTAAAACGTGGGATATGCACTTAGCAGATGATTATAAAGAAGAAAATGACATCATACGAATCAAGGTAAAACCCATCAAAAGTGAAACGTTAGTGGAAGCACTGACTTACCAAGTATTGCCCATCAATGCCAAAAAAGGCAAGATAAAATTGAGCTGGGAGTATTTGAGTGTTGAGTTTCCGTTTAAAAATAAGTAACTGATATTTTGGGGAAGAAACGACTGTTTTCCAACCTTCAATTCTTGACACAAAACAAAAATGTCGAGTATAATTCTCATTGAAAAAAGTCTAAAAATCACCAAATCCTCTGCTGGGCTTGAACCACGAAAATCTACGAATGGATGTAATAGGAGAGGTTTTTAAACGAAAAAAGTCGCCATTTCTGATGACTTTTCTGTTTGCTCCCTTAATAGGTGGAATGTTGCAGCCAATATCCTTGTGTAAAATGCTCAAATGTATATTTGTGCCATAAAACCTCAATTTTCATTCCTGTGCGTTAGTATCTTTAAGTACTTTCAACACAGGTGCAAAGTTGACCCCATTAGGCATATAACTACCCATTTTAGATTTTTGAGATAATTCTTTAGGGTCGGATAATTTTCTGAAATTACAATTTGGCGCCAGGCATTAAAGAAGTACCATCGGATACTCAATTAACCCATATCTAAGCTTGATTGAAAAAGAATACATTTAATTTGATCATACGGTCTACTTCCCTTGGTGCTTTATAACTTTTATTACTACAAGCTTGGATGTAGGAGTATTACTTTTTTCCGCCACACTATCTATTGGAACCAATACATTGGTTTCAGGAAAATAAGTAGCTGCGCAACCTTCCGCTATTGAATAAGCTACTACCACAAATTTTCGGGCTATTCGACAGACGCCACCAAAATTATTAGTAATATCAACAACATCTCCGATGCGTAAATAAAGGCGTTTCATGTCATTTTCATTCATAAATATTACTCGCCGTTCATTAAATATACCCCGGTAACGATCATCATTGCCATAAATGGTAGTATTGAACTGATCATGACTCCTGATTGTCATCATCATTAATTCATCTTTTTCCAATGCAGGTACATTTGGAACGGCGATATTAAATATTCCCTTTCCGGAAGCGGTATCAAATTTTCCCTCCCGATTACAATTAGGCAAATAAAATCCTCCGGGATTCCTGACACGATGATTAAAATCTTCAAACCCAGGAATGGTACGCTCAATATCTGCCCTTATAGCATCATACTGAAGCATATATTGATCCCAATTCACTTTGCTACGATTTCCTAAAACAGCCTTTGCCAAAAGGCATACAATGACTGGCTCACTAAGAAGTTTATCAGAAATTGGTTTTAGCATTCCCTTCGACATCTGCACTACTCCCATTGAATTTTCGCAGGTAATAAACTGGATTTCATCTTGTTGCACATCCTTGTCACTACGAGCCAAACAGGGAAGAATAAAAGCTTCCTCGCCATGCACCAAATGGCTTCTATTAAGTTTTGTAGATACATGAACAGTAAGTGAGCAATTGCGTAGTGCTTCGGCGGTAAAACCTGTATCCGGAGTAGCAGACAAAAAATTACCCCCCATAGCAAATAATACCTTTCCCTTTCCTGAATGCATAGCATGTATGCTTTCAACTACATCAAAACCATGATTGCGAGGAGGTTCAAAGCCAAAATTATCCCTGATTGAATCCAAAAACCCAACGGAAGGTTTTTCATATATTCCCATGGTACGATCCCCCTGCACATTACTATGGCCCCTGACAGGACAAGTTCCGGCCCCCGGCTTACCAATACTTCCCTTCAACAAAAGGAAATTAGCAATTTCTTTGATTGTATCAACAGCTTGTTTATGTTGAGTAATTCCCATGGCCCAACAAACTATAATCTTCTTTTTATCGCGAATGGCAAAATAGGCCTCTTCCACATCTTTATATTTTAGTCCGGTGGAGGCTATTAATTGTTCAAGATCATTACTTAAAATATGTTTTTCAAATTGATCAAATCCCGATGTGCTGGAAGAAATAAAATCTCGGTCAAGTACCAAACCCGGCTTGCAATGATCATCACGGATCATCATCAACTCCAAGGCTTGTAATAAAGCCATATCGCCATTTAACTTGATCTGCAGGAAAATATCTGTCAATTTGGTTTCATGTCCCAACAATCCTCCAATTTGCTGAGGGTTGCTGAATGCCATTAACCCCGTTTCCGGCATGGGATTAACAGAAATAATAGTTGCCCCTTTTGCCTTCGCCTTTTGCAGTGCAGTCAGCATTCTGGGATGATTGGTGCCTGGGTTTTGCCCCAATATCATAATCACCTCGGCTTGGTAAAAATCTTCCAATGTTACTGACCCTTTTCCAATTCCTAAGGATTCAGATAATGCAACGCCACTGCTTTCATGGCACATATTACTGCAATCAGGTAGATTATTTGTTCCAAATTCCCGCACAAAAAGCTGGTAAAGAAAAGCAGCTTCATTACTGGTTCTTCCGGAAGTGTAAAACATGGCCTCATCAGGGGAGGCGAGTGAATTCAATTCCTTTGCAATCCGGTCAAATGCAAATTCCCAGCTGACAGATTCATAATGAGAAGATCCTTTCCGTAAAAAAAGAGGTTCCGCAATTCTGCCATGTTTGCCAATTTCATAATCGCTTTGATTGGCAAGTTGAAATATGGAATTTTCACTGAAAAATTTAGCCCCAATTTTTTTTGTAGTTGCTTCATCTGCAATTGCTTTTGCGCCATTCTCGCAATATTCAGCAACACCATTTCGGTCATCATCAGGATCAGGCCAGGCGCAGCTTGAACAATCAAACCCCGTTTTCTGATTAAGGTTGAGTAATGCTTTAAACCCTCTGGCAGGCCCCGCTTCTTTTAAAATATGCTTCAATGCCTGCGTAACGCCCGGGATACCGGCAGCAGAATCTGATGGTTTGCGAAGCCTCAATCCTAAAAATACTTCAGGATTTTCTTCCGACGGAATATTTAGATTTTCTTCAGCCATTATTTACTAATTGCTTTGGGATTTTCATAATTATCGGATTGATCTTCATCTGTATCATCAAGACATACAAAATCCTTTTCCAACAGCAAACTAAGACTTTTTCCATTTTTTAAACCCTGTGAAAAACGAATACTCACTTTATCATTATCGGGCCAATTGATTATTTCTCCTTCGGGCACATAAAGAACAATACGATTAGATTCCAGATCTGCATGCATGGTATCGGAGGCTGTATCTGCCTTTATTGCATAAAAAAACACAGCGGAGCCAAAATTGGTTTGTGCTTCAAGAAATCCTTGTTTGGCCAAAATAGCAACTTCGAGCTTATTAAGCCTGAATCGCACTGAGTTGTCATTTATTCGAAGTTTCATAATCTAGAAAATTGTCAAATTCAGTATAAATATTAAATCGTCCGTCACGTAAAAAACCAATAAGCGTAATCTTCATTTCGCGGGCTAAACTAACTGCCAGGCTGGATGGTGCTCCTACAGAAGCAATTATTCTTATCCCGGCCATAGATGCCTTTTGGATAAGCTCATAACTCGCACGTCCACTTAATAACAAAATTGTCTGCACCAGCGGGCATAAACCTGATAATAAAGCATTTCCAATGACTTTATCCAGGGCATTATGTCTGCCAACATCCTCTCTTACTAAAATAAGATTTCCATCGGGAGTAAATAAAGCAGCCGCATGAATGCCGCCTGTCTCTTCAAAAACAGATTGCTTCTCCCTTAATGTATCTTGCAAACCAAATAATATATCTTTTGAGATAGTCATAGGTTTTCCAACCGCATTAAATGGTGATTCTATGTAATCTATCTCGGTCTTTCCACATACCCCGCAGGAAGATGAAACAAAAGATCTGCGATCAGCTCCCTCTAAATTTGGTAAAATATTTTCTTTTAAAATAACTTCAATTTTATTGCTATCCGTCCTAATATGCTCAATGGATTGAATGGAAGAAGCAGGATCAATGATAATCCCTTCGTTGAATAAATATCCAACAGCCAATTCGTCGTCGTTTCCCGGAGTCCTCATCGTAACCGAAATCTGCCTTGACATCTTTCCAGTTGGGGAGCTCCAGGTCAGTATAAAAAACAATGGATCTTCAATAGCCAATGCTTCAAGAGCGGAATGAACATTATTTTCATTCACTTTTTTGACAACGATATGTTCAATTTTGGCAATACTCATGTAATATTTAAAGGTAGATACAATTAAAACTGAAACTGAAAACTAATGCTTAAGGATATTGAATGATTTAAATTGTGTGGGGGTATCAAAGCTTATCAAGCTTCTCAAATCCTTGGGAACATATTTCAAGCCATCGGCATCTTTTAATAATTGTTTTAATGAATACCTTGAATCCTCTTTCCAATTAAGCATGTCCGCTTCTGATCCGGCAGGATAATATCCCAAAACTGGAACAAAAACCTTCTCTACAAGATTATAAAATGCTGCTGGCTTATTCTTACCGGCAAAAAAATCAATAAACCTTCTGATTTCATCCCCTGTAAGATAAGGGTAATCGCAGGCAATTAGCAGAATATCTCGACCGGGGAATTGCTTAAAAGCTGAAAGGCAGGCTGTAAGAGGTCCGGCATTATTGAATGCAGGTTCGTCAATAATATACTGATAGCCTGAAANCATTTGCTTGACTTGTTCCTTATTACAGCTTATGTAAACTGAATTACATGATTCCCGTANGATATCACACAAATAATAACGCTGTGGTTTATCATNATAAACCAGCAGGCTTTTATCGGTACCCATTCGGTCGCTATTGCCTCCGCAGGCAATTATTCCAATAAGGTTGTTTTTCAAAAGCATCCTTAACGTATCTGAAAAGGATTTAAATATTAAAATCCGAAAAATGTCTNGTACCCAATAGTTAAAAATTAAACAATCATTCCGTGAGGATCAAGCACATATTTCTTTGCTGCTCCTTTGTCAAAATCATGGTATCCTCTTGGAGCGTCTGTCAGAGATATTACCTCTACATTTACAGCTTTTGCAATTTGAATTTTATCATAAAGAATAGCCTGCATCAACTGGCGGTGATATTTCATTACAGGGCATTGTCCTGTATGAAACGAATGTGACTTTGCCCAACCCAGCCCGATTCTGATACGCAGGTTTCCTAATTTGGCGGCTTCGTCCACAGCACCGGGATCACCGGTGACATACAAACCGGGAATTCCGATTGATCCGCCGGCTTTGGTGATTTCCATTGCTGCATTTAATACCGTTGCAGGGTGTTCATGTCCACAATCATGTCCATGCCCTCTAGCTTCAAAACCTACGCAATCCACGGCTGCATCTACCTCAGGAATCCCAACAATTTGTGCAATCTGGTCAGCAAGGCTCGCGTCGGATCTCAAATCGATGGTTTCGCACCCAAAGCTTTTAGCCTGGGCCAGCCTTTCAGGAATCATATCGCCAACAATGACTACTGCTGCGCCCAACAAATGACAGGAGGCTGCGCTAGCCAAACCAACGGGCCCAGCTCCTGCAATATAAACCACCGAACCCGGCCCCACACCTGCGGTAACCGCTCCATGGTAACCAGTTGGAAAAATATCAGACAATAAAGTCAAATCCCTTATTTTGGCCATTGCCTGGTCCTTATCCGGAAACTTCAAAAGGTTGAAATCTGCATAAGGAACCATTACATAATCAGCCTGTCCGCCAACCCATCCTCCCATGTCCACATATCCATAGGCAGCTCCAGGCCTTGCAGGATTTACGTTCAGACAAATCCCAGTTTTACCTTCCTTACAATTGCGACATCGCCCACAGGCAATGTTAAAGGGCACAGAAACAATGTCCCCTACGTGAATATATTCTACATCGCTGCCGGCCTCTATTACTTGTCCGGTAATTTCATGGCCAAGTACCAAGCCTTCAGGTGCCGTAGTTCTGCCACGTACCATGTGTTGGTCACTTCCACAAATGTTGGTAGAGATTACTTTTAAAATTACACCATGATTGCACTTTCTTTTTCCAAGTTCCAATTTGGGAAAGTCAATATTTTGTACCTGAACTACCCCAGGTTTAATGTAGGCAACACCTCTATTGTTTGACATAATTATTTATGATTTAAGAAATAATTGTGCGCCAATATAATCGTTTATTTTAAACTTCCAATTTTTACCAAATATTAATTTGCTTATCGATGTCTTTAATTCTACTGATGTGATGAATGAGAAATCAAATCAGGTAAAATAGATGCAGCCACAAAAATTTCCCATTACAGAAAGTTGCGATGGTTTTTAAACAAAAAAAGAGGTCGAAATGACCTCTTTTTTCAAGTTGCTCCCTTAAAGGGTGGAATGTTGCAATTAATTCCTTCAAAACAGTCTTTATATTTTGGAAAGATTTTCCAAATCATTTAAATCTTTAGGGAATCCATGATAGATAACTGAATATCCTCCAACTAGAACATAATTGACTTCATTTTTATTCAGAGCCAATAAAAATTCTTGAAAATCTGGATTAAAAATATTCCCCATAGCTAATTTTTGCGCATTGAAAAAATTNNTTTGTCCATTTTAGGAGGATGCCCTAAAGTATAATTAAAAGAAACACTATTTAAATAGGCAAAAACCTTAGCNATTTCTTCCTTTCTCATTCCTAAATAAGGTATAACCTCTTCCTTCATTTCAAAAAGGTTTCCAGAAGTGCTATATGTCCTATCTAATTTTAGCATAATCAAATATACTATGAATTTTTAAACCTTCAATCAAATAGAAATACAACGAAAAAGCCGATCATTACTGATCGGCTTTGCTGTTTGCTCCCTTAATAGGTGGAATGTTGCAGCAGGAACTCCCGTATTTTAAGATTTAGGAAAGATTAATGGTGGATAGTATCCTTTGAATTGCCCTCCATCCTGCAAAATCACATCTACTTCTATTGAGGCACAGCCTGCACTAAATGCATCCCAAAAGGGAACTCTGGCTGAAGGTAGTCGTTGTGCGAATGAGCCGCAAATGCAGCTTTACTTTGTGCATACCCACTAAAAGAGGCAAGAACACCAACGAAGAATAGAAGTTTTTTGAGAAGTTTCATTCCCAAATCTACTGGCAATTAGTAAGCTTAAGCTACTTAAATCAAGAGTTAACAAAAGAATAATGTTATCGGCTAAACACAGTATCATAACACTTTGATTATGTAATTTTAATCCCGTTCACACGAATTAATGAGAAATTGAAAACTTAAACTCTTGGTCATGAAAAACATAATTTTACTCGCTCTTTCCTTCCTGTTGTGCTTTCCCATGCTTGCGCAAAAGCTCAACCAAACGCAAATCATTGGTAGCCATAATAGCTACAAAAGTGCCATCGCACCCGAGATTCTTACTTACCTCCGTGGCATGAATGCCAATACTGCCCAAGGACTTGAATACGAGCATGCGCCACTTGAAAAACAATTGGACATGGGTTTGAGAAACTTGGAACTTGATGTTTTTCACGACCCTCAAGGCGGCCGATATACGCGACCTAAAGGGATAGAAATAATCAAAAAAGGAGGAAACCCCAACTTCACGTTTGACCTAGAAAACAAGTTGGCTCTACCAGGTCTCAAAATGTTCCATGTGCAAGACATTGATTTTCAGTCGCATTACCTCGTTTTTGCAGAGGCCCTTCAGGCACTCAAAAAGTGGAGC
>JGI25911J50253_10000690_pt1 | contig 11559 bp, 4 predicted proteins | sample LauGreSBDMM110SD_3_FD_50253 | JGI IMG/M metagenome (IMG submission 50253) | reverse complement strand
ACCCACTAGTCGGCGGGGCTAACGTTAACTTCCGCACCACCCAGGACAAGGCCAAGGCGCTGCTGGGCAAGGACATGAACGGAATCTCCTTCGACGAGGCGGCATTCGAGCCCCACCTTATGCAGATCTACCAAGAGGTACTTAACCTACGGCGCCTGTCCACAGGGGGCCAGCTCCACTTCATCGGTACTCCGACCGAGGGGATCAACGATTACGCCGATCTGTGGGACATGGGGAACCCTACAAGGGTGGATCGAGACCCACAAGTATTCTCCTTCCGACTATCAACTAGGGATAATGTAGGTTACGGGTTGACACCGGACACGTTTGAGGCTATCATCCGCCAACAATCTGATTACCTCATTGCACAGAACATTGATGGATTCTTCATTGAGGCTAAAGATTCTTACTTCTCCTCTGAGGCCATTGAAGCATGCTTCATGGACATCCCAGAAGAAGAGCAGCCCAAGTCTCGTAGGAGATATGTACAGGGTGTAGATCCTGGAATCGCATCTGACTCCACCTGGGCTATCGTACTGGACTACACAGAGACCAACAGAATCACTGGTGTCAGGGCTAGGGCCAGAAGCGGCAAGCAGACAATCCAGGCGGTAGTCAACATGGTACGCGAGAATCACCTTCTATTCAATCAAGACTCATCCTGCCTAACCATTGTGGATGAGACTGGCTTCGGCGGTAAGCTCTTCAAAGAAGAGTTCAGCGTCATCAAGCCGCTAAGGGGGTACGACTTTGGTGGTACCAAGGCCAAGAAGCTCGACATCTTGTCCGACCTGCGTGCAGCGCTAGACAAGAGAAGGCTCATCTTCCCCAAGACTGGGGTTTGGCTACGGCTCCGCAGGCAACTACTCTCCTACAAACTTGACGACAAGAAGATTGAGCAGGATGCAGTCATGGCACTAGCCGTGGCCCTGCGACATGCGATTAGAAACAACGGCAAGGCACTTGACAATCCGTCATTCCTATACTTTGGAGGTTCTGATTAATGGCAAAGCGTAAGGTAGCACTAGCGGATGAGGCGAAGCGGTCAGTAAGTCTGGCCGAAGCGTCACTCCAGATGCGTGGCATTGACCCTACAGCCGACCCTCAGTACAACATTATCTCCGAAGCATACAGCCGTAAGCAGATGCAGGAGCCGGAGATGATGCGTCTCCGTACCCAGTTCCGACGCCATGACCACTTCTACTACCCACAGACCTCAACGCTGGGCGGTGCTGACCACTGGGCAGAAGACCCAAGCGCACGCACGGCTGGTAAGGCACACGTCTCTGTCAACGTCCACCCTGCCTACGTCAACATCCCATCGTCCATCCAGGCTATCCAGCCTATCATCAACTATGTAGCCACCGACCTCAGCAAAGAGGGTAGATCGTCAGCCGCTCGTCGAGAGCGGATTTTCTTTGCCTGGGCAGAAGCGAACGAGTTCGACGTCCGGATGGAGGAGGCCTGCCTCTACAAGTGCCTATACGGGCACACGGCAGCCAAGGTCTCGTGGGACAACAAGCGCGGCATCCCTAAGCTNCACATCATCGACACNCCTGAGAACCTCTACATGGGCTTCGGNGACTCNAACTACAACAGAGTCGACTGGGCAATCTACAGCTACGGGCTCAGCCCACAGGCAGTAGAGGAAGACTTCGGCATCTCCGTAGTGCCGGTACGCGACGGAAACAAGTGGACTCCATACACAACCGGGTCCAGCCATGCTGACCCGCTTGCCAACATGTACACCAAGGAGTACCAGCGCCAGCCCAACAAGATCAACACCGCCTACGACGAGATGCGCATCACCGTTCTTGACTACTGGTACAAGGTACCGCAGAAGGCTGGTACGCCGCCTATGGTTATGAACGCCCTCATCGTCGGCAACACCGTTGTCTCAGAGACCAAGCACCCAGANCTTGCTGGCGACCTTCCGTACATCGTACTTCGNAACAGCATCATCCCNGGTAGCCCATACGGTAGATCAGAACTATTCGACGTAGAGCAGCTTCTCCGAGAGAAGGACGAGCGNATCACTGCTCAGGCACAGATGATCCAGTCGATCGTCGGCGGTCAGATGTGGCAGCTCGTTGGAGGCGACGCACCGGATGAGGTACCAGCCAACGCAATCCCTAAGCCTGGCCGCGTGGCNACNCCTGGACCTGGNAACGAACTGCGTGCCATCCAGCCATTCATCCCACAGTTCCAGATTGAAGACTACAACCGACGCATTGACCGAGAGATCGCGGTAGTCACNGGACTCAACGACCTTCTNCTTGGCCTTGCGCCATCCAGCGTTCTCGGCTCAAGCCGAGCGATTGCCTCGCTCGTTGCTAACTACGAGCAGAGAATCGCACCTAAGCGCAAGCTNCTCTACTCCTGGATCAAGCGCGTGTGGGAAGTATCNGCACGTATGTGGGAACAGAAGGACCCGCAGATCGCAGAGATCCTCCAGGGCGAGTACCGTCTTGAGATCGTNCCACCTGAACTTACGCCACGAGATACTCTTGAACTTGCACAGACTGCACTCAACCTTGTTCAGGGCCGCATCTGGTCTGCCGAGCGCGCAATGGATCGCGTTGGCGTAGAGGACCCAGAAGGCGAGAAGGACCTGATCCGAGACGAGCAGACTGACGCAACCCTCAACCCAGCAGCGGTCATGACCATGGGTAACCTCATGGCCCTGTTCCAGCAGCTACAGGCTCAGGGCGTCCAGATGCAGCAGATGCAGGAGCAGCAGGCTCAGGCCCAGATGCAGCTGCAGGCGCAGCAGGAAAGCGCGATGAACGCCTACCGTCAGCAGGGCGCACCGGGCGGCCAGCCGATGATGAACGGTGGAGAGATGGGTAACCTACCTCCAGAGATGATGCCTGGAAACGCGCAGAACGCTGGATCAGCAATGCCTAACGCCCCTCAGGGAGAAGTATCAGCAGAGCAATTGCCGCCTGAATTACTGGCCGCACTTGGTGGAGGACAATAAATGGCACGTCAAGGTAGATTCGGTAGATCAACATCTGGTAGCCAGAACCTAAGTTCTCTCATCTACTCACTTCTTCGTGAAGAGAGGAACGATCAAGAGGACACGATGATTCGCTCGTACCGCAACAACATGCGCGGTGGCGTATCTACAAACACGTTCTCTTCTGGTGGCACGACTATTTCTGCAACCGCTGCGTCCGTTTACCAGTGGTACCTTAGCCAGGCAGATCTTGCTCGGCAGTCCGGAGACAACGCTGGATATAACAGCCTTATCCAGCGTGCCGAGGAGTTCCGGATTGCCTCACTTGGCGACCAAGAGGCCCTGCTATCTAGCGCATTCAACAACAGCACCAGCATCGACTTCTCTCTGTTCGGTGGTACTGGGTCTGGAACACTTGAGCTTGGACAGTTTGAAACCCTCATGACCAATCTTGCAAACAATCCATCACTTACCGATGCAGACAGAAGCAGGATCAGACTTACCCTGTTTACCTCTCAGCTTACCTCTACATCTGGATCACTCGGTCGAGAGTACGACGAAGGTACGAAGACTGCCGATGACCTTGTGAAGTTCTACGACAAGGAGTTGGAGAGGGCACGAGCAGCAGGCATCACGACCGATAGTCAACTGTACCAAAACATCCTCAATGCTAGGTCCAAGTACATCAAGGCAGGGGAGATTGACGCCGCGAACGCTAAGACGAAGGCTGTCGTTGATGGCATTAAGGATGAGCAGCTCGCTGTCGCTCAGGCGTTGCAGAAGTTCCTACTCCCTATCTTTCCGAAGAGATTCAGTTCCCAGTCAATAGTCAACGCTCTTAGCGCGACAGTTACTGGAGACGGCTCTGGGTTCCTCAACGCCTTGGGCGGGGCCATGCAAGAGTCGGGCATTAGAATGTCCCAACTTATTTACGACGCCGCAGCCGCTGCTGGATATAGCCAAGAGCAGATTGCCACACTTCTACAGTCAGCATCTACGTTCTCTGCCGAGGCAACGAGACTGGCACAGTTGTATCCAGAGCAGTCAAAGGACCTTCTCGCAATTGCACGACAGCTTTCGCAGGCTGCCGCAGACGGTGGATTCCAATCTGCTGGACGTGGCGCTGCTCAGAAGTTCCAGGATGCCATCGCAGCAACTGGCGGAACAGTAGGAGTTTCTGGAACATCTGACCCATACGCGACAGTAACCGCACTAGCGGAGTATGCAGCTGAGGTAGGCGTTATCGCAGACGATCCAACATTTAACGACGCGAATATGGCGGACGATGCCGCTATGATTGCCGGCGGAAACCTTAGCCTAGGTTCNGGCGACGGTTCGGTAANGNCTGTGATTGATGAGATCCTCAAGACCTACCCAGCGTATGACAAGCAGAACGTAATGATTGCCTTGGCAAATCTTCTATCAGGAAGCCAAGCCGCATGGGAGTCGAAGGACGCCTTGTACACCACAATCGGCAGATGGGTTCAGAACAACGGTCTAGATGTGGGTAGTCTACTGAGCCCAATCGACCCGACTATTGGTGGCCTAACTAGGGGGCAGGTCATGCAGTATGCTGTCGAAGCAGAGATGGCCAGAGTCGTTGACGCAGATCCCAACCTTGTCTATGTCTATCGGTATGATGCAAACACAAGGACAACTGGCTTCAGGGTTGCTTCGGTGGCTGACGTTAAGAACGACACTAACAACTACATTCCATACACTGGAAGCGGCAAGGGTAAAGAGATTGTCTATCTGCAAAGGATTAATCTAAAGGTAAGTGGAGGCAACTCAGATGCTAGCAACGTGTTTCTCATTGCATTGCCCGGCGGTGAGGGAACTTTCGGAGCCGGAGCGGCGGCAGGGATGGACAGCAACGACTACCTTGAGTTCAATATTGGTAAGTCTAGCGTTAAGCTAACGCTACAGGATCTTCAGGATATTGAAACGTTCAGCGGAGTATCAATCTTTCCGCCTGTCGTTAGCCCAGAGGATGCACGAGATATCGTAATCACACCTGAAACATACAGAGCCCTTGTTGGCACAGGCAGCTCATCTCCAGTTACTTCATGGCTATACAGTGAGTCACAGAGACGTGGTCAGGCTTGGTTTGATAGCAAGTTCAACGCTACAGGAGGGAATCTAGGTAGTACAGGCGCCATTGAAGCGCTGGTTGCATCCTACGTTGCCAAGGTCACACCGCTTGCACAGTCAAGAGGTGAGTCTGTTGATTTGTCAAGCATCGTCTCCCAGGTTCTTACGGGGGATGGGATCACTGACAAGACGGGAATGCTAACAAATCTAATCCTTTCCCAAGTGGACCCAATCATCTACACTGGCCAGGAGCGCAGGGAGTGGTATGCTCAGTTCGGCGGTAACGGCGGTCGAGGCGGCGGTATCCCAGAAGGCGTAACGCCTCCTTGGGAAGCAAAGCCAGAACCAGTAGCACCACCTCCGCCACCAAGCTGGGACTACAACGTATACCCACAAGGAAGAGACTACGGAAATAGCGCGAACCCATTCTACACTCCTAAGGTAACACCGCCGACGTTCGGGCCGGAGAACCTTACTCCTGGTGTAACTGGTACTGGTTTTGATCCTGGTGCCCTTCCTGGATACGCAAATCCAAATCAACTTAGCATGCCAAATCTTAGTGCTCCTATGGGTAGTGACTTCTTCTTTAGGAAGATCAATACACCACAGTCATCAAGCGGCCCTACACTTATTAACCGCCCAAGCAAATTCTCAGTCTGAGGTAATAGATGCCATTTAGGTCTATCCCTGGTCAGGTACCAGATCCGTACGATCCAATCAATAGCCGCGATCTTAGGATCGGTGTCAAGCCTGCCCAGGGCATGGCTATCGACACTGGTAGATTTGCCGACCTGGGCAAGGAGCTTTCTTACAACCCACTTAGGGATGAGGGTCAATTTGCTGGCTCACCTGACCTAGTAAGCTTCGCCGCAAGCGCACCTATCCGAGGAATCGGAGTTGCAGCTGAGGGGGTTGGCGGTGCGATTGGCGGACTATCAGAGTTCTTGAACAGCATTGGCCCAGTAAAGGCGTACGGTGAGACCGTTGGCAAGCCTATCGGCGAGATTGGCGGGACGATCCTTGACTGGATTGGCGGCCCGGGCCGATTCGTCCAGGACATTGCCTCAGGTCTACGGCTGGACAAGCCAGAAGATCTTCCGCTTGACGTACAGCAGGTCCTCAANTCACAAGGTAAAGAAGCTGCCATCGAGTACATGAGAGAGAAGGGTATCTCGTTTACTAACGANAAGACNATGAACCTTGCGGCTTCGCTTATCCTTGACCCACTTAACCTAACTCCATTCCTATTCGGCAAGGTTGCNCTACTACCAGCCGCACTTAAGGTNGGCGGTATTGGACTCGGCGCTAGCGTCGGGGCGGCTGCCGGGGGCGTNGGCGTTGCGGTTGGCGGAGCCGCTGGGTANAAGGCTGCTGGCAATATCATCTCCAAGCTTCCAGAAGTTCTCAGGACCAAGGTGGGATACGGGCTAAGCGATAGGGCGAAGCTGGTTCGGGCCCAGATACTTGCTAAAGAGAAGGTCACAGAGGCTCCCTGGGTTCAGTCCGTTGTTGACATTCAGGACGGACTGTTCGGCCTGACTAGCGGCATCGGCGCAACAGTAAAGGCTGCCTTCGGACTCAAGGTATCTGACGGTACGGCTATCTCGTACGGGGACGACTGGTTCGATCTTAACGAAGAGGCAGCTACTGCATTCCCAGGAGGAACGAACAAGATCAACGTTCGAAGAATGGGNCAGGCTACTCAGTCTGCTGCCCTATCTGCAACCAGGAACATTGTTGCCAAGTCACTAACCAACTCGAACGCAACAACGACAGAACTTTTTGTATCAGACTATTTCACTGCGTTAAAACTAAAGGCGGCAGATAGCCTGACCGATTCCGTTGGGTCAATCCTTCTAAAAAATGTTCCAGAGGGTGCAACCGTCGAATCACGATACGGCGTATCCGCCCTTCAACTTGAGGCTGATGTAAACCAGATCACCGAGATCCTAAACAATAGGCCAAAATCAAGACGTATCGCAGGAAGCGATTACCCAGAAATTGAGATCTGGAAGGCAAGAAGAATTGCTGCTCTAAATACTAAGGAAGTTACTAAAACAGGAAGATCCAGTGTGGACATCCAGAGGGAGGCCACGCGTATGCTTGAAACACACGACGGACTCCTTATGAAAGAGTTGACGGAGCTGATGACTGGTCAAGTAACTAGGGAGGCTTCAGTCACCGGGGCATACGATTTCCAACCAATATTAGTTGATGCCCTCAGCGGATACGCGGACACACTTGCAGGGGCAACTAAGAGCGACTTGGCCAGATCCGCCGGACCGATCAAGGCTGCGCCAGATCAGGTCTCACACGTGGTGAAGGTCTTCACAGGTGGTGGAACGATAAAGGAGGGCAAGATCGTTGGCGGAAAGTTCTTCGACGAGTACGGCGCCTTCACTACTGACGAGAGGCTTGCCAAGCAGTTTGTCCAGAGGATCGCAGGTATTCGCCACACTCAGTATGGGCACACGGTAAATAGGGTAGGAAACATCAGAAGGGCTATTGCTATCTCAGAAGGATTTGACGAACTTACCCCTAAGAGAAAGTCCTTGGTAATCAAAGAGATCTCAAAGACTCTAGGCAGGCCAGTAAGCGATCAGGATGTAAGCGCACTATCAAAGTTGACTAATGAAAAATCTACAAGACTGACAATCCTNCGTGACGACGGGCTTATTGATACTGANGTTATCGCTTACCAGAAGTCCTACGGTCTACTGGATAAGGCAGAACTATCTGCAGAGGAACTTGTCGAGGTTGGTCTTCGGCAGGATCTTGCAGAAGAGCTGGCATCTGTAAAGCCAAAGAAGGCAGATGGGGATTTCGGGGTAGCTGACGCCGTCCTGAAGCGCAAGGTGCTGTGGGCACGGGCAGCGGCAAGGCAGTTCGAAGACATCAGGAACATCGAGACTCGNGGGCTACCAAGGGCTTCCCACGAAACCGTCAAGGATGTACTTGACGAGGCCGTAAGAAACGACGCCATGCACTCAGCCGCTANCACAAAGGACCTTGATAGGCTTCGTCAGATCTGGTCTACCGTTGGCGGAAGTGCAGATGAGATTGACGACCTGATCAGGTCCACGGAGCGTGGCGGATACAGACTGGGCATTGCCCCAGTCGACAACCTAATAACCGTNCCGGTTAAGCTGGTTGTAGCCGACGCTGCNGGGCCTAGGACGGTTGTTATCAGGACCGTACAGCCNTTCGTTGACGTTACCTCNGACTTCCTAGACGGGTTCCAAGGNNTGGCCAAGAGACCTAGGGTCGGGTACTTTAACGGCATGCTAAAGAAGTTGTTTGCCCCTGTCGACCAGTCACGAATCCAAGGCGGAGCGAGGCAAAGGCTTCTGGTCTCGCTAGCACCGTGGATGACACCAGACGAGATCGTTCAGTTCGACTCAGAGATCAATCGCATTGCATCTGAGCAGCGCCTTGGCGTACGCGGTCTCGTGAGTGCCACTGGTAGCGACTCGCAGGTTACCAAGGCGGCAAACGATATAATCCAAAAACTAAGCGGGGACAGCCTAAGGGACAGGATGCTCGCAGCTGGTAAGGANGGAGTTTCTGGGTTGGATATTGACACANTCCTGCTCAAGGCTTATGCTGGAGATGCTTCCTCATCCGGAGTAACTCAATGGCTTACCGGTCAGATTAAGGCCAGGGGAATNCCAGGGATTGGGATGGGTAAGTCTATCGCAGTACTCACTGAGAGATTCTACCCAACACTTAAGTACTCAGTCAACCCAATCTTCTGGATCCAGGAGATCATTGAGTCTCCGTTCTTTGCTGAGGGCAGGGGGATTAGGACTCAAGAAGTGCTCTCGTCCCTAAAGAAGGCTGGGTTTACACCGCAAGAGCTTCGTGGAATGCTTGGCGAGCGCACATCTTCTATCGCTAAGAACCTTAACGAGGCGGCATTCGGTACCCTGATCTCCACAAGAGGCGGTATCCCATCCACCCTTAACAACGCGGCGGATGTCACGTCGTTCCAGAACGTTTGGAACAAGCTTAGAGCAAAGTTTGGGGACAGGGTTGACACCATCGCCGAGTTCAAAGAAGGCTACCGAGATATTATGGCCCTATCCGAGTTTGCAAAGAGATGGGCAAACGACATCGCCAAGTCTAGGCCGCACGAGTACCTGATCCTGCGATCACAGTACGGAGACAATGCCTCAGAGCTGGACCTCCTGCTTGGACACCTTAACGAATACAGACGTACGCAAGAGCTTTCAGCCGTTGAGGATGTTTACGGACAGTACAGGCCAGCTGGTTACGGCTGGGCCATAAAGCCATCTCCAGAAGGACTCGCACGGGTGCAGGAGAGGGCTTCTGCGTTCGAGGAGTTTGCCCTCTCTGACGACGGTCTACTAGCACTCATGGACAACCGACCTTCGGACGTCTTCAGAATGACAAGGCTTAAGGTAGTGGACGAGGCCAGGCTCTCCGGTTACAGCTCGGGAGTGCTTCGACAAAGACTATCCGTAGTGGAAGAGACTGGATCCAGACTTAAGTGGAAGATGGAGTCCGAAGGATTCTCATCCATTAAGGGATCTGACGAGCTAGAAGATTACACCGCTGCGGTCAAGTCCTTCAGGGAAGAGGCGGTGGTAGGGACTGGAAGGCAGTCATCCCTTGCCAACACCCACGAAGAGATCCTCCAGGGACTTTACCAAAGGTTCCTTCCGGAGTCGGTCGCAGCCCCTACCTTCAACGAGGTTATCACTGCACTGTCAAGCGGTAGGAGATACGGCTCTGAATTCGGACCGATCAACAACGTCATGTTCGAAGTATACGAGCGCGCAGGCGGAGACAGCCTCCTTAACCTAACCCAGCAGGAAAGGGCCACTCGTATCCAGAAGGTGATCGAAGACATCGTCAACCCTAAATCTGTCGGTGACGCCCCTGAGGCAGTGACAACCCTTCGTAACTCAACCGAAAGAATCGCCAGAACTCTATCCAGTTCTGCTATCAGAATGATTGAGAAGCACGGTGCCCAAGAGGCGCTCATGCGAGCCTCAAGATACAGATACCAAGAGACCGCAATGGCAATGGATAAGATCAACTACTTCAATCCAGACAGGAGCATGATCGAGCGCAGCATGAATCATCAGTTCCTCGGTCTCTACCCACTCTCCTACATGTTCGGCAAGGTCCTTCCAGAGATCAGCAGGTTCCTGTTCTGGAAGCCGTTCGGCGCAATCGCTCCAGGCGCAGGGTACCAGGCATACAACAAGTTTGTTGAGTACCTGGGCAGAGAGGGCCTATCGCCTGACTTCGAGAAGCAGGGCACAGAGAGACCAGACTACATGTTCTTCTTGGCCCAACTAATCCCTGGACACCCTGACGACATCGGGGTTGGAGTACCGGGCTGGCTACGACGGTCAATCTCTACGGTATCCAGGAAGGGCTACGACCAGCTCACTGCAGATACATTTGTCAAGGAAGCGTTCTCGCCTCTTGTCGATACGGGTATCGCTGGCGGTGCCAGAACATTCGTCAAGTCCCTACAAGAACTCACCTCAGGTCAGACTGATGATGAGCAACTATCAGAGACAGTAAGTTTGCAAAGATGACCCAGGTGTTCTGGGTCACGATAGTTTAGAAAAGGAGAGCCAAGCATGGCCGAGCTAGATCAAGTCGCGGATGCGACCAAGGATCAGTCGCCAGTGGCGGAGCAGCCCGCTCCAGACCCACAGGCCACTGAGCCAGAGGAAGACATTGCCACTTGGAAGCGTCGTCTTGCAGGAAAGGACCAAGCACTCACTTCGGCAAAAAAGGCAGCCGATGAGTTCAAGTCCAAGTACGAAGAGCTGGCAAAGTGGAAGGCCTCGCAAGAGGAAGCTTCCTTGTCAGAATTTGAGAAGATGGACCGCCGAGCGCGAGAACTCGAGAAGGAGCTTACAGCTACCAAGACCGAGTTCGAGCGGGAGAGACTGAAGTCCAAGTACCCAACCTACTTCGAATTCGCGGAGCAGGTTAAGGAACTGGATCAGGAAGCCCAGGCAGCCGCCTTCGAAAAGTTCATGAAATCCGCTATCGGTGGCGGTTCCACCGAAACTGTATCCGACGCCAACAGCCCTAAGAAGAATGTTGCGAAGGATAAGAAAATGAACCCTGAGGATATCAAAGAGGCGCTACGCGTCATCGGTAATCCTTGGGCAGAACTTTAGGAGATAAACTATGGCTACGTCCACAGCACTCTCCGGTCCTGCACTGAATACACTGAACTCCTTTAACGGCACGGAGGCTAACGCCTTCCAGAAGCTCGTTCAGGAACTGGTGTCTCAGCAGATTGCGCAGGAACTCCGGAGCCGCATGGTGCACCTTGTGCCAGGGAACTATGTTCCAGGGCAGTTCGTCAAGGGCACAGACCGGATTCGCTACGTGCGATATCCAGATATTTCACACAGCTTGACCGAGCTCAACGAAGGTGTCACGCCAGAGCCAACAGTAAACCTGTCGGTTACCAGCGAGTACTTCTCGGTGAAGCAGTACGGTTCGTACACGAG
>JGI25911J50253_10000687_pt1 | contig 11583 bp, 10 predicted proteins | sample LauGreSBDMM110SD_3_FD_50253 | JGI IMG/M metagenome (IMG submission 50253) | reverse complement strand
AAAACACCTTTGGGTGGGAGAGCCAATGGTTTATCTAGTATTAAGTGAGATTGTGAAGATTATTGCGCCAAGCAGGTTGCCGCTTCCTACCGAGCTTTAGGATTGATCAGCTCTTGGAAAAACAACCTCATCTAAAATAAGTAATATTGCAGCAGCAATTGGAACTGCAAGTAAGCCGCCAATTAAACCTAAAAGAGAAGTACCAAGGAGTGCTGCAATAATTGTTACAAGTCCTGGAATTGAAAGTGATCTTTTCATAATACGAGGTGTAATTACGTAGTTCTCAATCTGAACATAGATTATGTAACTTGCAAGTGCGATCGCAGCTGTTGAAAGAGATGCAGTTAGGCAAACTAAGGTAACGATGGTCATCCCAATAAAGTGACCAATTAATGGAATAAAGCCACAAACTAAAACAATTACTGCAAGAGGGCCTGAGTATGGCATTCCAATTATTAAGCCCATGATTAAGATAAATANGGCAGCAAGGGCNGCAATAATTGNTTGTCCGCCGACGAAGGAGCCNACCCGAGAAATAATTGCATTAACTAACTTTGAAACTCTACTTCTTCTAGATGCTGGCACAAACTTCAGACCAATCTCAACTACCTGAGGAAGAGATGCCAGGAAGTAAAGGGTGAGGGTAAGAATTGTTAGAGTCGAGACCAAGCCTGATACCACCGCTTTACCAACACCAATTACGCCACCAAAGGCGGTAACGGCAAATTGACCATCTTTAATTACCGAATCAATCCTTGTTTGCAAAGAGTCAATTACCCCATACTTATTGTTTAAATCATTTATAAATGCATTGTTGTTTAGATCTCTAATTAATTGGGGAGCATTCTCTAGTAATTGATTTCCTTGTTCAATAAGAGGTGGAACTGCGATCGCAATAAAGGCTGCCACAAAGATTAAGACAGATGCCATTACCGCACCAACTGCCATGCCTCGCTTTAAACCGCGGTTTTGGAAAAATAAAACCGCTGGATTTAAACCTGCTGCTAAAAAGATTGAAACAATAATCAAAATAAATACTGCAGAGGCTGAGGCTAAAGCACGCAAAGTTATAAGGGCAAGGAGTGCGCCAACTGTGACCATAAAGCCAAAGTAAAAGGGGTGAGTGGTATCAACTGGTTTACCAGCCTCACCAAAATCCTCTGCAGTATTTCCAACAGCTTTGCGCCGCAGCAACTTTGCCGCAATTCTTGGTTTAGTAAATCTAGCCATAAGCAGGATTTTAACCTTCTTTTAACTTACTTCATACGATCTGATTAGTGGCTAAGTAGTTAAATAAGAGAGAATAGTGCTGTGAGTGGACTGCGAATCAAAGGATTAGGCGAGGAGATCGCCACCTTAGCTAATCTGCCCTGGGATAAACCACTTGAAGGCTGGCCAGAGGATGAGGTGCTGACCAGTATGCGTGGTATCTCACGCCACGTAGTTAGGTTAATTAGATCCAATCCAGATAAAAGCAATAGCGAGATCTTTGCCGTTAAAGAGACTGTTGCTGAGTTTGCAAACCGTGAGTACACATTGCTGCGGGATTTAAATCAGCAAAGCGCCCCATGTGTTGAGCCGGTTGCAGTTATTGAGGGCAGGGTTGATTCTGATGGTAATGAGCTACCACCGGCGCTAGTTACAAAGTACCTACCCTACTCACTGCCATACCGAGTTATTTTAAGTGGATCACTTACCCCTACTGAGATATTAAATATGGCAAATGCCCTCGCCTTACTTTTAGTGCGCCTTCACCTACTCGGCTTTTGGTGGGGGGATTGCTCACTATCTAATACTTTATTTAGAAGAGATGCCAATGATTTCGCCGCATACCTAGTTGATGCTGAGACTGGTGAGTTTCAAAAATCTTTAAGTGATGGCCAACGTGAACATGATTTAGAGCTAGCCCACTTTAATGTGGCAGCAGAATTAGAGGATCTAGCGGTAGCTGGTGTTTTATCGCAGGAGATAAATCCAGTTCGAGCCTCCGATGGTGTTATTAAAAGGTATCGCCGGCTTTGGAAGATGCTTAAGGAGCCGCAGATATTAGATGCATCAGATCGCCAAGCGGTGGAGCGGGCAATGAGATCACTGCAGGATTTAGGTTTTGCAGTTGAAGAGGTTGAGGTAACAACTACTGGGGATAAGGGATCAATTAAGTTTCAACCAAAGTTAGTTGCTGCCCGTTATCACGCTAATCGATTAGCTGAGTTAATGGGATTGCAAGCAGAGGAGCTGCAGGCAAAGCGATTACTTGCCTCCTATGATCGATATAAGGCACGGGAGTTTCCACCAAGTACGCCGCACTCAATTGTGGTTAAGCAATGGCTCACCGATGTTTTCCAGCGGGTAGTAAATCAAGTCCCAGATAACTTAAAGGGTAGAGTTGAGCTAGCGCAGTTATTTCATGAGGTTCTAGAGAACCGCTGGTATCTAGGTGAGAAGCTAGGCAAAGATGTTGGGTTAGATTTTGCTACCCAAGATTATATTGAAAAGGTTTTGCCGTATCGGATGGATTCAGGAGTGCTGATCTAAGTATGAGTTTTAATAAACCAACCGGGGCAGGCTTTGGCAATGTCTTTGATCTTTCCACCCTAAAAAATCCACCANNAGATGCCACCCCAGCCTTTGGCAAGGTGGTAACACAGGAGAATTTAGTTGCTGATTTTGTTAGTAAATCAAAGGAAAAGGTAATTATTCTTCTTTGTTGGTCACCAAGGAGTGGACAATCTAAAGAGATCTTAGAGATATTAGGAAAGTTAGAGCAGGCAGATAAAGATGCCTGGCAACTTGGTACGGTAGATGTGGATGCCCAGCCCCAGGTTGCCCAGGCGCTGCAAATTAAATCAGTACCAGTTGCAATTGCAATTATTGCAGAGCAGCTAATGCCATTATTTGAATCAGTTCCGCCAGCAGATCAGGTTCGGCTGGTAATTAATAAATTACTAGAGCTAGCATCGCAAAAAGGGGTAGGTAGCGCACCTGAGGGACCAACTGAGATTCCGATGGAGGCTGAGGAGGTTGCAGCTTTTGAGGCGATGGAAAAAGGTGATTACAAAGCGGCGAAGATTTCATATGAGGCGTGGTTAAAACGTAAACCAAATGAGCAGGTAGCAGTTATTGGATTAGCCCAGGTTAATTTAATGCTGCGGATTGAAGGCCTTGACCCAGTATTAACATTAAAAAATGCCAAAGATGATGATCTAACCAGTCAACTGATGTGTGCTGATATTGAGATTGCATCCGGTAATTATGAAGCAGCTTTTGATAGATTATTAAGAGCGGTTAAAGCATTTTCAGCTGATGATAGAGATAAGGTGAAAGCACATTTAATTTCACTATTTAATTTAGTAGATCCAACTGATCCAAGGTTGATTAAGGCACGGAGCCAATTAGCAAGTGCACTCTTTTGAAAAACTTTAATAAGAGTAATTTTTCAAAGGCAGAGCGTAATCATCTAAGTCTTATCTTTTTTTTGTTTGGCATCTCAATAATGTCACTTGCCCCACGAACTCCAGATCTGAAAGCAAATTTAGGAGTTAGTAATGGCGCCTTTGGCACCATAATAAGTACTGGATCTATTGGCTCAATAATTATGTTATTAATTGGTGGCCAGATCGTTCACCGAATTGGGGCAAAGCGAGCGTTGCAAATTGGCTCAACTGGTATCTCACTTACCTACTCACTTTTAGTACACACTAGATCACCAATGCTTTTTGTACTCTTAAATATCACCGCTGGTGCTTGTATCTCTATTTACCATATTGCCAGCTCTGGCCATTCACTTCACCGCCAAGATGAGTTAGGAAGAGTAATTATTCCTAAACTTCATGGAGCTTGGGGGGTTGGCGCAATGAGTACCGCTGCAATTGCATTTGCGATATCAACTCATATCTCAATTGCATCCCACATTACCGCCTTAATGATCATAGTTTGGCTACTTACCCAATTTAGTATTATAAAATTATCAAATACCTTTCCAATAAATTCAGGTAGTGATGACCAGTATCAGGTGAGCTCACTAAAGCAATTTAAATTTAAAATTAACTGGTTTTTAAGTTTGGGATTTTTCTGCGCCTCTATTGTGGAGTTTACAATCGCAGATTGGGCCACCCTCTTTGGTAAAGAGGAGCTAGGAATGGCTACTTCAACTGCCACCCTAACTTATCTAATCTATTTACTTGGCTTAATAATTGGCCGCTACTCAATTGGTTGGGCACTAGGACATCAAAGTGAGCGATTTTGGATTAAAACCGCTGGCCTACTTGGTGGCCCGGGCTTTATAACAATGTTGATCTCATCAACCTTATTAGTTGATAACAATAAAAATCTGGCATTTACTATCGCCTTACTCGGCTTCCTATTAGCAGGACTTGGCTCCTCGGCAATGGCGCCGATCTTCTTCTCAATTGCTGGGCGGTTATATAATGGAAAAAATGCATTAGCAGTTGCACAACTTAGTTTTGTTAACACACTTATTATTTTGATTGCTAAAACTTTATTAGCTTGGGTAGTTCAATTAACCTCAATTACTACCGCATTAGTGATTGCAGGTACTGCAATGCTGGCCTTGCTCTACTTTGGCAAGGTTGGCTCAACTTTGAGGCACTTAGCTCCCGATAAATCTTAGGCTTGGTGAGGGTAACAAAACTGTTACCTGCTACCCCCAAACCATGCGTAAAAAACTCAAAATTGCTCTAATTCTCAGCCTTTAGGCAGATATCGAACTGGTCAAATTCACCGCCAACCTCTAGCCTTTCTCCACAGCATTGTGGGCATGAGTCCACTGTGTCGAATATCCTAGGAAAGGTATACCTCTTAATGAAAAAAAATCCTGCAAAGGTAGCACTTGTTGCTCTTGTAGCAGCTGCTGTTAGCTTGACACTAGTTTCAAGCTCATCAAATGCTGCAACAACTCTGTATATTTCTTCAGACCTTCCAAAACAAGGTGGATCTGCTGATCAGAGCGAGTCAACAAACAAAGCTATCAAACTGCTATTAAAGCGTATGAATAACAAAGCTGGTAAGTACATAATTAAATTCCGTGAGTATGACAACTCAACAGCCGCTAAAGGCTCTTGGGATGATGCTCAGTGCGCAAAGAATGCACAAGCACACGTTGCAGCTCGCGACGAAGTTGCGGTAATGGGTACTTATAACTCAGGTTGCGCAAAGATTATTGTGCCAATCTTAAATCAGGATCCAAAGGGTCCAATGATTATGGTATCTAACGCAAACACTAACCCTGGTCTGACAAAGGCGTGGGATCCTGGTGAGCCTGGTAAGTATTATCCAAATGGTAAGCGTAACTACTACCGTGTTGTAACAACCGATGATAACCAAGGCGCTGCTGCTGCAGAGTATGCAAAGAGCTTGGGTGTTTCTAAGGTTTACGTTCTAAATGACCGTCAAACATACGGACAAGGTGTTGCAAAGTCATTCACCACAAATGCTAAGAAGCTAGGACTTACAGTTCTTTCTTCTGGCGATGCTGGTGAAGGCTGGGATGATAAGGCTACAAACTACGAAGCTTTATTTACAAAGATCAAAGCCCTTAACCCAGATATGGTTTATGTTGGCGGAATCTTTGACCTAAATGGTGGACAACTTGTTAAGGATAAGGTTAAGTACCTTGGCGATAACACCAAAGTTAAATTCATGATGCCAGACGGCTTCACAGGTTACCCAGACTTCTTGGCATTGCCAGAGGCTGCAGGTGCTTACCTTTCATTTACTGGTCTTGACATCAGTCAATTCCCTAAGGGTGGCGCTGCAGAGGATTTCCAAGATGAATACCTTCTGACATACGGTGAGGCTCCAACTAGCTCATTCTCTGTTTACGGCGCAGCTGCTGCTCAAGTAATTCTTGATGCAATCTCTCGCTCAAACGGAACTCGTAAGGATATCTTCGAGAAGATGAAGACTGTAAACATTTCTGCAGCTAAGTCAGTTGTAGGAACTCAACTTAAGTTCGATAAGAACGGTGATATCTTGTCAAAGGACATCACAATTCTGAACGTTACGGACAAGAAAGAGACCTTCGTAAAGAAGATCACAGTCAAGTAATACCAGCAATAACTAAGGTATAGATTTGGGTGGTCACCGCAAGGTGGTCACCCAAATTCTTATACAGCCACCTATATTATTTTTAGCAATTTTGTTGTATTTTTTGGTATAGGGTTTTGCAGTGCACCGCAGTTCTAGGTGAAGATAGAGGGGGAGTAAAGTTGGCTAAAGTTAGCGAGTCAAAGAAATTTACTGGCACCCCTGGTCAACTCCGCCGCCAACGCATTGAACAGAGTGGTGCGATTGTAATTAGCTTATTGATGTCAGTTTGGATGCTAGTTAACTTAGTAAAGGCACCGGAGCAATTTGTTCAAGTTGCTATCTCAGGATTACGAAATGGTTTGATCTACGCGTTAATTGCCCTTGGCTACACACTTGTTTATGGAATTATTGAATTAATTAACTTTGCACATGGTGATCTCTTCATGCTCAGCGCCGTCTTCTCATCCTTTTTTATCACATATTGGATTGGTGCAGATCAATCAAATCCAAAAGGCTGGTTGGCATTTGCCTCCTGCCTAGTTGCAGTGATGATCTTTGGCGCGGTTGTAAATGTGTTGATTGAACGATTGGCTTACCGTAGGTTGCGCAATGCCCCACGTCTGGCCCCATTGATCACAGCAGTTGGTATGTCATTTTTACTTAACTTCATTGGATTAAAGTGGAATGGATCAACACCAAGGCAGTGGCCAACTGTTATTCCAAGTGGAGATATTTACATCGGTGAGATCCGCATCAGCTTAATTACACTTTGGCTATTTTTGATTGGCCTACCACTACTACTAGCACTTAACTATTTGGTTACCAATACCAAGCAAGGTAAAGCTATGCGCGCTACCTCACAAGATAAAGATGCCTCAACTTTGATGGGAATTAATGTTAATAAGACAATCGCCTTTACCTTCGCCTTAGGTGGAGCGATGGCAGGTGCTGCTGGGCTTTTGTATCAGCAATCAATTGGCACTACTAGTTACAACCTTGGCTTCCAGCTTGGCTTAATTGCCTTTACCTCCGCAGTTTTAGGTGGGATTGGAAATCTATGGGGCGCTGTAGTTGGTGGACTACTAATTGGTTTGATTCAAGGTTTAAATGATGGTCTGCCATACGCCTTTGGGCAGGCATGGTCACAAAGTGTTGTCTTTGCAATTCTTATTATTATCTTAGTCTTTAGGCCCGCCGGCTTGCTTGGCAAATCAGTAACGGAAAAGGTTTAGTAACTATGGCTAAAACAATAGCGCCAAATAATGTAGCAAAATCAAATCGCAAATGGATTACTGGCTACTCAATAATTGGTCTACTTTTATTTATTACCTACCAATTCCTACTGCCTTGGGAGGGATTACCACTTGGTATCTATGATGCGATTTACCGATGGATGCCACCTTCTGCGATAAATGAATCACTGGTTTACATAATTATGGCCCTTGGCCTAAATATTGTGGTTGGTTACGCCGGTTTGTTAGATCTTGGATATGTAGCATTTTGGGCAATTGGTGGCTACTGCGCTGGTTGGTTTATGTCAGAGTTTTTCTACTTCTTAAATATTAACTTCCTAGGATCAGTACCAGCTGAGGCCCCTGGTATTCATATTAACTTCTGGATGGTTTTACTTATCGGCGGCTTTGTCTGCGGCGTATTTGGAATCTTAATTGGTGCGCCAACACTTCGTTTAAAGAGTGATTACCTAGCGTTGGTAACCCTTGGTTTTGGTGAGATTATTCCGCAGGTATTTTTCAATGGCGAGAACTTCTTTGGCTATAACATCTCCAATGGAACTAAGGGAATTGTGGGCGTTGATCCAATTCCAGTAGGTGTTAAAAATCTAGGGCCATTTGATTTTGGTTGGAAGTTATTAATCTTCTTACTTCTAACCGCGGTAATGGTTTTCATCTCCCTAAGATTGCGCCGCGGCCGACTTGGCAGAGCATGGCTTGCAATCCGTGAGGATGAGCTTGCCGCCTCCATGATGGGTGTGCCACTTATGCGCACCAAACTTGCTGCATATGCTGTTGGTGCATTCGCTGGCGGCCTAGGTGGTGTGGCATTTGCTACNCACGTAAATGGTGTTTATGCCGAGCGATTTAACTTCACTATCTCAATCTTCTTACTTGCCATGGTTGTCCTTGGCGGAATGGGAAATGTTTGGGGAGTAATCCTTGGCGCATTTATTCTCTCCTGGGTAAATGGAAATGGTTTAACCGCCTTTGGACAGTTATATAACGAGCAATTTGGAACCGATATAGATTTTGCCTCCTTTACCTTCCTACTCTTTGGCCTGGTGCTTATCTTTATGATGTTATTTAAGCGTGAGGGCTTACTACCAGAATCTCGATTGAAGTTAATGCTGCATGAAGATGAGTTAGATCAGATTGATGCAAGTAGTAAGAGTGGGGATAAGTAATCGCCATGAGTAATATTTTAGAGGCTAATGATATCTCCGTGCAGTTTGGCGGCCTACTTGCAGTTAACAATGTTAATTTTAATATTCCAAAGAAATCAATTGTTTCATTAATTGGTCCCAACGGTGCTGGTAAGACCACATTTTTTAATGTTTTAACTGGTCTATATAAGCCATCAGCTGGCAATATTGTTTATGATGGCAGAGATATTACCGATCTTGCCCCCCATAAAATTGCCGAGATTGGAATCGCTCGCACATTCCAAAACATCCGCTTATTTGGTTTAATGACCGCGCAGGAGAATCTCTTAGTTGCAATGCACTCCCACCTTAAATCTGGCATTACCGCAACTATTTTAAGAACATCAAAGCAACGCAAAGAGGAGCGTGAGGCGGANGAGCGGGCGCAGGAGATATTAGATTTTGCTGGAGTTGGAAAGTGGACATATGAGTTTGCCAGAAATCTCTCCTATGGTGATCAACGCCGGCTTGAGGTAGCACGGGCGCTAGCACTTAATCCAAAGGTTTTATTACTAGATGAGCCAACTGCGGGTATGAACCCACAGGAGTCACAGATCTTTATTGATTTTGTTAGGAAATTAATTGCAGAGCGTGATGTATCAGTTATGTTAATTGAACATGATATGAAGGTAGTAATGAGTGTTTCCCAAAGAGTAACTGTCTTAGATCAAGGCGAGAAGATCGCTGAAGGATCTCCAGATGAGATTAAGAGNAANCCTCGGGTTATTGAGGCTTATCTTGGTAAGCCTAAAGGGAGCAAATAGATGAGCGCGATGTTAGAGGTTAAAAATATTCAAGTTGGTTATGGAAAGATTATTGCGGTTAAAGATGTCTCAGTAACTGTTAATAAGGGTGAGATTGTTACCTTAATAGGCTCAAATGGTGCTGGTAAATCAACCACCCTGCGCACTATCTCAGGTCTTATTAAACCTAGATCGGGTGAGATTTTATTTAACGGCAAGCGAATTGATGGCATACCAGGACATGAGATTGTTGGATTAGGCATCTGTCACTCACCAGAGGGGCGAAGAATTTTCCCTCGTATGACGGTTAAGGAAAATCTAGAGCTTGGTGCATTTTTGCGTAATAACAAGGGCGAGGTTGCCGCTGATTTAGATCGCGTGCTGACCTTATTCCCAAGATTAAAAGAGCGGATTGAACAACGTGCTGGAACTATGTCAGGTGGTGAGCAACAGATGCTTGCAGTAAGCCGGGCATTAATGGGCGCGCCGCAATTACTACTATTAGATGAGCCATCAATGGGACTTGCGCCAGTGTTAGTTGAGATGATCTTTGAGACAATTGCCAAGATTCGCCAGCAAGGAATTACTATTTTATTAATTGAGCAAAATGCAAATGCTGCACTTGAGATTGCTGATCGGGCGTATGTGCTTGAGTCAGGTGTGGTCAAGATTAGTGGCACCGCCAAAGAGTTAAGAGCTGACGATAAGGTAACTAAGGCCTACCTAGGCCATTAATTTAAAGCTTTACCTAACTAACCCATCACCGTACCGCTTGTGGTATTGCGCTCGCGCTTTCTAGAAAATGTTCCTAAATTAATACTGTGCGTAGTTTTTAAGCATTTATATACAACCGGCTGATTATCATGATCAGCTCCGGATTCAACCGCCTGAATTAAGTGCGCCATAATAAAGCCAACACCAGGTGCGTTTTTAAATTGATTACCACTTGTTCCAATTGCAACATAAAATCCTGGCACATCGGTTTTGTCATAGATCGGTGTCCAATCTGATGAGACATCATAAACACCTACTACACCAACCGGTGTTGATGGTATTTGCGCTGCTGAAAATCTTCTAGCAAAGCGGTAGGTTTGAGATTCAAATACCTCAACTGTTCTAGTCATATTAACCTCATCAATTTTTTCTGGCTCAACCCAATCCATCCGATCACACTCAGGCTCTGTGCCACCAATTAAAGTAATACCACCAGGTCCTGATCTGACATAGGTACCAAGATCTAAATCTCCCATAATTGGGCCAGGTAAAATATCCTTTGGTGTTGATATCTGATGCACCTCAGCCCGAAGTGGTTTTAACTCAACTGTGAAATCACTACCAGCCCCTGCCATCCTATTAATTAAAGTTGACCAAGGACCGCTGACATTTACTATTACATCAGCGGCGATAAACTCATAACCACTTGTTAAAACATCCTTTGTCTGGTTATCAAAATCAAAGATCTCAACGCCGCTAACCCGAGCACTTGTTAGATCCTTCTCTATTTTTGTAACCACCTTGCGGTATCTAAAGCTAGCTCCCTCTCTACCTGCTGCGCTAGCTAGATTTTGCGCTGCAAGCAGTGGATCACTTACATAACCACCTGCAGGTGAGTAGATGCCACCTAACTCCTCTGTTGCCTCCTGCCAAAACTCTTCTGATTTAACCGGCTTATTTGGCCAGTACTTTCCAGCATCAATACCAGGCATTCGAACCTTTAAGGTTTGGCTATCCCAAATCTCATATGGAATATTAGCTTTATTAAAAAGATTCATAGTCTTCTCATTTGATAAAACTGGTACATCTAACATCACATAACCACGATCCTCTAGATGGGCGTAGTGAGGTTGTGAATCACTCTTTGGATTTTTACTATAACTATCTGTGCCATCAATTAATGATTGCCACTGCTTCCACAAAAAGTAGGACTCCCATGCCAGCATCACCGCATCAAAGGTTGAGTAATTAAATCTAACTACCGCACTAGATGCGCTAGTTGAACCAAGACCTGCTGCTGGATTTCGATCAATTACTGTGACCTTATTTCCGGCTCTAGTCAGCTGTAAGGCGATTGATGAGCCTATTACCCCAGCCCCAATTACTATTACATGCACAGGTAGTAAGTTACTGATTAAGTAAAAAAAGTCAATAAATGGCCAAAGATTTTGCGATCTATTTATAAGTGATTAGTAACTTATATCTGATCAAGTAAGGTGGCTACATTATTTTACACAAGATCAAATTATTAGTACCATTGCTAGATGAAGTTAAAATCAATGGCTATCCTCACAATAATGGCAACGCTGCTAACTGCTTGTAGTGTGAGTGTGGAGGATAGTAAGAAAGCTGCCTGTGATC
>JGI25911J50253_10000678_pt1 | contig 11685 bp, 10 predicted proteins | sample LauGreSBDMM110SD_3_FD_50253 | JGI IMG/M metagenome (IMG submission 50253) | reverse complement strand
TGGCGATACCTGCATACGAACCAGTTGTGACATCTCGCAGTTCTTGGCGCGCTCGCCACGAATTTGCAGCACCGAAGATCAGGACGACAAGTATTAACAGCGCCACGCCTTGGCGCATCTGCATTTTTCGCATCGTGAAAATGAAAAAAATTGCTACTACAAATATTNCGANNAGCGCCAGAAACTCACCGTTGGCACGGGTCACGAGCACAAATGCGAACGCTGCGAGNGCAGTCAGCCAATCTCCACGATTTACATCGCTGGTCGGCGTCATACAAACCAGTTCACCCGTGCGACACGTCGCACATCGTACGCTTGAGGCATGGCCAGCGCTTCTCGCACACGACGTTCGCGCGAACACCGCGTCGTGCCCGACGGCATCGTCGCCCATCGCAACGCAGTGCGCCAACGAGGTGGCATCATCTCGGTCGCGCTCGCACTTTCACTTTTATTCTTTGGTCTCGTTCTTTTGCTTTTGCCCGGCTCGCTCACCGGAGTTCTCGGTTTCATCTTTACTTTCATCGCCTTACCGACAATGCCGTTGTTCGGTGTGCCCGCTGCCGGTGGCTTCGTGCGCTACGCGCTGAGTTTCGTTTCGAGTGTCGCTTTGTGGTGGATAATTGGTCACTACGCAGGCCTTCGCGCTGTTCGCGCAGTTATCGCAAGTTGGCCAGAGTGGCGAAGAGAATTTCAACCATTGGCAATTGGTCTCATTTTGGGGTCGTTATTTTCGCTCGCGCTCGCAGCACTAATGCTCGGCGTTCTCTAACTTCAACTAACGCACACTGGCACGCGGCAAAATCTCGCTTAGTTTCGCGGGCCCAATAATACCTCGCACCTTCAACAAGTCTTCAACCGTGTTGAACGCACCATATTTTTCGCGATAGGCAACGATCGCTTTCGCCGTCGCCGGGCCAACACCAGGCAACTGTTCGAGCTGCGTCGCCGATGCCAGATTGATGTTGATTACTCGTGTCGCAACCTCACCGCCACCCGTCACTCGATTAGAAGCTGCATCACCAACACTCAACTGAGGTCGACTCGTGATCGTGCGCGGTTTCTCACCACGCTTTGGAATATAAATTTGTTCGCCTTCGGTAACAAGTGTCGCCAGATTGACTGAATCTAAATCTGCACTCGTTGTCGCGCCGCCCGCTCTTTCGACACCGTCGTTAACTCGGGCACCTTGCCGCAAGCGATAAACGCCGGGCGACTTGACTGCACCTGCCACATGCACTGTCAGAAATTGCGGCACGATTACATTCGCATCTGGCAAAGCATCGCCGACTGCGACACTTTTCGACACGACTGGCACGCTCGTCAAACTTGGTGCAAACTCCAAAGCCGCTTCTGGCGGTGGCGGTGGCACCTGCACCAACCACCACCCCGCACCTGCAACTAAAACAACACTGACTACAGAACCAACTAGTCGTGAAACACCAAACCATTTGACACGCGCAAACAAACTTGCAGTAATTTTTTGAAAAGTTTTCATCGCCCAATGTGGGCAATTACCTCACAGAGAGGCAAAGACTTTTAACCGTTAAAACAGCTTGGTGGTCAACTTTTTGCGATAGTCGCCAGTGCGCGGGTCGTTTGGTCCCATCTTGTCTAGCAACTCGAGAAATTCGCGCTTGGCGTCTTCATCTGTCTTGACACGCACCAACAAATCAGTCAGCTGTTTATCAAAGTCATCTTTGGGCACGAAAGCTGCACGAGCGGCTGCCACCGAAGTTCGCACGCGTTCTGTCTCAGGCACGGTCTTGAGCAACTCGAGCGCAGCCGAACAGTCTTTGCGTGCGATCAACAAATCAGCAAGAGCAACAACGACTGCTTCGTTTGTCGGCTCGGCAGCCAATGCTGCGCGAAGACTCTCTTCGTCACCTTTGGCCAAAAGTGCTTTGACGTCAACAACAACCGGTTCTGGCAACAAATTTTTGATGAACTGTTCAACAACGTGTTCTGATTGTGCGCCGACAAAACCGTCAACGATCTTGCCGTCTTTCATCGCATAAACCGCAGGTATTGACTGAACCTGAAACGCCTGGGCGATCTGCGGGCAACTGTCTACGTCAACTTTTGCCAAAATCACTTTGCCGTTTGTCGCGTCAGTCAATTTTTCGAGAATTGGTCCAAGTGTTTTGCACGGTCCGCACCACTGAGCCCACAGGTCAATAATCACTGGCGTAATCATCGACTTTTCAATCACCTCTTTTTGAAAGGTCGCGTCTTGTACGTCAATTGCCATGCCGAGATATTACTCGGCATGCAACACGAGCCGAAAGCCAGCGATCTCTTGCAACTGGCAAATAGTCACACAAATTAAGTAGGTTGCATGGTGATGAGCGACACAGTCAGCGCCGGAATCGATTCGCCAAAAGTTACAAAATGGCTCGAAGAAAACGTCAGCGGTGCGACAGGTCCATTTAAGTTCGAATTCATCGCTGGCGGTCACTCAAATCTGACGTTCTCGGTGCGCGACACCAAACAAAATCACTACGTTCTGCGACGCCCGCCGCTTAGCCATGGTCTCGCAAGTGCCCACGACATGGGTCGCGAACATCGCATGATCTCGGCGCTACAAAATTCGGGGGTTCCCGTGCCCCGTACACGCGGGCTTTGCAACGATCTAGAAATTAACGGCGCACCGTTTTACGTTATGGATTTTGTCGACGGCCACATCGTGCGCGACATTCCGATCGCTGAATCAGTTCTCACACAACAGACTCGCACGCTTGCCAGCGAATCGCTCGTCGATACGTTGGCGAAAATTCACGCCGTCGATGTCAACAAAGTTGGTCTGCAAGACTTCAGCCGTCATGAGGGTTACATCGCGCGCCAACTAAAGCGTTGGTACGGCCAATGGAACGCGCAAAAAACTCGCGAACTCAGCGTGGTCGATCGTGTGCACGACGAACTCGCTAAGCGAATTCCTGAACAGGGCCCGGCCACAATCGTGCACGGCGACTATCGCCTCGACAACTGCATCGTCAGTTCGCAAGGTGAAATTCAAGCCGTTTTAGATTGGGAAATCTGCACGCTTGGTGATCCGCTCGCTGATCTCGGCTTGCTCACTGTTTATTGGACTGGCCCCGACGATCAGGCATCGCCTTGGATGTCGCAATACACAACAGTCAAAGGATTTTTGAATCGCAATGATTTGATCGCACGCTACGCAAAAGCAACTGGCCGCGATGTGACAAATATCGAGTTCTACCGCGCGTTTGCATATTGGAAACTTGCATGCATCGTCGAAGGTGTTTATGCGCGCTATTTAGGCGGTGCTCTTGGCGAAAAACAAGCCTCAGATCTTGAGCCATTTAAGTTGCAGACCGAGGCCGCCGCCAACAGCGCCGAGGAAGCACTCTCTCGCCTAAACTGATCTCACGCAATGAACAAGCCATACAAAATTATTGGCACACTGCCGCAGATCAAAGACCCGTTGTTGGTCGTGATGATGTCTGGCTGGATAGATACAAGTTCTGCCGCCGCCAACGCCGTCGAACTGATCACCAAAGAGACAAGCGCAGTCAAGATTATTGACTTCGACATCGACACGTTTGTTGACTTCCGCGCTCGTCGCCCAATCATGGAGCTTCGCGAGGGCGTCAACACAAAACTCGTCTGGTCAACTCCAGAGATCTCACTTGGTCGCGATATCAACGATAAAGACATCTTGCTTCTCACCGGCCCCGAGCCCGACACACACTGGAACTTGTTCGCCGAAACAATCGCCGACATCAGCGTGCAATTTGGCGTGCGCCGAATGATCGGCATCGGTGCGTATCCGTTCGCAACGCCACACACGCGTGCTGTTTATATTTCATGTACTTCGCCAGACAAAGATCTTGTCGCAAGTTTGCCTTATCTCAAGAGTTCGGTCGATGTACCTGCTGGCATGGCAGCCGCAGTCGAACATGCACTGCACAACCGCAAACTTCAGGCGCTCAGTTTGTGGGCCCGCGTGCCGCACTATGTCGCTTCAATGCCTTACCCTGCTGCTTCAGCCGCGTTGCTTTCAGCGCTCTGCGACACTGGCGGCATCTCACTCGATGTTTCTTCGATGCGCGATCAAGCTAAATCTCAACGTGAGCGCCTCGATCTATTGATCGCCGGCAACAATGATCACTCGCAGATGTTGACCCAGCTTGAGCAAAGTTTCGACGAGCAAATCGCCAACGGCACAACTGAAATTAATTTTGGTGGACCAATTCCGAGCGGTGACGAAATCGCCGCAGAGTTCGAAAAGTATCTCCGCGAGCGTTAGAAGTTAACTCGCACGGGCCAGGCCGTGTAGCCAAGATTGCACGTTCACGCCAAGAGCATTGACGTCATAACCGCCCTCTTGTAAAACGACTGTAGGCAAACCCAATGCACCCACAAGCGCACCACATCGGTCGTATCCCGGGGTCGTCAACGCCAAATCGCTAATTGGATCTGTAATAAACGTGTCAAGACCAAGCGAAACGATAATCATTGACGGCCCAAACTTCTTGATGCTTTCGCAGGCTCGCTCGAGTGACTTCATATACGAATCATCATCTGTGCGTGCAGCAAGTGGAACATTCAGCGTTGAACCGCGACCCTTGCCTGAACCAACTTCATCTATATAGCCAGTGAAATACGGGTAGGCCCGCGCAGGGTCACCATGCAGCGAAACAAATTGCACATCGTCGCGCTCATAGAAAATTTGTTGTGTGCCATTGCCNTGGTGATAATCAACGTCAAGCACGGTCACCTTCGTGCCAGTTGTGCTCGCCACATGATGGGCCGCGATCGCTGCATTGTTGAAAAAGCAATATCCGCCATAAAGGTCGGTAGTCGCGTGGTGACCCGGTGGTCGACACAAGCCATAACTATTTTTTGCTCCGTCCAAAACAATTTTGGTGGCACTCATCGCTACGTCAACTGCGCCGCGTGCCGCTTCGTAGGTGCCGACAGTCAATGGTGTTGTTGTTTCAAAACACCACCAGCCCAACTTGCCGTTGACCGATTCTGGTTCAACACGGTCGCCCATGCTCTGGCGCAGATTTGATTTAAAAAACATATCTGGCACGACTTCGCGAACTTGTTTTACATCTCGCTGATAATCGGCCCAAGCAGTCGAGAGAAACTTCAACAACCCCGGGTTGTGAATCNTGGTAATCGGCTCTGTACCCCATGCAGTTGGTGAAACAAATTCGAATGCTTTATCAGCGGCCAAAGTCTCACGAATTTTCTCGGCACGGCCCGTGTGTTCAAATGGCGAATGCGCAGTTGAACTTTCAATTTCGACTTCGGGATTATGCAACAAATGCGACGGCGAATAAACAACTTTCACAAAACCCCNATTCTTTGACNATTTCTTTTATGAAAAGTCTAAAGCACCTCTGATTGAGCGCTTCAACTCGGCCACACCTGGGGTTGTCGCCACNATCTCTACTGCGTCCCACAATTTGACCGCCTCCTCACCACGCGGAATTCTAGGAATAACTGGCCCAAAGAAACTTCCTTCNTTTGGTGTGCCNGGTTTAAAAGTCAGAATCGGTGTGCCAACATCTTTGCCAGTTCGTGAGAGCGCCGTTTCGGTCTCGAAACGTACTANTGGTGTGTGAGTTTCNTCNTCAAATGAATTTGCCCACTGGGTTGGCAGCGAATATTCACTCAACACCGAAGTCAAATACTTGTGTGGATCGGTATCGAGACCATCTCGTCTNTTCTGTGTGTGCATCGTCGTACCNAGCGCNGTGTAGAACTTGGCGACTGCATCGTTTCCGCCCGCAGCGCGAGCCGCGCTTGCGACGCGCAAAGCCTTTAATCCAAAACCATGAATCATTGGGTGATAAACATCGTTGGCCGCATAGCCACGCTCTTCGTTNATAACTAGAAGCGAAACAAACTTCCAAGAGATTTCGTACTTGCGAAGAGTTGAAACTTCAGTAGCCCAACGCGAGGTNACCCANGCCCACGGGCAACCCGGATCAAAGAAAAATTCTAAATCTGCCATTCGGACAGATTAGGCGATTCAGACTCGCTCAACCTCTTTAAGGTCGTATGTTTCAATTGTGTCGCCTGGCTTCAGGTCTTGGAAGTCAGTCAAACTCAAGCCGCATTCAAAACCTTCGCGTACTTCTTTGACGTCGTCTTTGAATCGGCGCAACGTATTGATATTGCCCTTCCAAATGATTGTTCCTTCGCGCAAGAAGCGCACTCGCGAACCACGAGTGATAACGCCAGACACAACCGAGCATCCTGCAACCGCGCCAACCTTTGGCGCCTTGAAGATTTCGCGCACTTCGGCTTCGCCAGTGACAACTTCGACAAATTCTGGCGCGAGCATGCCTTTCATTGCCTTTTCGATGTCTTCCAAGAGTTTGTAAATGATTTCGTATGTACGAATCTCTACGTTTTCTTTCTCGGCGAGTTCACGAATCTTTCGATCTGGGCGAACATTAAAGCCAATCAAAGTTGCATTTGTCGCTGCTGCCAGCGAGATGTCGTTCTCAGTAATCGTGCCCACTCCGCGATGCACGAATGCTGCACGCACATCATCGCGCTCAAGTTTGCGCAGACTCTCGGTGACGGCTTCAAGCGAACCGTGTACGTCGGCTTTGACGATCACGTTCAAAGTTGCAATTTCGCCAGCTTGAATCTGAGTGAAAATATCTTCGAGTTTCACACCACGCTGAACACGGGCGTCACCGCGTTGGTTCATCGCGCGATATCGCTGCTCGCGTGCACCAGCAACTGTTCGCGCTGTGCGCTCATCTGGTGCCGATCTAAATTCTTCGCCGGCACCCGGCACTGCTGACAAGCCCAAAACTTGCACTGGCGCAGATGGCCCAACTTCTTTAACTTGCTCGCCACGATCATTGATCAGCGCACGAACTTTGCCCCATGCTGCACCTGCAACGATTGGGTCGCCAACTTTTAGCGTTCCTTTATCGACCAAAACTGTCGCCACTGGTCCACGACCAACATCAAGTTGAGCTTCAAGCACGACACCCTTGGCGCGACCCGTTGGGTTGGCTGTAAGTTCTTCGAGTTCGGCAACGACATTGAGTTGTTCAAGCAAGTCATCGATACCTAAACCGCTTTGGGCCGACATCTCTACAACAATCGTGTCGCCACCCCAGGCTTCTGGCGTAAGTTGCTGCTCAGCCAAACCTGCGAGCACTCGTTGCACATCGGCATTTTGCTTGTCGATCTTGTTAAGCGCCACAACAATCGGCACGTCAGCCACGCGAGCGTGATTGATCGCTTCAATTGTTTGTGGCATCACACCGTCGTCGGCAGCCACGACCAAAACAACAATGTCTGTTACGCCAGCACCTCGCGCACGCATCTTGGTGAAAGCCGCGTGACCTGGTGTATCAATAAATGTAATTCGCTTGCCATCTTTTTCGACTTGATATGCGCCGATGTGCTGGGTGATGCCACCAGCCTCGCCCGAAACAACATTTGCATTACGAATCTTGTCAAGCAAAGTTGTTTTGCCGTGGTCAACGTGACCCATGATCGTGATGATCGGTGGTCGCACCGCTTGCAACTCTGGATCATCATCGTCTGAGTCATCAAACATTGCTTGCAACTCAAGCTCTTCTTGTTGACCTGGGTCAACAAGCAAAATCTCTGCACCAATTTCAAGCGCGAACAATTCCATTTGTTCGTCGACGAGTGTCATCGTTGCCGTCACCATTTCGCCGTGCTCAAGCAAGAATCGCACGACATCTGCTGCTGTGCGATTCAATTTCGGTGCGAACTCTTGTGATGAACAACCGCGTTCGATTACAACGATGCCCTCAGGCACTGGTGCTGCACTCGGTGTGTAACTAGTTGGTACTTGTGGTAACTGCTCTTCAAACTCTTGACGACGACGTGCACGAGTCTTTTTTCGCGGACCTCTTCGTTGACCCGCACCTGGTCCACGACCTGCACCCGGACGACCGCCCGGACCTGTTGGACTGCTGCGACCAAGCGCCGTACCACGACCACCAGTTGGTGCTCCTGGTCGACCGCCTACACCTGGGCCTCGACCCGGCGCGCCACGATCTGGTGTTGTGCGACCGCCCGAACCTGCCGGACCACGTCCAAGTTGCGATGCAGGAATTCGACCNGTGCGTGCATTTGTCGATGGCGAAGAGCTGCGTTGCGGCGGACGATTNTTAAACGGCGGACGAGTTACGCCACCNTCTGGTCGACGCGCAACTGGCGGCGGCGGAATCGGACGTGACGAACCCGGCGGTGGCGGAATCGGACGCGCACCTGGTGTTGCAGGTCGCGCCGGCTGACTTGGGTTTGCACTTGGCGTCGGCTGACTTGGGTTCACAGTCGGCGTGGTGCGCGCGGCTGGTGCCTGAGGTTGCGCAACCGGACGAACCGGTTCTGGTTGCAACGGTTGAATTTGTCGCACTGGCNCAGTCGGCGCAGTTGGTGAACTCATCGAAGGTGCACCAGGTCGGTTTGGCTGCGCGGATGAAACTACGCGACTCCCCGCACCATCACCCTCGCGCGGCGCCACAGGCACACTCGGCGCAACTTGAGCTTGCTCCTCAACAGACGTTGTCTCGACTTCTTCGACAGGCTTCTTTGCAGCGACAGTTTTCGCGCCGGCAACTTTTTTCGCTGCAGTTTTCTTTACACCTGCAACTTTTTTCGCGCCAGCAACTTTCTTCACTGCCGCTTTTTTCACCGGTTTGTCAGAAACTTCTGCAGGTTGCTCGTCGCGAATTAGTCCTTCGCGATCGGCGCGCGCACGAATGCGATCTGCTTGTGCGTCAATAACTGTCGACGACGGGCCTTTTACGCCAATGCCAAGCTTTGCGCTGAGGTCAATGACCTCAGCGTTGGTCATTCCGAGTTCTTTAGCGATCTCGTGAACACGTTTGGCTTTTGGCAAAGTGTTTAGCCCTTCGACTCTTCAGTTGTGGCGCCTGCTTGTGCGGCAACTTGCTCTTGGCTCAGAATTGAACCATCAGCAGCGTGCCACTCCATTGCGCCAGTCTCAACGTTTGTCTTCCATTCGCCTTCGGCATACATCGTGTCGCCACTGGCAACAGCAGCAGGTCGACGCACAACGGCGTTGCCTTCTGCTGCAACTTCAGACTCGCTCTTAATGTCGATGCGCACACCTGTAAGACGAGCAGCAAGTGTTGCGTTCACGCCCATCTTGCCAATTGCCAATGACAATTGAAAGTCGGGCACGATTACGTCGGCTTGTGTTTCGTCTGCGCTCAATCGCACTTCAGTAACTTTCGCTGGTGACATCGCCTTAGCAATGAAATCGCGCTTGTCTTCACTGAACGGAATGATGTCTACTTTTTCACCACGAAGTTCGTTCACGACCATGCGCACTCGTCCGCCACGTGCACCTACACATGCACCAACCGGGTCAATTGCTTTGTCGTTCGACCAAACTGCGATCTTTGTGCGTTGTCCCGGTTCACGAGCGCATGATTTGATCTCAACAATGCGGTCTGCAATCTCAGGCACTTCCATTTCGAACAAGCGCATGATCAAACCAGGGTGCGTNCGACTCACAACAATTTGTGGGCCCTTTGGTGTTCGACGCACTTCAACGATGTATGCCTTCAAACGAGCATTCGGCTCGCGAGTTTCGCCAAGAACTTGTTCGGCTTGTGGCAACAACGCTTCAACACGACCCAGGTCGAGCAATGTGTAGCGCGTATCTGTCTTTTGCACGGCACCAGAGACGATGTCGCCTTCGCGGTTTGCGTACTCTTCGAACTTTCGCTCGCGTTCTACTTCGCGAATTCGCTGGCCCATCACTTGACGGAAAGTCACCGCAGCAATTCGACCCAACTCATCTTTTTTCGGCGTGTCGTCGCGCTCGTTGATCCAGTTGCCGTCATCATCTACGTCGTATGCCGTAAATGTGATTTCCATGTTGTCTGGGTTGACGCCAACGATTACCTCATCGGCCGCATTCGGACGCTTCTTGTATGCCGTCGCAAGTGCTTCGACGAGCACTTGCAAGAGTGCGTCNATTGTTAGTCCTCGGTCTGCTGCGAGCATGCGCAGCGCTTCTGACATGTCCATGTTGCTCATGATGCTTTGGCCTCCGTTGTATTAGCGACTTTTTTCTTCGAGTGACGTGCTTCTTCTTTCGAAGTTGTCTTCCACTCAAAAACTGTTCGTGCGCGATCAATCGCCACGTAATTCACTTTCACTTCAACACCNTCTGAAGTGCGCACGGTGATCTCGCGCTCGTCTGCAGCCACAAGCACACCTTGCACTCGTCGCTCACCTGTNGTCTCNTGTGGNGCCGTCAATCGCACGCTCACAACTTTGTTTAGCTCTCGCATGTAATGTCGCGGCAAACGCAAGTTGCGCTCNAGACCCGGGCTCGTCACTTCAAGTGTGTAGCGACCTGGCACCGGCTCTGAATGATCAAACTCGCGCGAGACAAGTCGAGTCAGCAAACCNATTTTCTCAAGATCAACACCAGCAGGCTGACCGTTTTCGCCGACCAGGCCCGNTTTTGAATCGACCACAACGCGCACAACGCCGCTCACAAATTCGAGGTCGTAGAGATCAAGGCCGAGATCGCTGACGATTGGCGTAACTAGTTCGCCGATACGCGTAACTACCGCGCTCTCTCCGGCGCTTGTCCGTACATTCTCAGCCATCAGTTGTCTCTCCTTTCTCTATAAATCGCTACCAAATGCCTATTTTGACCAACCAAAACAAGACCCGATAGAGAACAAAAGGCGTGGGCCTAAACCCACGCCTCCGGTTCTTAGAACTTTAAAGGTCATCTCAAGTATAGAGGCTTTAGTAAAGTTTTCGTGAGGCGCTATCCCATGCGCACGAGAGGTAAGACCCTGTGATTTTGCGTATGTCGTCAATGTTTTTACGGACATTACGCGACGATCCAGTTGATGCCGAAGTGCCAAGTCATCGGCTTTTAGTTCGTGCGGGATACATACGACGCGCCGCACCAGGTGGTTACACATGGTTACCTCTTGGTTTGCGCACACTAAATCGCGTTGAAACAATCATCCGCGAAGAAATGGATGCGATCGGCGCACAAGAAGTGCACTTCCCCGCAATGTTGCCGCGCGAACCTTACGAAGTCACAGGTCGATGGACAGACTACGGTCCGAATTTGTTTCGTCTTCAAGATCGTCGCGGCGTCGACTATTTGCTCGGCCCAACTCACGAAGAAATGTTCACGTTATTAGTGAAAGATCTCTACAGCAGTTACAAAGATCTGCCGTTGTGGCTCTATCAAATTCAAACCAAGTTTCGCGACGAGGCTCGCCCACGTGCAGGTTTGTTGCGCGGTCGCGAATTCTTGATGAAAGACTCTTACAGTTTCGACATCGACGACGAAGGTCTGCAACGCAGCTACGACGCACATCGGTCGGCATACTTGCGCACGTTCGAGCGACTCGGTTTACCGTTCGCAGTCGTCTCGGCGATGTCTGGCGCAATGGGTGGCTCTGCATCTGAAGAGTTCTTGTTTCCGTGCGAGTCAGGCGAAGACACTTTCGTCAGTTGCACAAAATGCGACTACGCAGCCAACACCGAAGCAGTTCGCGTCGGCGAGCCAACAAAAATTGATTTCGCCAATATCTCGGCAGCGGTCGTTCACGACACACCAGCAACACCGACAATCGCCACGCTCGTCGATCTTTTCAATTCGCGCGCTGATCTCAAACACAACGATCGTGCTTGGCACGC
>JGI25911J50253_10000675_pt1 | contig 11704 bp, 9 predicted proteins | sample LauGreSBDMM110SD_3_FD_50253 | JGI IMG/M metagenome (IMG submission 50253) | reverse complement strand
GCAAAAACTGGTTATTGGGATAGCTTAACCTTTAACCGTGTAATACCCAACTTTGTAATACAAGGTGGCTGCCCAGATACTGAACAGGGTTTTAAAGACACNACCTATTTACTTGNCCCCGAATTTGTGCCTAGCCTAAAACATGAGTACGGCACATTTGCTGCTGGCAGAGATGATAANCCAGGTAAAGTAAGNGCAAGATGCCAATTTTATATTGTACAAAATAAAAAAGGGCTAGCTAGGCTTAATAACGATTACACCGTTTATGGTAAAGTTATAAAAGGTATGGATATTGTTGATGCTATTGCTAATGCACCTAAAGATAAAACCGACACCCCCCTTAAGGCTATAACGCTTGATGTAAATATTATGAAAGTAAAAGCAAAAAAATTAAACCAATATGGTTTTAAAATACCTAGAAGTAACTAGTAATAGCTNTACAATTATTATGTTTNCAAAAAATAGTAAAGTAAAATGAAAAAAAGTNTCCTTACTATCAGTCTGATTTTTTTATTAAATAGCCTGATTGCACAAACAAAAANTTTTATTGATTCTGNTACTCAGTATATAGGAAAATCTGTAACGGTTTGCAGCCAAGTATTTGGCATAAAAGCTACTGATAAAGTTGTACTAATTAATTTAGGTGCAGCTTATCCAGCATCGCCACTTACTATTGCAATACTGGCAAAAGATTTTGCCAATTTTACTACACCACCTGCAGAATTTTACAAAAATAAAAAACTTTGCGTTACAGGTATTGTTGAATTGTTTAAAAACAAAGCACAAATTGTAATTACAAAACCAGAAGAAATAAGCTTGGTTGAGTAANTANAAAAAATTGCATTTGAAATCAACTAAGTAAAGAGATTATAGTTTAGTTTTCATTACCCCAACCAATATTAACGTGTAGTGGATTACGGCAATGNCTTAAACTTATGTTTACCCTTTACTTCGGCATTTGCTNTTTTATACCACACTCTAAAATTTACTGTAAAGTCTTCCAAGCCAGAATCGGCTTGTGTTATTATTGCACTAAGATTTAAGATTTTTGTTTTACTCGNAGGAAAACCCTCTGGTAGACCTGGGAGTTTTTAAATAGTTTTTTGCAGCTCCCAAAACTAGACTAATGGTTCATTCGCTTTTTCATCTAAATTGTTGTTTATATTTTTCAACCACAACTTTCGTTTGTTAATCTCCCATTAATACAGGAAATTTGCATTGCCTGCCCATTATTTAACATCAAAAAAGTAGTTTAAAATGAGTTACATCGCCTCCATTCATGCCCGTCAAATATTAGATAGCCGTGGCAACCCAACTGTAGAAGTAGATATTTTAACCGAAAACGAGCATTTAGGTAGGGCAGCCGTACCAAGCGGTGCTAGTACTGGCATACATGAAGCTGTAGAGTTAAGAGATGGTAAAAAGGATTATTATGGAGGCAAATCGGTTTTAAAAGCAATAAAAAATGTAAACACTACAATTGCTGATGTTTTACTTGGTTGGGATGTTGCCGACCAAACGGGTATTGATGCAATGATGATTGCGTTAGACAAAACAGCTAACAAAAGTAAACTAGGTGCAAATGCAATGTTGGCGGTGAGTATGGCAGTAGCAAAGGCTGCAGCTTTAGAGGCAAACTTGCCTTTATACAGATATATTGGTGGTACAAATGCAAAAATTTTACCAATACCAATGATGAATATATTAAACGGCGGTGCACATGCCGATAATAAAATAGATTTTCAAGAATTTATGGTAATGCCCGTTGGCGCAACCAGCTTTAGCGAAGGCCTACGATGGGGTGTAGATATTTTTCATGCGTTAAAAACAGTACTAAAGAAAAAAGGCTTTAGTACAAATGTTGGTGACGAGGGTGGCTTTGCACCAAATATTCAAAGCAATGAAGAGGCCATAGAAACCGTACTTACAGCCATACAAGCAGCAGGTTACAAAACAGGTAGTCAAATAATGATTGCTATGGATGCTGCCAATAGCGAACTATGGAATGCTAAAGAAAAAAAATACATTTTTCATAAAAGCGATGGGAAAAAAATGACAAGTGAGCAACTGGTGGCTTATTGGGCAAGTTGGGTAAAACAATATCCAATATGTAGTATTGAAGATGGTATGGCAGAGGATGATTGGAAAGGTTGGAAAATGCTTACCGAAGCAGTTGGAAAAAAATGCCAATTGGTAGGTGATGATTTGTTTGTGACTAATGTAACCCGTTTAGAAAGAGGCATTAATGAAGGAATAGCAAATGCATTATTGGTAAAAGTTAACCAAATTGGTACCATTACCGAAACTATTAATGCGGTAAGTATGGCACAACAAGCTGGTTTTAATACCATTATGAGCCATAGAAGTGGCGAAACAGAAGATACTACTATTGCTGATTTAGCTGTAGCGTTAAATTGNGGGCAAATTAAAACNGGCTCNGCNTCAAGAACAGATAGAATGGCTAAATACAACCAATTAATTCGTATTGAAGAAATATTAGCAGACAGTGCCATATATCCAAATGGAAAGATTAAATTTGGTAAATAAAATTTAGTACATCTACATTACGTTTAAATATGAAATTATTAGCACATATACCAAATTGGATTAAAAACAAGTATTTTTTAGCCGGCAGCTTTTTTTTAATTTGGATGCTCTTTTTTGCAGAGAAAGACATTTTTAGCGGAATCAAGCAGTATAAAAAATTAAACAGTTTGCAAAAAAGTGAGCAGTATCAGGTAAAAACTATTACAGAAGCTCATAAAGAGTTAGATTTATTAAAAACAAATGCTCAAACTATTGAAAAATATGCAAGAGAAAAATATTTAATGAAAAAAGACAATGAAGATATTTTTGTAATAAGTAATCAAATAGATATTAGGTAATATAAAAGGTAACACAATATTAATATCTAGTTATCGTTTATAATGGCGGATAAAAGATATTTAATTATTAACAGCAATTTATTAAAATGCACAATTTTACATTAGAGGATTTAGTTCAATACTATTACAATGAAACCTCCTTGCAAAAAACAGCCGAAATTAAGGACGCTTTAGAAAAAGACTGGTCTTTACGTGAAAAATTAGGGGTAATTGCCTCGGCTCAAAAAAGATTAGAAGTTCTTAAACTTTCGCCACGCAAAAAAACAATTGAAAATATTTTAAATTATGCCAAAAAAGAGGTTAAAGAATTTTCTGCTTAGGTTTACTTTAATTTAAATTAATTTAGATCCTCCGACTATAAATCGGAGGATTTTTTATGACAAGAAAAGAAAAATACCAATTTGTACTAGATTATTTTAACCTAACCGCACCTAATGCCGAAACAGAGTTATTGTACAATAACCCCTATCAATTATTGGTTGCAGTAATTTTAAGTGCCCAATGTACTGATAAACGTGTAAACCTTACTACTCCATCTATTTTTGAAAAATTTCCAGGCCCACTTGAATTAAGTAAGGCAAGTTTTGAAGAAGTTTTTTCTTTAATTAAAAGTATATCGTACCCAAATAATAAAACAAAACATTTAATAGGTATGGCACAAATGTTGCAATGTACTTATAACGGCAACGTTCCTATGACGGTAGATGAACTGGTAAAACTACCTGGTGTGGGTCGTAAAACCGCTAACGTAATTACATCGGTAATAGATAAACAACCCAATATGGCAGTGGATACACATGTATATAGGGTTAGTAAGCGAATAGGCTTGGTACCAAAAACTGCCAAAACACCTTTAGCTGTAGAAAAATACTTAATAAAAAACATACCTGAGGCTTTAATTTTTAAAGCGCATCATTGGTTAATTTTACATGGTAGGTATATTTGTTTAGCAAGAAAACCTAAGTGCGAGAGTTGCGATTTAGTAACTATTTGCACATTTTTTAAGGATACCACAAAAAGGTAATTAAGAAATATAGTTTTTTTCTGTATTTTGTGCTTTCGTTTAAGTGGCATTCTTATTTACTTAAATTTTAAAAAAAATTGTTTATTATATCTAACACATGAAAAAAATAATCGTTAGTTTAGGATTTGTTAGTCTATTGCTTAGCACTACAAAAAAGGCTGAAGCACAGTATTATTTTTATGACGAGAATACATACGATAATCCCGTAACCTTTGAGTTTGGTGCATCATTGGGTTTTATGAACAGCCTTACAGACCTTGGTGGAAGAAAGGGAATTGGTAAAAAGTTTATTAAGGATGTAAATTTCGACAAAACTACTATTGCTGGTAGTGTTTATTTACATGCGTTATACAAGTATCAATTTGGATTAAGAGCTGAAGCCACTTTTGGGCAAATAAAAGCGGATGATAAAGTATTAGAAAAAGTTAAAGCTTCGACCTTTGGTAGATACGAACGTAATTTAAATTTTAGAAGTAAAATAACAGAGTTTTCATTAATTGCTGAGGCACATCCTTTATTTATATTTTTTAATTACGATGATGAATACGATAAAGCACCTCCTCGTTTTTCGCCCTACTTATTAGGCGGTGTGGGTTTCTTTTCTTTTAAACCCCAAACACAACTTGGCGGACAATGGGTAGACTTACAACCATTAAGTACAGAAGGGCAAGGGTTTTTAGAATACCCAGATAGACAACAGTATAAATTAAATCAACTNAATATCCCTTTAGGGTTAGGTGTTAAATACGAATTAAATTCTCAATTTAATGTACGAGCAGAGTTTATTTACCGTAAGTTGAATACAGATTATTTAGATGATGTAAGCACAGAATATNTTGACCCTACCATTTATGCAAATTATTTTACAGGTGCTAAACTTACCAACGCCTTATTACTTAACGATCGTCAATACGAATTAAATCCAGGCCACGTTACTACCCCTGGCGATCAACGTGGAAACGCATCAAATAATGATGCCTATTTTACGTTTAATTTAAAAATAGGTTATGTATTTGGAAGAGAAAAAATAAAATAATACCTCATAATTTTTATACACATTTTTAAAATACAAGGTTTACATTTAATGTCTAAAAACTTTTAAAATGTACAACAATAAGCCAACTTTTTCATTGTATTAGATATAAAGTAAATGCACACATTTGTTGGTAGGTAATCAAGGGTGTTTACTATTCCTTTAACAAAGACAAAAAATATGATTTAAAATTAAATACCTACAAGGCAAAATTAACTCAACCCAAAAATTAAGAGCACGCCAAGTATCCATCAAAGTTTTACGCTTAAAACTATTGCTACTGCTGTTAATTGAATTAAGCTAATAATACTAAAAAGCGTAAACTATTTTCTTCTTAGTATTTTTTAAATGCAAGCCACAGGTTAGATTTTATAAGTACTTACGTAGCTCTTCTATTAACTCCCCTTTTGTTATAGGTACACCCATTATTTTATTGTAAGGTTTGGCATCTACAAAATACACATCTCTAATAATTTTTACTAGTTGCCCATTGTTTATTTCGGGTATAACAACCGTATCAAAATTTTTAATGATATCGCCTAAGTTTTTAGGGAAAGGCCGTATATAACGTAAATGAGCATGCGATACTTCTTCACCTTCTTTTTGTAACTCGTTACAAGCACTTTTTATTGCACCAAAGGTACTGCCCCAGCCTAATACCAATACTTTACCTTTATTGGCGCCGCTATCTAATGTCTGCTCTGGTATATAGTTAGCAATTAAATCAACTTTAGCTTGCCTTGTTTTTACCATGTGTTGGTGGTTTTCCGAGTCGTAACTAATGTTACCTGTAATATCTTGTTTTTCTAAGCCACCCACTCTATTCTCTAATCCTTTTGTGCCTGGTATAGCCCATGGCCTAGCTAATTTTTCATCTCGTTGGTAGGGCATAAATTTTTCTCCTTCAGCCAAAGTATTTTCTGCAAACGAAATTTTTATTTCTGGTAAATCGTCGCTTTTGGGAAATTTCCAGGGTTCGGCTCCATTAGCAATATATCCATCGCTAAGTAATATTACTGGCGTCATGTGTTGTGTGGCAATTCGTATGGCTTCGTAGGCAGCACTAAAACAATCGCTTGGTGTGCTTGCGCTAATTATTGGCATTGGGCACTCCCCGTTTCTACCATAGTAAGCTTGCATTAAATCGCTTTGTTCTGTTTTGGTGGGCAAGCCTGTACTTGGACCTCCACGTTGTATATTAATTATTAGTAATGGAATTTCTAGCATTACAGCTAAGCCCATTGCTTCGCCTTTTAACGCTATGCCTGGTCCGCTACTTGTGGTTATGCCTATACTACCTCCATAACTGGCTCCAATAGCCGAAGTAATGGCTGCAATTTCATCCTCGGCCTGAAACGTTTTTATACCAAAATTTTTATACTTACTCAACTCATGCAAAATATCGCTTGCTGGAGTAATAGGGTAACTACCTAAAAATAAGGACAACCCACTTTTTTGCGATGCAGCAATTAAACCATACGATAGGGCTTGATTACCCATTATAGATCGATAGGTGCCACTTTCCATTTTTGCTTTTGCTACAGAATATCGGGTGGTAAAAGTTTCGGTAGTATCGGCATAATTATATCCTGCTTGTAATGCTTTTACATTACTTTCAAAAATTTCGGGCTTTTTACCAAATTTATCTTTTATAAATGATATGGTATTGTCCATATCTCTATTATACATCCAATATAAAAAGCCCAGTACAAACATATTTTTTGCTCTGTCTTTTTCCTTTACACCCATGGTAATATCCTTTAAAGCCTCTCTAGTCATTTTGGTAACATCCATTTTTATTACCTCGTAATTACCAAGACTATCATTTTCTAAAGGGTTTTCACCTTCGGGGTAATTGGCTAGGCGTAAATTTTTTGCATCAAATCCATCTACATTGGCAATTATTTTACCCCCAATTTTTAACCCTTTTAAATTTGTTTTTAGTGCCGCCGCATTCATTGCTACCAATACATCGCAAGCATCGCCTGGGGTAAAAACTCTATCGCTACTAAACCGCAATTGATAACCGCTTACTCCAGGCAGGGTGCCTATAGGGGCTCTTATCTCTGCAGGAAAATCGGGGAAAGTAGCTAAATCTATGCCTAACATTGCAGTATTATTGGTAAACTGACTACCGGTAAGCTGCATTCCATCGCCACTATCTCCAGCAAATTTTATTACTACGTCTTGTAAAATTTCTTCTTTTGTATTCATAGTATAAAGATAAATTTTATTTTTTGTTTTGCCACACATAACACAAATTATCGCAGATTGTTAAAACCTTTGGTTTTTATATTTTTAGAGATTGATTAGTGATGAAATTTATTTGTGTTAATTGGTGTAATTTGTGGCAAAAAGTTTTGATGAACGATTTATACGATTTTTTAGAGCCTATAAATAAAGCACAAATTAATGATGATGAAGGCTATAACGATGGACAATTAGCCAATTTTATCTCTATTTACGAAACTAATTTACCAGAAATTTCAGATGCAGCTATTGTTTTCATTGGTGTACCAGAAGTAAGAGGTAGTGGTAATAAAAATGATACTCATGCCCCCAATGCTATTCGTAAACAGTTATATCGGTTACATTATTGGCATTCCAATATTAAAATTGCCGATATGGGCAATATTAAATTAGGTGCTACTTTAAACGATAGTTATGCTGCTATTAAAACCGTGTTGGCAGAATTAATTCGCAATAAAAAAACAGTTGTTATTTTAGGTGGCTCACACGATGTTACGTTAGCTCAATATTTTGCTTACAAAGAATTAGAACAAGTAATTGAAGCTACTTGTATAGATGCTACTATAGATTTAATAAGCGAAAGCCCCATAGCTAGCGAAAACTTTTTAATGGAAATGCTTACTAGTGAACCAAATTTAGTAAAGCACTATAACCATATTGGTTTTCAAAGTTATTTTGTGCACCCTCGTATGCTAGAAACAATGGATAAACTACGCTTTGATTGTTTTAGAGTAGGTACTGCAAAAGAAAATATTGAGGAAATGGAGCCCGTAATTCGTAATACGCATTTATTAAGTTTTGATATAAACGCTATAAAATATAGCGATGCCCCAAGCGCTCATCAAAGCCCTAATGGTTTTACTGGTGAAGAAGCATGTATACTTACACGTTATGCCGGTATGAGTAATAACGTAAGCAGTTTTGGACTATATGGTTACAACCCACTGCTAGATGAAAATGATTTAACCGCTAAGCAAATTTCGCAAATGCTTTGGTACTTTATTGATGGCAAAAATAAAAGCAAACAAGAGGCTGAAATTGAAGATAGGAAACACTTTAATGAATACCATTGTACATTTACAGAAGTAGAAACCGTTTTTTTACAAAGTAAAAAAACAGGAAGATGGTGGATGCAATTACCGAATAAAAAATTTATTGCTTGTAGCTATAAAGATTATGTACAGGCTAGCCAAAACGAAATACCAGAGAGGTGGCTGAGGGCACAGGAGAGGTAATGTGATAATATTGCTAATTTACTAATACTTTAGATTCAAACTAAATGAGAAGATTAAGTGTTTCATTTTTTAATACCTCAATTTGTTTATTGCTAATTGCCCACTGCCTATTGGCAACTTCTTGCTCTGTAACAAAACAAATAAGTAAACAAGCCAATCGTATTTTATTAAACGATAGTGCCATACGTACTGGCCACATAGGTATTAGTATTTACGAACCTGCAACGAATAAATATTTATACAANCATAACGCAACACAGTATTTTATCCCTGCTAGTAATACCAAATTATTTACGCTNTATGCTGGTATGAAGTATTTGGGAGATAGTTTGGTGGGTGGCTATTATCAAAATATTAGCGATACGGCTATTAATTTTATTGCTACTGGTGACCCAACTTTTTTACACCCCGATTTTAAAAACCAACCTGTATTAGATTTTTTAAAAAAAGAAAAAAGAGAAATATATTTAAGTGGAAGTTATAATGATGAAGCCCTTGGCTATGGTTGGGCTTGGGATGATTATAGTGAAGATTATATGGCAGAAAGGAATATTTTTCCAATATTTGGCAACTTAGTAAATATAAAAAATGACTCGAGTAGAGCCACTCCAATTTGGAAAACTACTCCTGCTTTTTTTTCAAATCTGTTAGCGACAAACTACTCTGTGAGTAATAATAAAAATTTTAACAGGCTTCATTTTTCTATCAAAAGAAATTTGGCTACAAATAAATTTGATTATCCAAGAACGAATAAAGTATTTTTAGAAATTAACATACCATATGCCACCTACAAAACAAAAACAACAACAGATATACTAAAAAGTGATTTCCAAATTTTATTTTCGAATAAACCAACTTTGTTTTTTTTAGACCTATTTGAACAAATTCCTATTAAAACTCAACCTTCCGATAGTCTTTTCAAAAGAATGATGCAACGCAGCGATAATTTCTTTGCCGAGCAAACTTTAATAATGGCTAGTAAGCGAGGGTGGAATAATTTGGCAGATAAAGATGAAACATTGGTACTAATTGATACCGTACTAAAACTACACTTAATCAAACTTGCTCAACGCCCCAAATGGGTAGATGGTAGNGGCTTAAGCAGATATAATTTATTTACCCCACAATCGTTTGTACAAATTTTAAATCAATTAAAAGTAGAGTTTGGTTTAAACAGATTAAAAAACATTTTACCAACTGGAGGCACTGGTACACTATCTAATTATTACAAAAAATACGCTGGTAGTATTTTTGCGAAAACAGGTACGCTTAGTAACAACTGTGCACTAAGTGGTTATCTAATCACCAATAAAGGAAAATTACTTATTTTTTCTATTTTAAATAATAACTACATAACAGGTGCACCCCCTGTACGTAAAGCGGTAGAAAAATTTTTAGTGGATATAATTGAGAAGTATTAACGCCCAAACATCTTGTTCAACTCATCTTTTTTAAACTCTAAATAAGTAGGTTTACCATTGGCGGTAACGTTTGGTGTAGTGCAGTTAAATAAATCCTCTACCAAAATTTTTATTTCTTTTTCGGTTAAGTGTGTACCCGGTTTTATGGCTTGCTGTAATGCTAAGGAGCGTATTAATTTTTCTCGTTTNCTATATTTTAAGTCGTTNCTAAAATGCTTGTATTGCTCCAACATTTTTTCTATGGCTGCTTTTTCGTTGCCTTCGGCAATATCGGCAGGTGTACCTTGTAGTACAAAAGTGTTGTTACCAAAAGGTTCTATGGTATAACCTAAGTGTTGCAAATCGGGTAAAAGCTCGTTAAGTAAAACAGCATCTGCCATTGCTAAATCAATAGTTATAGGGAAAAGGCTTTGCTGTGTTGCCATAGGTTTACCATCTACCGCTAACAAAAACCGTTCGTATAAAACACGTTCATGTGCATTTTGTTGGTTAACTAAATAGTAACCATTTTGTGTTGGTAAAATAATAAACGTATTATGTAGTTGAGTGAGGGTTGAATGGTGAGAAGTGAATGGTGAGGGTTGAGGATTAAGAGGTGTAAAAATTTCATTGCCTTGCTTATTTTGCAGGTTATTACTGACTGCTGACTGTTCACCACTTACCCCCTTTGGTTCCCCGTACAAATCTTTCCAATGCCTTAACTCACTTTTACTTTCTACAAAATGTGCCTGATTTTTTTTTGTAAATGTGTGGTATAAAGAAGATGATGTTGCGGTAGATTTTTTTTCGTCGGTAAAGGGTTTGCTTACCGCATCTAAGTGCTGAATAGATGCGTCCAATTCAAAATCTAACGTAGGGGTAATGCTAAACTGTGCTAGCGCATGCTTTACTGCACTTTGCACAAAGGCGTATACAATTTTTTCATCCTCAAATTTTATTTCTTGCTTGGTTGGGTGCACATTAATATCTAATTGTGCTGGGTCTAAATCTATAAACAAGGCATACATGGGGAAGCTATCTTTTGCAATCATGCTATCAAACGCATTCATTACAGCATGGTTTAAGTAAGCACTTTTAATAAACCTATTGTTTACAAAAAAGTATTGATCTCCTCTAGTTTTTTTAGCCGTTTCTGGTTTACCTACAAAACCATAAATATTCATGTAATCTGTTTCCTCCTGCACACTTACCACTTTTGCGTTATAGTTATTACCTAATAGTTGCACAATACGTTGCTTAAGTGTACCAGCATCTAAATGAAATACTTGTTGCCCATTGCTTGTTAACGAAAAAAATAATTCCGGAAAAGCCATAGCCACTCTTATAAACTCATCTACAATATGCCTTAACTCGGCAGGGTTGCTTTTTAAAAAATTTCGTCGAGCAGGTACATTAAAAAACAAGTTTTTCATGGCAATGCTTGTACCTATAGCAGCGGCAATAGGCTCTTGTTTTTTTACAATGCTATTTTCTATTTCTAACAGAATGCCTGTTTCGTCTTCTAGTCGTTTGGTTTTAAGTTCTACTTGAGCAACAGCGGCAATACTTGCTAAGGCTTCTCCTCTAAAACCCATCGTTTTAATTTTAAACAAGTCGTCTATACTGCTAATTTTAGACGTGGCATGGCGTTCAAAGGCCATTCTAGCATCTGTTTCACTCATCCCCTTACCATTATCAATAACTTGTATCAGCGATTTACCTGCGTCGTTTATAATTAATTTTATTTCGGTAGCCCCAGCATCTACAGCATTTTCCATTAATTCCTTTACAGCACTAGCTGGTCGTTGTATAACCTCCCCTGCTGCTATTTGATTAGCAATGTTATCGGGTAATAAATGTATAATATCTGGCAAAAT
>JGI25911J50253_10000666_pt1 | contig 11789 bp, 10 predicted proteins | sample LauGreSBDMM110SD_3_FD_50253 | JGI IMG/M metagenome (IMG submission 50253) | reverse complement strand
CAGTGGAACGTGATGTGCGGAAGAAAGTTCGGACAGTTTCGCAAGTCGCTTTTTGTCTGATCCATGGTGCGGCATGCTTGCGCCAAGCCATAGAGAACGGCGCAGAAGTGGAGCAAGACTAGCAAGAGAACTTTCAAACCCAGAAGTGAGTTTTATTGGGGCCATCAAGATAAGAAGAAGTCCTTCTTTATGCTCCAGAAGATCCTCTAGACATAGAAGACAAGCCCCCTTTTCAGCACGGCGCTTGCCGAGCGAAAGAAGCTTTGAAAGCCTGCCATAGGCTGCACGATCTTCGGGATACGCGAGGATATCGGGTGTTTCATCCGCAAAGACAAGACGACAACCGACTGCGAGTTTGAGCCCTGCCGCGCCTGCGCCGATTTCTTTTAGGGCAACGTGCGCTCTCACAACACCGGCAAGCGAATTTCTGTCGGTAATGCCAATTCCTTTCAGATCCAGCTTTGCCGCTTCTGCAATAAATTCTTCCGGATGTGATGCGCCGCGCAAAAAGGAGAAATTTGTTGTTGTGGCGAGCTCGGCATAAGGAGTGGTCACCCGAACAATCCATGCATGAACCATTTCGGCATTGTGGTTTCACGCCCAAAGAGGCCTTCCCGATATACCCAAAATCTGCGACCTTCTTCATCCTCTAGACGAAAATAATCGCGTGTCATCATATCCTGTTCACCACGCCACCACTCTGGCGCAATCCTTTCCGGGCCTTCAGCTTTGACAACGGCATGAAAGACGCGTCGCCATCTAAATCGGATGGGCGCACTATCGGGAATCTCGGCAATAACGTCGATGGGTTCTGGCGGCTCAATGAGCCGGATTGGACGTGTCGGTGGCTCTTCGGGCGCCAGCACCTCATCCCAATCTATAGTCAATGCGGCATTGCCGTGTTGGGCAGGTATGCGCTGCATAGCACGTTCAGGTATGTGGGTATTGCGTGGCATGAGGCGCATGACACGGTTGGCCCCAAAGCGGGCACATAGGCGGTCTATCAGTGCGCTTAATTCTTCCTCTATACCATCACGTCCATCGAACCCGGGTTCGGCAATATCCTGTCGCTCTGTCCTTGTGGCTGAGAGACGGATCACATCAAAGCCAAAGCCTGGGTCTAGAGGGTCTGATAATGTATCAAGCTTTTCNNGAAATAGCCGCATAACACCCTTTGGATCACGTAGAGGACGCGCTGTTTCAACAGTAAGGCGACGTACTGCGCCATCAGTACGGAAAAATGTGAGTTCATAGCAGCGTCCGCCTTCACCGTGCTTTTCGAGAAGCCGCGCNAGATCNGCNGCAAGAGTCANAATGGAGCGGTGAATATCATCNTCGTGGCCTATGGGTTCGGCGAAGTTTCGTTCGGCAATATAGGTTGGCACCGGTCTCCGNGGTGAAATTGGCCCAATGATATGCCCTTGCACACGATCAAGCTGGATCAGAAGGTCGCGTCCGAAACGCGCTGCCAGCGGCGCACGCGGCTGGCGTGCTACATCCTCAATCCGTTTCATCCCGAGTCTGGATAAGGAGAGAANGAGANTTTCNCTGATGCNAAGAGCGGCGAGAGGAAGCTGTGCTACTCGTTGAGGTTCCATGCCAGGTTCTATAATCCNGCTATCACCAAAACTGGCGATAGCGCGCGCCGCCTCAGCCGTTCCGGCAATGGCGGCGCATGTTGTAAAGCCCTGCGCAGCAAGGCGGGTTTTGATATCAGCAAGCAATGCTACCTCACCACCGACAAGATGGCTTGCACCTGTAATATCCAGCACCAATCCGTTATTTTGCAGTAGTCCGATACATGGCGTGTAACGCTCGCACCAGTCAGCAATATGTTCGAGCATTGCACGATCAGCTTCAGTGTCGCTTTCAGCCACGAGTAGTGTGGGGTGCAAGGCGCGCGCCGTAGCCAATGTCATACCTAAACTTAATCCGGCGCGATTTGCCGCGGCATCAAGCGCCTCGATTACGTTAGCGCCTTTGATCTTACCTACAACCACCAGTGGCATGTCATCCGGTGTTACGCAGTGCGCCTGATAGGGATTTGCTTGCCGTGCGCGGCGATGTAACCGATCGGTTGATAGCCTCGGTAGGACGAGCGACAGAAAGCGCTGCGGGTTTGAAGATACGCTTTGCATGGTTCCACTCCATTATCCACGGGCCATCGGGCTCACCCGCTCCGGCCTGTCTGTTCAAGGTTAGGGCCACTTTGAAAATAGGATTTCCGATTCCGGCGTTCGTGCCGGTAGCACCCTGCTCCGGGTTGCTTGATGCTGCCGAAATTGCCCAGCGCGTGCGGGCAGACCCAAGTGCTACATGCCCGCCACTACGGAGCGTAATTAATGCTACGTTTGATGCTTCGGCAGCCAATATGAGGCGTCGTGTTGCAGTCAGGTCGAGAGCCTTCGGATCACCCCATGGCTCAANGAGGACGGATGAAAGTGCCGAACAGCGCACAGACTCTTCAGTGGCACGCAGTGCTTCGCGTATATCTCCTGTCATGACCAATATGAGACGATTAGGATCCAGACCGAATGCAGCAAGTCCCGGTCCATAGGGTTCTCCAGTTTCTTTCCCGGCCATGCCCTGTCGTACCCAGACCCAATTGGTTTTTTGGCAAGAAAACAGTGCCACAAGCCCTAATGCAAAGCCGCTTGCTGCAGCGCCATCTTGCGGGTTGACAGGCAGGATATCATGCAGCGCTCCCCGCATTAATCCTCCGCCCAATGCCGAATCAACGATGGCATGTCCGGTTGAAATCCTAGCGTGCTGTTTAGCAGGTAAAATAATATGCCCCTTACGCCCAATCCGGNCGATAGAGTGTTTTAGATCTTCAAAAATAACACGCTGAACTGACATGAAAGGGCCTNATGATTAGTTTTGTTCACTTTATGTTCTAATAGATTCCAGTCTTTATGCGGCAAGTCAAGGGTGATGTAGAATATGGTTCAAGTAAAAATATGTGTAACGTAAAAGCGCTCATTCTATCAAATTTGAATATATTTTTTCGATCCGATCCTGACGATCCTAAAAAATGAATGTGAAATTTACCTCCGGGGCTTGATCATCAATGTTTTCGATGGCGTAATCTGACAACATATAACAACCGATAAGGACGACTTTAACTTCAAGGGGGAACCACCATGGCGAGCACGATCAAGGGACCGGCACTTTTTCTGGCGCAATTTGCGGGCGACACCGCGCCATTCAACTCGTTTGACTCGATCTGCAAATGGGCTGCCAGCCTCGGATATAAGGGCGTCCAGATTCCGACATGGGACGGGCGGTTATTCGATTTGAAGAAAGCGGCAACCTCGAAGACCTATTGCGACGAGATCGCCGGAACCGCCAAGAAGCACGGCATCACGATCACCGAATTGTCGACGCATCTTCAGGGGCAATTGATTGCCGTCAACCCGGCTTTCGATGAAGCGTTCGATGCCTTCGCGCCGAAGGAAGTGCATGGCAAGCCGAAGGCGCGGCAGGCATGGGCCGTCGATCAATTGATGATGGGCGCGCAAGCCTCGAAAAATCTTGGCCTCCATGCGAGTGTGACATTCTCGGGCGCGCTCGCCTGGCCGTTTGTCTATCCATGGCCGCAGCGCCCGGCAGGCATGATCGAAACCGCTTTCGCGGAACTTGCCAAACGTTGGAAACCTATTTTGAATGCCTATGACGAAGTCGGCTGCGATGTCTGTTACGAGATTCATCCGGGCGAAGATTTGTTCGACGGCGCGACGTTCGAAATGTTTGTCGATGCGGTGAAGGGCCATAAACGCGCGTGCATCAATTATGATCCGTCTCATTTTGTGTTGCAGCAGCTCGATTATCTGGCCTTCATCGATATTTATCACGAGCGGATCAAGGCGTTCCACGTGAAGGATGGCGAGTTCAACCCGACCGGCCGTCAAGGCGTCTATTCGGGATATGCAAGCTGGATGGAACGGGCCGGACGGTTCCGGTCGCTGGGTGACGGGCATGTTGATTTTGCAGGTATTTTCTCAAAACTGGCGCAACACGGCTATGACAGCTGGGCCGTTCTGGAGTGGGAATGCTGCCTCAAGCATCCTGAAGATGGCGCAAGGGAAGGCGCGGAATTCATCAGCAATCACATTATCCGGGTGACGGAAAAAGCCTTTGACGACTTCGCCGGCGGGGAAACGGACAAGAAGCAGATCAAGCGCATGCTCGGCATTCGCTGAACGGCATCCTGAGGGAGAAGAATAATGGCGATAACCGGAAAAGATGACGGAAACGCAGGCGGACGTATCCGCCTCGGCATGGTCGGCGGGGGCGAGGGTGCCTTTATCGGTGCGGTGCACCGTCTGGCTGCTCGCATGGACGATCATTATACACTCGTTGCAGGCGCGCTGAGTTCGACACCGGAGAAGGCGCTCCGCTCCGGGGCGGTACTCGGGCTTGATCCGAAGCGGACCTATGGTGATTTCGAGGAAATGGCCAAGAAGGAAGGGCGTCGCAAGGACGGGATCGAGGCCGTTGCGATTGTCACGCCGAACCATATGCATGCCGGCCCAGCGCTTGCGTTTCTGAAAGCGGGTATTCATGTCATCTGCGACAAGCCGCTGACAACGACGTTGAAAGAGGCGTTGAAGCTCAAATCAGCCGCGGAGAAATCGGGCAAAATCTTCGCGGTAACGCACAATTATACAGGCTATCCGATGGTGCGGCAGGCCCGTGCAATGGTTGCTTCGGGCGAGCTCGGCGATATCCGTGTCGTGCAGGTGGAATATCCGCAGGACTGGCTTGCGGAACCGCTTGAGCAATCGGGCCAGAAACAGGCCGATTGGCGAACGGATCCTGCGCGTTCGGGCGCTGGAGGCTGCATCGGCGACATCGGCACGCATGCCTACAACCTCGCCGATTTTATCACCGGCATTCCGGTGCTCGAAGTGTCTGCCGAGCTTACGACCTTTGTCGCTGGGCGCAGGCTTGACGACAATACTCAGGTGTTGATGCGCTATGCCAATGGTGCGCGGGGTTCATTATGGGCGAGCCAAGTCGCAGTCGGCAATGAAAACGGCTTGCGTATCCGGGTTTACGGCACGAAGGGCGGGCTCGCTTGGTCGCAGGAAAATCCGAATTATCTCCAGTGGTCGCCACTCGGGAAGCCGACGCAGACGATCACACGGGGTGGCGCTGGCGCCGGCGCGGAAGCGGGCCGGATGACACGCATTCCTCCGGGCCATCCCGAAGGCTATCTCGAAGGGTTCGCCAATATATACACAGAGATTGCCCATGCCATTCACGCGGCGCGCGCGGGCAAAAAGCCGGATGCTGCTGTAATCTTCCCGACGGTAGATGACGGCGTGAAGGGATTGGCTTTCATTGAAGCGGCCGTCGCATCATCGTCAAAAGGCGGACGCTGGATAAAAATATGATTTTGCTCAAACGCGCTAAGGGCTCACAATCATGTTCTTAAGCGATAATTTCCAGAAATTAAGCGTGTCTCGACATTAGAAATCTAGGGCCTGACATAAATAAGGTTGAAGTATTAATACTTTGATATTGACTCAGTTTACTGGTGCCGCAGGGGAGGATTGAACTCCCGACCTCACCATTACCAATGGTGTGCTCTACCACTGAGCTACTGCGGCATTTCAAAAAACGGTCTGTGATAAACAGCCACTTCAAATCGCGCGGGACACTGCCACACGGGCGGGTTGCGTGCAAGTCGTCTCTATCCAATTTTGGAAACGAGAATTTTATCGCTCGTTAGGAAGCTTAGTATGGGGCGTCAAAACTTTTAACAAATTTGCTAAAGAAGCTATTTTGACTTGTGTTCGTTTGGGCGACACCCTAATCCTGCAATATTACGGCCTCAGATGGGAGCCAGCTTGTGGAAAATGACAAAAAGCGAATTGAACGATTGGCTGAAGCACTTCGGGATAATCTTAAGAAGCGAAAGGTGCAGCGTCGCGCAAAAGTGGGAAAGAATGATTTTATTGCGCCATCAGACTCCGAAATACCCACTTATCAAAGTCCCAAAGATCAAATTAAGTTGCGGTGCTCTATTATTTAAATTGTAAAGNNACCAACAAATAAGAGAAGTCAGCGCCTTTCACTGGCGATCAGGAGTATTTTATGGATCGGATTCGCATTAGTGGCGGCCGAAGGCTTGAGGGGTTCATCCCAATCTCCGGGGCGAAGAATGCTGCCTTGCCACTCATGATCGCAAGTCTTTTGACGCGCGAAACTATGACACTGCACAACGTACCACGTCTTTCCGATGTGCGATTGTTGATGCGCATACTTGGAAATCATGGTGTTGATGCTGCCATAAGCGGGAAAAGGATCGGTCAATCGGATGAAAGTGGTGAAACCATTACATTATCCGCTCGGGACATTGTCGATACCACAGCACCGTATGAACTTGTTTCGAGAATGCGGGCCAGTTTTTGGGTAGTTGCTCCGCTTTTGGCTCGGATGGGTGAAGCACGTGTTTCTTTGCCCGGCGGATGCGCTATTGGAACCCGNCCGGTTGATTTGTTGTTGATGGCTCTTGAAAAATTAGGCGCATCAATCGAGATCGATTCCGGGTATGTCATTGCGAAGGCTCCAAAAGGACTTCGCGGCGGGTTAATCGATTTTCCCAAAGTTACGGTCGGCGGCACACATGTCGCGTTGATGGCAGCTTCGCTTGCTCACGGCACAACCGAGATCCATAATGCGGCAAGAGAGCCTGAAGTGGCCGACCTTGCAGAGTGCTTGATAAAGATGGGAGCACGTATTGAAGGCATAGGAACATCACGTATCGTTATTGAGGGTGTTTCTCGGTTAGGTGGCGCACATCACCATGTTTTACCTGATAGAATTGAGACAGGAACCTATGCCATGGCCGTCGCGATGACCGGTGGCGATGTGATGCTGGGAGGAGCGCGATCAGATTTGCTACAGTCGGCGTTGGGCGTCTTGCAACAAGCTGGTGTCGAAGTCCTGACGTCCGATTTGGGGATCCGAATTAGACGGAACGGTAACGGTCTTATGCCTGTTGATATCGAGACACAGCCCTTTCCGGGCTTTCCGACGGACTTGCAGGCACAGTTCATGGCGCTCATGACACGAGCAGATGGTAATTCGCGTATTCATGAAACGATATTTGAGAACCGTTTCATGCATGTTCAGGAATTAGCGAGACTGGGAGCAAAAATCCGGTTGGATGGCGACGTAGCCTATGTCGAGGGCCGAACTCGGCTCACGGGTGCGCCAGTCATGGCAACCGATTTGAGGGCGTCTGTCTCTCTTGTGATCGCTGCGTTGGCAGCGGAAGGTGAAACACTGGTTAACCGAGTTTATCATCTTGACCGTGGTTTTGAAGCGCTTGAGAAAAAGTTATTCCGATGTGGTGCAGATATTGAAAGGTTAAGTGGAGAACGGTGATTTTTGTTGCGTCTCAGAAAACCCGTGTGCATCGTTACACAGGAACGTAGCAATTAGACCGAGTACCTAGAAAGCAGTTGAACTGATGAAATTGGCCGCGTTCGACCAAGACGATCTCATCGTTATCTCTGCTCATCTGCAGGATGCAATGGTTCTCGTTTCTGACATGACTTATCTTGGCTCGACCCAACGCTTTGTGTTTGCTTGTGATCGTCCTTTATCTGGCGATCAATACATGACCGGTGTACATTTTGAGCGCGTGATACGTGTTAGAGTAAGCAATTTGCCGCCACGTGACTCGAAGATTGCATTGAAGCTGTTGGGCATAACATTTATTTCTACTGCCTCCCCTGCTGGTGAGGTTGTCTTGTTGTTTGACGGTGATGCTGCCATTCGCCTATCAGTTGAATGCCTCGAAGTGGCAATGGCTGATTTTTCCGCTGTTACTGGATAGGCCGAGGGCATGTCGTTAACTCGTTCTAATGCGAGCAGTCGCTTGGCATCTGTTACTCTTGATCAAGCATCGATTGGTCGGGGAACACCTGAGCAGGAGCATGAACGGACAATCGCAATTTATGATCTAGTAGAAGCAAATTTTTTTGCTGTACCGGGTCATAGTTTGGAACTCTACACCCTTCATATTAGTCTTGCTTCAAATAGGCTCGTGCTTGATGTGCGAGATGTTTCAGGCTTCGGTATTGTCACACATGTTCTCTCCCTTACTCCGTTTCGCCAGATAGTTAAGGACTATTTCCTGATCTGCGAGAGCTATTATCAGGCAATCCGTTCAGCGAGTCTTTCACAGATTGAGGCAATCGATATGGGGCGACGCGGGTTGCATAATGAAGCAGCAGAGCTGTTGATGGCGCGACTGGAGGGAAAATTGGCCGTCGATTTTGATACGGCGCGGCGGCTTTTTACTCTTGTGAGCGCCTTGCGCTGGAAGGGTTGATCAGTGCTGCGTCAGAATGGCCATAAAAAAGTAAGTGCAGTACTCTTTTTATGCGCCATGAATGCGATCCGCTCGCCTATGGCCGAAGCTTTGACNCGACATTATTTTGAGAAGTCACTTTACGTAAAATCAGCAGGCGTTCGAAAAGGTTACCTAGATCCATTTACAGTTACAGTTCTTNACGAAGTAAGTATTTCGATCGCCGGTTATCAGTCGCAGACAATCGAAGAGCTTGCTGACTGGGAAGGATTTAATTTTGATCTCATCATCACATTGAGTCCCGAGGCCCATCACCAAGCTCTTGAATTAACCCGAACGCTTGCCGTGGATGTCGAATACTGGCCAACACTCGATCCGTCCGAAAATCAGGGCTCGCGCGAGCAGAAGTTGGCTGCCTATCGCGAAGTCCGAGAGTACCTAGGCGAGCGGATTCTTGCGCGATTTGGAGAATAGAGGTAGTGATATAGAACCTTTTACCCCTTAAATCTCGCAAAAATGATTTGTGTGTCGCCATAGTTCCTTTGCTCGAGCATCACTAAGCCAGCAGGCAGTTCTACTGATACATCTGCCCGCTCCTCGACAACAAACAAGGCATTATTCGTAACCCAACCACCTGCGAGTGTACTTGAAAGTGCTTCTGGAGCGAGATTTTTGCCATAAGGCGGGTCGCAAAAGATAAGCGAAAATGGCTCATTGGGATGGACGCTGCCCATCCGCGTTGCATCCCGCCGAAAAACTTTGCTTTGCCCCGCAACGCCAAGGGTCTCAATATTTTCCTTGATCAAGCCACGTGCTTCTGCCGCATCTTCGACAAAGCAAGCGAATTTTGCCCCACGTGAGAGTGCCTCTAGACCCAAGGCACCTGTGCCTGCAAATAGGTCAAGAATTCGGGCACCATCAACAGGGTCTGAATACGCGTGCATCAATACATTGAACAGGCTTTCCCTCAAACGGTCTGAAGTCGGCCGGATGTTCCCTGATGCCGGAGACCGGAGGCTACGCCCTTTGAAACGACCGGCTATGATCCGCATATCAGTCTCTTAGCGCTGCCGAGATGGACCAGGATTACGAGGCGGACGTTTGTTGCCGTCCGAACGTCNAGGCGGCTTACCTCCACCTGATCGGCCGTTACGAGGAAAGGTTCCTCTTCCTTCACTATTTCCATCTTTTTGCGAACGATCTCGCGGCGAAAAACCTTCTCTTGGTGCTGACCGATCATGAGCACGTCGTGGCACACGTGACGGAGTTTTTTCGCCTCTGGTTTCACGTGGTGGACGGGATGGCATATCCCCTAGTTCTTCACGACGCTGCGGACGAGCGTTTCGTTCGCCAGTTCTTTCCGGCAGAATATAATTCTGTTTTGGCTTTTCAAGCCGCTCGACGCTCACTGTCCGCCCTGTCCGGCTTGTTACGGTGCCGGATCGAATTCGGGGTTGTTGGCCTTTTTCAAGCCTTGAAGCCTTCAGATCCGTTCCTCGNCGAGCACTTTTTCCTTGCTTACGGTTCAAATTGTCACCGTCTTCGCCTGACCGCCAAACGCTACGGAGTGGTTCTGTCGGATGTCGACGCCGTTCCATGGCACGTGGTTCAGTTTCTTGACCGTTGAAAGCGGGTCGTTCTGGGCGGTCTCGAGTATTGCGTATAGCCAGTTTTTCGTCGCCATCCCGCCCCCGTTTTCGGTCTGACGTCCTGTCTCTATCACGTCCGGCAGGGCGTGCCTCTTCGGGTTGCGACTCTTCGTGAATAAACACGGGCGCATTCAGATCAACATGACCTTCAGCAATCAAGGTGGGACCAAGCTGATCGGCCAGAACGGAGGTTCTTACTTCTTCAACAGCCCCAACATCCAGTTCGTTCAGTTGGAACGGTCCGAAGGAAAGGCGAATAAGTCNNTTNACCTGAAGGCCGAGATGTTCAAGGACACGCTTGACCTCACGATTTTTACCTTCGCGCAGCCCGAGAGTCAGCCAAACATTATCGCCCTTTTCACGATCAATTGTCGCTTCAATCGGACCATAATGCATGTCATCGACCGTGATACCTTCGCGAAGTGTGTCGAGAACGGCCTGCGAGATTTCTCCGTAGCACCGAACACGATAACGACGCAGCCAGCCCGTGTCAGGTAGCGAGATAACCCGCGCCAATCCGCCATCGTTGGTCAGGAGAAGCAGGCCCTCAGTATTGATATCAAGGCGACCGACGGCAATAAGTCGGGGGAGATTTTTTGGAAGAACTGAAAAGACGGTAGGTCGACCCTCCGGATCACGATACGTCGTTACAACTCCGCGTGGCTTGTGGAATAAGAATAGACGCGTACGCTCCCGGAGCGGCAACGGCTTATCGTCAACCTCAACGCTGTCCGACAGGCTGACATCCAGTGCTGGAGAGTCAATCACTAAGCCGTTCACACTTACGCGACCGTCCAGAATCCAAGCTTCTGCGTCCCGCCTAGAACAGAGGCCAGCGCGCGCCATCACTTTGGCAATTCTTTCCGGGCCGTCGATTCGCGGTTCTGCGCCTTGAGGGCGAGGGGCACTCAAGGCCTGCCGACTACGATCTGTTCGTCTCTCGAAATTTCTTTCACCTTCCCCAGTTGCAACACGTGCATCGCGGCTGGCCGACCCGCCCTCACGCTTTTGCCAAGGCTTACGTGGTGCTTCAGAGCGCTCTGAGCGTGGGCGTGATGAGGAACTATCACGGTCCCGATAAGGGCGAGGTGCTCGCTGCTCAGATGTTTCAACTCGCGCGACATTTGGTTCGCGTGACCAAGGCGCTCTCGTCGCTGCTTCTGAATTTCCCTCTTCTCGTTTTTGCCAAGGCTTGCGTTGACTATCCTGGGTGCTGGTACGAGGACGGAACGAGCGCGCCTCCCCTGTATCACTACGACTTGGCCGATCCGTATTTTTTCTTTCAGGCCGGGAGGTAGAGGAAGCAGGTCCGCTCTCGCGTTTTTGCCATGGCTTATTTGAAGACTCGGATCGCTCTTTGCGGGGTTTGAAAGGCGATTGGCCCTCATTTCTCTCGGACGAGCGTGTGCGCCCCTCCGCGGTGCGAGGAGGGCGTGGTGATGCAGAAGCGTCACCGCCATCTCTCTTTTGCCAAGGTTTGCGTGGTCCCGACGGACTATTTGGGCGCGCTTTTTCACTGCCAAACGGTCGGCTTCCGCCAGTGCCGGGTGAGCGGGGTGGGCGACTTGAGCCACCATTTCGATTTTTTCTGTTGTCGTTCATGAGGTGCTGATAACAGAATAGTGTCTGTCATGCGAGCATTCGGGACATCAATTGGAAAAAAAGCACGATTTCGAAAGGCACCTGATGTCGAACACCTTCATGGAGCTAGCACTTAAGGAGGCCCGTAGTGCAGAATTTCGCGGTGAAGTGCCCGTTGGCGCCGTGATCGTTCGTAACGGAGCGATGATCTCCTCCGCGGGAAACCGAAC
>JGI25911J50253_10000656_pt1 | contig 11834 bp, 5 predicted proteins | sample LauGreSBDMM110SD_3_FD_50253 | JGI IMG/M metagenome (IMG submission 50253) | reverse complement strand
GTTGACTTACAATGACGATTTTAAAGAGAATATATTTTCTTATGTAAATAATATTAATACGATTGAGGGTGGAACGCACGTTACAGGATTTAGAACTGCACTTACCCGCGTATTTAAAAGTTACGGTGATAAAGAAGGTTTGTTTGAAAGAGCAAAAGTAACAGTGGAGGGAGATGATTTCAGAGAAGGCTTAAGTGCAATTATTTCCGTAAAGGTCCCTGAACCACAATTTGAAGGTCAAACAAAAACCAAATTAGGAAATAGTGAAGTGAGTGGTGTGGTTCAAACTACCGTTTCCAGGGTATTAGAAGCTTATTTAGAAGAAAATCCAAAGGAGGCGAAGTATGTAATCTCAAAAATAATTTTAGCGGCCCAAGCCCGTGTAGCAGCTAAAAAAGCAAGAGATATGGTGCAACGCAAAACGGTACTTACTGGCGGCGGACTTCCAGGAAAGTTGGCGGATTGCTCAGATAGAGATCCAGAAAGATGTGAGCTTTACTTAGTCGAAGGAGATTCAGCGGGTGGTACTGCAAAACAAGGGCGTGATCGAGGCTATCAAGCCATTTTACCATTACGTGGTAAAATTTTGAATGTTGAAAAAGCAATGGAGCATAAGATTTATGAGAATGAGGAAATTCGTAATATGTATACTGCACTTGGTGTAACTGTCGGAACGCCCGAAGATCCAAAGGCATTGAACATTGTAAAACTTCGCTATCATAAATTAATTATTATGACCGATGCCGATGTGGATGGATCGCACATCGCCACTTTAATTTTAACTTTCATTTTTAGATATATGAAAGAGTTAGTGCAAAATGGATATGTATACATTGCACAACCTCCTTTGTACTTAGTGAAAAAAGGCAAGGACCAAGAATACGCCTATAGTGAAGAACAACGCAAAGCATTGGTTACAAAAATTGGTGGTGGAAAAGATGATTCAGTAACCATTCAGCGATACAAAGGTTTGGGAGAAATGAACGCAGACCAATTATGGGAAACTACCATGGATCCATCCAGAAGAACCTTGAAACAAGTGACCATCGAGAGCGTTGCCGAAGCTGATCGTATCTTTAGCATGCTCATGGGTGATGAAGTGGCTCCAAGAAGGGAATTCATTGAATCACACGCGAAATATGCTAAAATTGATGCCTAAAAGTTAGTATTAATACAATTTTTGGCGATTTTAACAAAAAACAGCCCTTGAACTCAAATGAATAACAATAAATAACCTACTTTCAATTAGAAATTTTCACTTTAAAATTTATATAAAATGGACACTACAAAAATGATTAAAGCGTATTGCTTAAAAACAAAAGAAAAAAATGTACCAATGCTTGACGCTGTCATCACTAGAACTGCAAAAGGCGGTTATATGGCAGGTGGCCACGATGGTAAAGGAAATAAAATGGCAGCAATCTTAAGCGAAACAAATGCGCTTAAAGCTATTGCTGACGGAGTGGCTACAAAAGGATTCTAGTTTTACTGGATCTTTTTTACACAATTCCAATCTTATTTAAAAGCCGCACTCGATGAATCGAGTGCGGCTTTTAACATTTTTAGCCCTAAGCCATTATAATTTATTTGACGCCCAATACACCAGTATGTATTTTATTTAGTAAGCGATAACATTCACTCATCCCTTTAATGTCCTTGATAATAAGGATAAAGTTTTTGCCCGCTTGTTTAAAATGCGCAGTGTTCATTGCGGTTTGTGCAAACAATAACAATTGTTTAAAGGTGTCACTTTCAAAATAAGGTGCATCAGGTCGATTTATAAAAAAGCACCTTACCGTTTCGTCTTTCAAAGTCAATTTTTCAAAACCCAATGCGATGGCAATTCTTCTACACTTAACTGTTGTAAATAAATCTTCCACGGACTTAGGCATCGGACCAAATCGATCTACCATTTCCCCATGTAGCAAATCTAATTCTTCATCATTTTCAGATTGATCCAATCTTGTATATAAGGATAAGCGCTCTCCAATACTTTCAACATAAATATCTGGAATCATAATTTCCAAGTCGGTGTCAATCGTACAATCTTGCACATAATCATCCTGCTTGCTAATTTCTTCCTGGAACAATTCTTTAAAATCAGATCTTTTTAATTCTCTTACTGCTTCTGCTAAAATTTTCTGATACATTTCAAATCCAATCTCCACCATAAAACCACTTTGCTCGCCGCCTAATAAATTACCAGCACCACGAATGTCCAAATCACGCATTGCAATTTGAAATCCACTACCAAGTTCACTAAACTGTTCTAAGGTTTGTAATCTTTTTCTAGAATCATCAGGCAAAGTACTTATGGGCGGCGCTAATAAATAACAAAATGCTTTTTTATTGCTTCGGCCTACCCTTCCCCTTAATTGGTGCAAATCACTTAAGCCAAATTGATGTGCATTGTTAATGATGATGGTATTTACATTGGCAATGTCCACCCCACTTTCGACAATATTAGTACACACCAACACGTCATATCTTTTTTCAATAAAATCTAATATTTTTTCTTCCAATTGATGCCCTTCTAATTGACCATGCGCGAATCCAATACTTAAATCTGGGCATAAGCGCTGAATAATAGCGCACATTTCCGACAAGCCTTGCACCCGATTATGAATAAAAAATACCTGTCCGCCGCGTTCTGCTTCGTAATAAATGGCTTCGCGAATGGTATCCTCATTAAACACCTGTACTTCCGTATGAATGGGTTGCCTATTGGCAGGTGGTGTATTAATAATACTTAAATCGCGCGCGCCCATTAAACTAAAATGTAAAGTTCTTGGAATGGGTGTTGCTGTTAATGTTAAACAATCAACCGTCGCTCTTAAAGTTTTTAATTTTTCCTTATGGCCTACCCCAAATTTTTGTTCTTCATCAATAATCATTAAACCCAAATCCTTAAACACCACATCCTTTCCTAAAATACCATGGGTGCCCACTAAAATATCCACCTTACCTTGTTTTACTTTTTCAATGGTTTCCTTTTTTTGCGCAGCGGATTTAAACCTGTTTAAATAATCAACTGTAATGGGAAAATCCTTTAAGCGATCCACAAATGTTTTGTAATGTTGAAATGCTAAAATTGTAGTAGGCACCAAAAGTGCTACCTGCTTTCCATCAATGGCTGCTTTAAATGCTGCCCTAATTGCTACTTCCGTTTTGCCAAAACCCACATCTCCACAAACCAATCTGTCCATGGGCGAAGGTGTTTCCATATCCTTTTTTACATCGGCTATTGCCTTTGCTTGATCCAAAGTTTCTTCATAAATAAACGAGGCTTCTAATTCATATTGCATGTAGTTATCCGGCGTAAACGCAAACCCAGCTTGTGCTTTACGTTGTGCATACAACTTAATCAAATCAAATGCAATCTCCTTCACCTTTGCTTTTGTTTTGTCTTTTAACTTTACCCAAGCATCGGAACCTAACTTATTAATTTTAGGAGGCGCCCCTTCCTTTCCAGTATATTTTGAAATTTTATGTAGTGAATTTATATTCACATATAATATATCACTGTCCTTATATATAATCCTGACCGCTTCCTGCATTAAACCATTTACGTCAATTTTTTGGAGTCCACTATATACACCTACCCCATGGTCAATATGCGTAACATAATCGCCAGGTTGCATATCACGCAATGTTCTAAGCGTTATAGCCTTACTTTTACTATAGGCCTGCTTTACTTTGTATTTGTGATAGCGTTGAAATATTTGATGATCCGTATAACAAACAATTTTATGATCATGATCAATAAACCCTTCATGAATATTTTTAACAACAGGTGTAAATTGTATTTCTGTTTTTAAATCTGTGAAGATAGCGTGTAAACGTTCCAATTGCTTTGCTTGCTCTGCAAAAATAAATAAGGCGTACCCCTTTTTTTCAAGTTCCTGCAAGTTGGCAATCAGCAATTGAAATTGTCGATTAAAGCTAGGCTGCACTTGGGTGTTAAATGAAATGACTTCCTTTGCAATATTTGCCTGAAACCCCCATTCTATGATGGTACTATTCAACAAAGAAGCCTCCGCATTTTCAACAGTATCAAAATCATCTAATTGGGTATGTTTGATATGCGCATCGCCTAATTCAATTGGTTTATTATTTGCAGTATGCGTTAAAAAATCATTCAAGGACTCCCATTGATCCATCCCACGTTGCTTAATTACATTCCAATCCTTCACCCAAAGAATAGTGTTACTATTCATAAATTCAATGAGTGGTATTTTTTCAGTATCCTCAAATTGGGTGGTTACGTTTGGAATAATGTTTACTTGTAATAATTTACGTTCACTCAATTGCGTTGCAGGATCAAACAAGCGAATACTATCCACCTCTTCGCCAAACAATTCAATACGATAAGGCTTTTCATTGCCAAAAGAATAAATATCAAAAATACCACCCCTAAGTGCAAACTGCCCTGGCTCATATACAAAATCGGTTCGTTCAAAACCATAGTCAATAAATTGCTGCATCATTGCATTCAAATCAATACTATCATTGGTTTTAATTTGAATGATATTTTTTTGTAAGGTTTTAGGAAGAATCACTTTTTCAAAAAGCGCTTCCGGATAGGTCACAATAATTTTTTTATTTCCGCCCATTGAAATTTTAGTCAATGCTTCGGTTCGCAACATCACATGCGAAGGATTTAAAAAATTAAAATTATGTGGTGTTTTGAAAGAGGAAGGGAAATAAAACAAATCCATCGCCTCCGTCACACTTTCAATGGAATTAAAAAAATACGCAGCTTCTTCGGCATCATTTAATACAACAATATGATTCCACTGATTCGTTTTTTCATGGGTAAAAATAGTTTGTAAAATAAAAGCAGGTGAAGATCCATTAAGATGTTGCAGGAAAATTTGAAAAGGATTTTTTTGCGTCTCGGACATAGCTATCCTGTCCGCCAAAGAATTTAGGAGGGGGGATACATTAAACCGTTCAAACAAGGATTGCTCATTCATACATCACGCTACAAAGATACTATTTCAATGCTAATAACTTGCTTTGGCGCTAATAATTACTTCAATGGGCGTAAAGGTTCCCGCAGAAACTTGCACAATGCCTAACTCATTGCGTTGATTAAAGCTAGCAGCATAATATCCACCTTCATACCCCACAAAAATGCTATACCTGCCTGGAGCTAAGTTCACTTTAAAATAGCCTAAACTATCAGTAGCATAAGACCCAATTAATTGGGTGCTTGGCTGTCGAAATATACTACCGCTTATTTGACTAGCAGATTGCATGCTCGTTGGTTCAAAAACATATAATTGGGTCGCATATCCAATACCCTTTGAAAAAGGCTTTCCCTTTTGTGGCATTTGATTGCCTTTTTGTTCAAAAATTTGACCTTGAATACCTTGCGCTACTTGTGCTTTTGATTGTTTGTTAATAGTCAAACATCCCAGTAATAATCCAGCCATTAGCATTAAGCCTAAAGTTGTTGCGTAAATACTTTTCATTGCATGTGCATTTGTTTAAAGTTACAACAAAATTTAAACCGATTTACAAACAACTATTAGCAAAAAGAAGCTATTTAGAGGGCTTTATAAATCATTTAAATTACCAAAAAATAGATAATAAATTGTAATTTCGGCTACTCCTATTATAAGGTTTATTAAAAATATGCGTATGAAAAAATGGCAAATTTGTTTAGTGGTTTCATTTATTTTTTTTCAACAAATAAATGCACAGGTTCAAACCAAAAAATTAATACTATTAAGTACGGCAAAATCATTAGATATTGAATCCCGCGCTTCCTATTCAGATGCATTGATCAAAGCCAAGGAAAAAAGATGGCCCTTATTTTACCAAGCCGGCAATAGCCGTCGTTCCTTAATGGGTATTGATGCGGCTGGCATGCCCATTTATTATACAAGCTTTGCAGATCCTATTCCTGCAATCACCCTCAACACGAATAAAATTTGGCCTACCGCGCCCTACGGATTTAATTTAACTGGCGAAAACGATAGCTTAACAAATACTATTGGTGTTTGGGACCAAGGTGCTGTGCGCACATCACATATTGAACTGAGAAATAGAATTGTTCAAAAAGACAATGCCACTACTGCCTATGAGCATGGCACGCATGTGATTGGCACTATCATGTCGAAAGGATTGAACCCATTAGCAAAAGGAATGTCCTATAATTTAAAAGGGGCTTATTCCTATGATTGGAACAACGACGCAAGTGAAATGTCAGCAGCAGCAGCCAATGGTTTACTTATATCCAATCACTCCTACGGAATAGTAAGTGGTTGGGATCAAAATAGTGATTCGGCGGATCGTTGGGAGTTTAATGGCAAATACAATGAAAAAGAAGACTACAGATTTGGTTTATACGACAACAAGGCAATGGTTTATGATTCCGTAATGTACAATGCACCTTATTATATAATTGCGAAAGCTGCAGGAAATAATCATGGAAGTACTGGCCCCAAAGTGGGTGATACCTATTGGAGAAGAGACGCCAATGGAAAAATGTATAATGCAGGTGCAAGACCTGATAGTTTAAGTAGCAATGATGGTTATGAAACTTTATCAGCAGATATTAATGCAAAAAACGTATTGGCGGTGGGTGCCGTTAATGGCTTGTCAAGTCCCTATACCAAAAAGGAAGATGTGGTCATGTCCTCATTTAGTAGTTGGGGGCCAACGGATGATGGTAGAATCAAACCAGATATTGTAGCGGATGGGGTGTCTGTATTTTCAACTACTGCTACCCATGACTCTAGTTACGGATATAAAAGTGGAACTTCGATGGCTACCCCAAATGCTGCCGGCTCCTTATTATTATTACAAGAGCTAAGCCAACAATTAAGTCCCAAAAAGTTTTTGCGATCAACCACGGTGAAAGCTTTGGCGATACATACAGCCAATGAAGCAGGATCAAACCCTGGACCTGATTACAAATTTGGTTGGGGATTACTTAATATGTTTGATGCTGCAACCGTTTTGAAAAATGCATTAACAACAAAAAACAGCAATTCAAGTTCGGACTTAGTGTATGAAAACACTTTAAATAATTTAGACTCCACCACCTATACTATTATTGCTTCCGGAAAAAACCCGGTAAAAGCAAGTATTGTTTGGAACGATGTTAAAGGGACTGTCAAAAGTACGTTAAATGACACCACGCCCCAATTGGTGAACGACTTGGACTTAACAATAAGTCAAGGTACCAAAATCACTAATTCATGGAAATTAAATCCACAAAGCCCTGCTAATGCAGCTTTTAAAGGGGATAATATTTTAGACAATGTTGAAAAAGTAGAAATTGATACCACATTGGTGGGNAANAGCTATTTGATTAAAGTTAAACATAAGCGGAATTTAGATCGAGGGCAACAACCCTATTCTTTAGTCATCAGTGGTGCTGGCGGTGTAGCTTATTGTGCATCCACTGCAAGCTCAAGTGCTGGAAGTAAAATAGACAGTGTAAGTATTAATAATATTCAATTTGTACCAGCTACCAATAAAGATTTTGTAGATAACACNAATTTATTCATCAACGGGGAACCCAATAGTACAATTAATTTATTTTTAAAAATAGGAAGTGCGGATGCAACTAATAATACCCGTTTTGTAAAAACCTTTATTGACTATAATAGTAATGGCACATTTGAAACAAATGAATTGGTCAATACAAGTACTGGAATCACCAATAGCAATTATACTGCAACTATTAGCTTACCTGACACCTTACAACTTGGTCGCTTAATGAAGTTAAGAATTGTGGTGATGGAAACAAGCAGTAGTACTAATGTATTGGCATGTGGTACTTATACCAATGGGGAAACACAGGATTATACTTTAAGAATCATCAACCCTTCGAGCGATTTACAAATGTCGGATTTGGTAAGTCCACAGAATGCCGCTTGTAAAAAACCCATACAATATGTCACCGTAAAAGTGACCAACAATGGAACAACACAACAAAAAAACTTCCCACTTAGCTTAACAGTAACAAAGGGTAACAATACTATTTTAAATGTCAGTGAAACTTTTAATGGTCGTTTGGAAGCGGGAGAATCCATGAATTATACTTTCCAAAAACCAATCAATTTAGAAGCAGCTACTAAATATTCATTCACAACAACCGTTTCATCTACCATTGACCAACTAAAAGAAAATAATACTTTAATTACGGCTTTAACAACTGCTGATAATAGTATCGCACCTACTGGTAGCGCAATCAATTGTAACAATAGTTTAAAGCTTACTGTAAATTCACCATCATCAAGCAAAAGTTACATTTGGTATGATAGTTCAAACTTAGAAACACCNATTGCAGCAGGATCTAATACCACCGCTACATCCACCAAAAGTAATTTGTATTTAACACAAGGATTCCAAGGATTTGTTGGACCTGGCCACAATACCACATTGGGTGCAGGAGGTTACAATAATTTCAAAGGTAATTACATGAAGGTAACCACAGGTACCCCAATGACTATTAACACCGTAAAATTATATACTGCAAATGCAGGAAAAATTAAATTTGAATTGATGTACATGGCTACCGATACCACTTACTATCCTGGTCTATCTCAATTTGTTACCGTAAATGCTTCGGCAAGTTCCCCAAGTCCGGTTGCAGGTGCTTCGAATTATGTAGCTGGCGATTCTGGCAGAATTTACGAGCTTAACTTTAAGCTAAATGTGGCAGGTAATTACTATATCGTAACCACCTGTGATAGTACTGCTAGTTTATACAGAAACAACAATGTTACAACAAACCCATACCCCATTGGACCCAATAAAGTGTTCAGCTATACGGGTAACAGTGTGACGGCTGCTACAGGAAACTTTCAAAACTACTTTTACTTTTTCTATAATACACAAATTAGTACGAGTGACTGCGACAGTCCACCTACTACCATTCCTGTAAATATAATAAGTGCCCCAACGTTTAAATTGCAAGGCGATAGTTTAACTGCGACAGCGGCTACAACCTATCAATGGTATATGAATGACGAATTTTTAAATGGTGCGACCAGCCAAGTATACAAGCCAACAAAAAATGCGATTTATAAAGTAATGACCAACAACAATGGTTGTCAAATACTTTCTGAAAACAAACTTGTTTTAGTAAGAGACAATAATGGCAATATTATCACTAATATTATAGAAGGCTCAGCGAAGGATATTAATTTAAGAATAACTTCCACTGATTATATTGAAAATTTAATCAAAGGAAACGCCTTTTATATTTCATTTAACAACTTACAAACCAACGATATTTCAATAGATGTATTAAACTCCATGGGCAACCGTGTAGCGTATAAAAACAAACTTGTTAACCAAAGAACTCCTCAAAAAATAGACATTGAAAATTTAGTTACTGGCGTTTATTATATTAAAGTATACGCCAAAAACAAGGTTTATGTTCAGCGAGTTTTTATTACTAATTAAATAAAAAATAATAATATGGCATTAGAATGGGTGGAAGGCACGATCACAAAAATTATTGATGAAACTTCCAACACAAAAAGGTTTTACTTTGAAATTCCAGCATTGGAATCATTTGATTTTATTCCTGGTCAATTTGTAACACTTGACCTACCGATACATGAACAAAAAAATAAGCGTTGGAGAAGTTACTCTATTGCTTCGGAACCTAATCGCACCAACAGTTTTGAGCTAGTGATTGTTCATTTAGAAGGCGGACTTGGCACTACCTATTTATTCAACGAAGGTAAAGTTGGCACTAAGGTTACTTTAAGAGGGCCGCAAGGTGTTTTCACTTTGCCAAAGAACTTTGAAAACGACGTGTACTTTATTTGTACAGGAACAGGTATCGCTCCTTTCAGATCAATGATTCGCTATATTCACGAACACAAAATTCCACACAATAATATTCATTTAATTTTTGGCTGCCGAAAATTTGAAGATGGTTTATATATTGATGAATTAAAAGAATTAGAAAGCAAAGAACCAGGATTTCATTTTCATCCTTGCTATTCTAGAGAAACAGAAGTGCCTGTTGGCTCACACAAAGGATATGTACATCCCGTGTACCAAGAATTATTAAAAGAGAATAAAGAAACTGCACATGTTTGGTTATGCGGTTGGAAAGCAATGATTGATGATGCACGCAAGAATATGACCGATCTAGGATTAGATAAAAAACAAGTACATTTCGAATCTTTCGGTTAAATTATTTATTCAATAAAATATGAATAAATCTTCTTTTTTATAATTTTACTAGATTAAGACAAATAAGGCCCCGAGTTTTTGCTTGGGGCCTTATTTTATAAATACCAAAATACTTCTTCATTCAAAATACGAATTTTTCGACTCGCTACAAACGCTCGCTCAAAATTGTATTTCTGAATTCCGAAGCAACGCTTAATGATTATTTAAGCAAGCTAGCTGATATGCGCTAGCACTAATTCTCGTACTTTATTCATTGCAATGCGCTCTTGTAACATACTATCGCGGAAACGAATCGTAACGGTGCCATCTTCTTTGGTTTGATGATCAATAGTAACGCAGAAAGGCGTTCCAATCGCATCCTGACGACGATATCTTTTTCCAATGGCATCTTTTTCTTCATAAAAGCAATGGAATGATTTTTTACATTCATCCATCAACTCTTTTGCCAATTCAGGTAAACCGTCTTTCTTAGTTAAAGGAAGTATTGCTAATTTATTAGGAGCCACTTTCGCTGGCAAATGCAAGACCACTCTTGAATCAGTAGTGCCATCTTCCTTATTAATGGTTTCTTCCTCATAGGAATTCGCTAACAATAATAAAAACATTCTATCTAATCCAATAGAAGTTTCAATCACATAAGGCACATAATGTTGATTGATCTCGGTATCAAAATATTGCATCTTCTTTTTACTAAATTCCTGATGACGCGTTAAATCAAAATCAGTACGTGAGTGTATTCCCTCCACTTCCTTAAAGCCAAACGGAAATTCATATTCAATATCCAAAGCAGCATCTGCATAGTGTGCTAATTTCACATGGTCATGAAAACGGTATTTTTCTGGCGCAATACCCAAACTTAAATGCCATTGCATACGTTCGTTTTTCCAATGCTCATACCACTCCTTTTGCGTTCCTGGCTTAATGAAAAATTGCATTTCCATTTGTTCAAACTCACGCATTCTAAATATAAACTGACGTGCTACAATTTCGTTTCTAAACGCTTTCCCTGTTTGCGCAATACCAAAAGGAATTTTCATCCTTGCCGTTTTTTGCACATTTAAAAAATTCACAAAAATTCCTTGCGCCGTTTCTGGTCTTAAATAGATGGTGCTCGCTTCCTCAGCTACAGCCCCAATCTCCGTGGAGAACATTAAATTAAACTGTCTTATTTCTGTCCAGTTACTGGTACCACTTACACCACAAGTAATTTTATTTTCTTCAATTAATTTTTTTAACCCTTCAAAATCCTCTTTGGCCAACAATGCATCCATATCGGTCAATAGTTTTTCAGCGGCGGCGGTATTTCCTTTTGCAATTAATGCATCTGCATGTCCTTCAATCAAATGGTCAACGCGGTATCTTTTTTTACTTTCCTTATTATCAATTAATGGATCACTAAAACTATCCACATGACCACTCGCTTTCCAAGTGGTTGGATGCATAAATATAGCAGCATCAATACCCACAATATTTTCATTCATTTGTGTCATGCTATTCCACCAATAGTCACGAATATTTTTTTTCAATTGTGCACCATAGGGGCCGTAATCATATACTGCGCTCAACCCATCATAGATTTCACTACTTGGGAAAACAAAACCATATTCTTTGGCGTGCGAAATAATCGCTTGTAATGTATTGTCTGGTTGTACCTTACTCAT
>JGI25911J50253_10000646_pt1 | contig 11906 bp, 12 predicted proteins | sample LauGreSBDMM110SD_3_FD_50253 | JGI IMG/M metagenome (IMG submission 50253) | reverse complement strand
CTGGATCTATTGGAAGCGAAATTGTTAAACAGCTGATCAAGTTTTCTCCTAAAATGATTATACTCTGCGACCATGCAGAAACTCCTTTATATGAAATACATATGGAGTTAATGGAAGCAAACCCTAACTTCACTTTTCATGCTTTTATTGGTGATGTGAAAGATAATGCTCGAATGGAACAGCTTTTCAAATCCTTTAAGCCCCATTATGTATACCACGCTGCTGCTTACAAGCATGTGCCCCTGATGGAACATAGTCCTGCCGAGGGAGTAAGAACCAATGTGTTGGGAACAAAAATTATTGCCGACTTGGCGGTTAAATACGGTGTTGAAAAATTTGTTATGATCTCTACCGATAAGGCGGTAAATCCTACTAATGTGATGGGTGCTTCTAAGCGCATTGCTGAGATCTATGTTCAATCTCTTTTTCATTACCAACATCAAAAAAATCTTCAAAATTTTAGTGACTCAGCTACCCCTGAACAAGAAACATCGGGGACTAAATTTGTTACTACCCGCTTTGGAAATGTTCTAGGGTCAAACGGCTCGGTGATACCGCGTTTTAAGGCTCAGATTGAAAAGGGTGGTCCAATTACGGTTACCCATCCTGAAATCTCTCGTTTTTTTATGACTATTCCCGAGGCTTGTCGCCTAGTATTAGAAGCGGGTTCAATGGGTAAAGGAGGAGAGATTTTTATTTTTGATATGGGAAAAAGCGTGCGCATTGTTGAGTTGGCTAAAAAAATGATTCGCCTATCTGGACTAATACCCAATCAGGATATTGCCATCGAATATAGCGGTTTGCGTCCTGGCGAAAAATTGTACGAAGAGTTGTTGAACGACAAAGAATTATCAGCGCCTACGCACCACAAAAAAATAATGATAGCAAAAGTCCGCGAGTATTCATTTATAAAAGTGAAAGTGATGATTGATGAATTAATTCAATTGAGCACTGGCTATAATGATCTTCAGGTGGTTATTAAAATGAAGCAGTTGGTACCGGAGTTTAAGAGTAACAACTCTATTTACGAGGGATTAGACAATAACCAAAATGGAAAGCTGAATGTGAAGCAAGATGGGAAATTTATTGATAATGATCCTGCGGAGCGTTTATACTAGATAAACTATTTTTTCAAAATAGTTGGGTAAGAGTAAATTGGATTTTTTTAATTGATAGTTTTAATTATTCTCAATTTATAATTCACTATTCACTATTCACTTTTCCCATTCACAATTAACCATTGCCCATTCACTTTAGCCCATCCTTCTATTTATAAATGAAAAAGCAACCGACATTATTTTTTGACTGCTATTTTTGAGAGGTAGTTTTTGGCTGCGCTAAAAATCTGCCTAAAAATTATGAAGTCTATAGAAATAATTTTGAAAAAGGTAGGGGTGATTTGAAGGTCTATAATTTTAATTCGCTTGATACTGCTCAACTAAATTTATTTTTTAATCAAACCCATGTATTGGGCCCCCTTAATCATAAGGTGGTTTATAGAGAATTTCTTAAATTATCCAAGCATTCCTTATTAAAAATAACTTTTGACCTATACTTGCATGATCAATGGGCTGGAAAAAAACTTCAGAGTACCTGTAAGTGTCCCAAAAGCAATGTACGCTAGAATTTATCCCTATAAAGGGGCCTTAGAAATGTGGTACCAAAAAAATGCATCACTCTGTACCGATTTTAGTATTATCTTTTTAACGGCATGGTCAATTGTCTTTCCCAAAAATCAATTAGTCTATAAATTTTTTAAAGATTTGCCCATCCGAAACTTTTAAACTAGCACTTTTCTTAGCTAAATTTTGAACAATTTTATAAATAAGTTGTATTATATTGTCATTAAACTATGGATAATAACTTATTTACTATAAAGGATCTAGAAAACTTATCAGGTATTAAAGCCCACACTATACGTATTTGGGAACAACGATATACTTTTTTAAAACCAAGTAGAACGACTACCAATATCCGCTATTACACCAACGAAGAGTTAAAAATTATTTTGAATGTTTCTCTTTTAAATAAATACGGATTTAAGGTTTCTCATATCAATAAATTATCTGATGCCGAAGTTCAAGAAAAAATATTAACCCTAAACCAAACTGAGGCTCAGCAAGAGCGACTAGTAAATGAGCTTATACAGCACATGATTGAAATTAAGTTGGATAAATTTGAAGCCATACTTGATACATCAATAATGATAAGAGGGGTTGATAAAACAATAAACCAGTTAGTTTTTCCTTTTTTAGAAAAAATTGGATTTCTTTGGCTTACAAACCATGTAAACCCTGCACAAGAGCATCTAGTTACAAATATAATTAGGCAAAAAATAATTATTGGAATCGAAAAAGCTCCTGCCATTCCTACTACCGACAAATCAATTATTTTATTTTTACCCGAGGGCGAACATCATGAGTTAGGCCTTCTTTTTATGCATTTTATGCTAAAATCTAAAGGCATAAAAGTTATTTATATGGGCTCGGCTGTACCTATTAAGGATCTTAAATATTTGGTTGAAAAATTGAATCCTAGTTATTTATATACCCATTTAACCGTTGTTGGCCGTAATTTTAATTTCGAAAAGTTTTTAGCTAATCTTTATGAAGCCGTTCCCAACATTCCATTAGTTGTTTCTGGTTATTTAGCTTCTTCTTATTCCAAAACAGTGCCTCCTAATACGCAACTTAAAAGCACCCTGAAGTCTGTAACAGACTTTATTTCAACGATTTAAGTATTTTACATACATTTTGTTTAATTATTTTTAAAAGTAATTAAACAAAAATTTTGTGGTCTGAAATTTATTTGTTTAACTTTGCATTGTAATAATTAAACAAATATTTTATGTCTACAGCCGAATTTACTTTAATGCTTACAAGAAATGAAGAGTACTTAAAGCCATTTGCCGTTACTCTTACAAGAGATGTGGAAACTGCAAAAGATTTATTGCAAGAAACTTTTTACAGAGCATTAGCCAATAAGGATAAATATAATGTAGGTACAAATATTAAAGCATGGTTGTACACCATAATGCGTAATATTTTTATTAATGATTATCGTCGTAAAGCAAAGCAACAAACTATATTAGATTATACACCCAATGAGTATTTGTTAGATAATCAACAAGGCGCAATTACAAATACCGCAATTGTTAATTTACAATTAAAGGAAATTCAAAACGAAATTCATCAACTACCCGCTATATTCAAAAGGCCTTTTATGCTTTATTTTGATGGGTATAAGTACAACGAAATTGCCGATATGCTAAACGAGCCTTTAGGTACTATAAAAAGTAGAATTCATTTTGCTCGCAAATTATTGAAAGAGCATTTAACTAGATATTAATAATTATTGTTCCGTTTTAATTTCAATAGGTTTATTTTACATTCTTGAAAAACATTGTAGTAATCGGTAGTGGTTTTGCAGGCTTATCAACAGCCTGCTTTTTAGCAAAAGCTGGTTTTGCTGTTACTGTTGTAGAAAAACAAGCTACCCCAGGAGGAAGAGCTAGGCAACTAATACAAGATGGTTTTATGTTTGACATAGGGCCAAGTTGGTATTGGATGCCAGATGTTTTTGAACGTTTTTTTAATGAGTTTCAAAAAAAAGTTAGCGACTATTATAGTTTAGATAGACTAGACCCATCATATAGAATTTATTGGCAAGATGGTGAAATGAATGTGCCAGCAAACTACAATGAGTTAAAAAGTTTATTCGAATCAATTGAGCAAGGAAGTGGAGTGCAGTTGGATAAATTTTTAGCAGAAGCCAACTACAAATACCAAGTTGGTATAAATAAATTGGTACATAAGCCAGGGCAGTCTATTACCGAATTTTTAGATTGGGATGTAATAAAAGGGGTTTTTAAATTAGATGTATTTACCAATATGAAAAAACATGTAGGTAAATATTTTAAAAACCCTAAGCTTCAACAGCTAATGGAGTTTCCGGTACTTTTTTTAGGAGCTTTGCCCCAAAATACACCTGCACTATACAGTTTAATGAATTATGCCGATATTAAATTAGGCACTTGGTACCCACAAGGGGGAATGTACAAAATTGTAGAAGGCATGTATAGTTTGGCAAATGAGTTAGGTGTAAAATTTGAATTTAATAGCGATGTACAACAAATAGATGTTGTTGATGGAAAGGCAAAAAGTATAACATATAACCAAACTAATCAACAATTACCAATTACTGTTAGTGCAGATGTAGTTATTAGTGCTGCAGATTATCATTTTACCGAAACTAAATTGTTACCAGAAAAGAGTAGAACGTATAGTAACGAATATTGGAACAAAAGAACAATGGCTCCTAGTTGTTTGTTATATTACATAGGGGTTAATAAAAAATTAAAAAATATATTGCACCATACCTTGTTTTTTGATACTGATTTTGGAGTGCATGGAAAAGAAATTTACGATTCACCAGCTTGGCCTACCGACCCATTGTTTTATGTAAGTGCAACTTCGGTTACCGATAAAACAACAGCCCCTATAGGAAGTGAAAATTTGTTTTTTTTAATACCCGTAGCATCAGGCTTACAAGGCGATACGGAGGAATTGAGAGATAAGTATTTTGACAAAATAGTAAAACGATTTGAAGAAAAAATAGGCGAAAAAATAATTGATAATATTGTATATAAAAAGTCCTATTCGGTTAGTAATTTTGTACATGATTATAACTCGTTTAGGGGAAATGCTTATGGTTTAGCAAATACATTAATGCAAACAGCAGTATTAAAGCCATCATGCAAAAGTAAAAAAGTAATAAATTTGTTTTACACAGGTCAACTTACAGTACCTGGGCCAGGTGTACCACCAAGTTTAATAAGTGGCGAAGTAGTAGCGAAAGAAGTAATAAAATATTTAAAATAGGCAATATATTTATTAGTAAAATGATTCAATTATTTTATAACACAAGCGAACAATGCAGTAAAATAACTACTGAATTATATAGTACCTCTTTTAGTAGTGCTATAAAGCTTTTGCACAAATCTTTACGAACACCCATTTATAACATTTATGGTTTTGTTCGCTTTGCAGATGAAATTGTAGATACTTTCCATGAATATAACAAACAAGAACTTTTAAGCAGAGTTTAAAATAGAAACCTATAATGCAATTAAAAGAGGGATAAGTTTAAATCCTATTTTACAAAGTTTTCAAACAACAGTTAATCAATACAAAATAGATACACATTTAATTGATGCTTTTTTTACTAGCATGGAGTTTGATTTAAGTAAATCTAATTACGATAGTAAAGGGTATAGCGATTATATTTATGGAAGTGCAGAGGTTGTTGGGTTAATGTGTTTGTTTGTTTTTTGCGAAGGTAACGAAGAGGAATACAAAAAATTAAAACCTAGTGCTCAGTCTTTAGGGGCGGCATTTCAAAAAGTAAATTTTTTACGAGATGTAAAAGCAGACTATCAACAACTAAGTAGAACTTATTTTCCAGATGTTGATTTTAATAATTTTACATCCTCTATGAAAAATAAAATTGAGGCCGATATTGCAAAAGATTTTGAACATGCGTACACGGGTATTTTACAACTGCCTACTAAAGCTAGGTTTGGCGTGTATGTAGCCTACAAATATTACCTTTCGCTTTTTAAAAAAATTAAAAAAACACAGCCCACAAAAATTTTAGAAACCCGTATTAGAATACCTGATTATTACAAAGCTTTTATTCTAGCTAAAGCAGGGGTACGTACTCAATTAAATATGTTATAAAATTTTGCAGCAACTAATTTTAGTTAATAATTTGGATGAACCAATTGGTGTAGCCGAAAAAATGGAAGCACATCAAAAAGGGTTATTGCACAGGGCATTTAGCGTTTTTATTTTTAATGAAGAGGGTAAAATGCTTTTACAACAACGGGCTATTAACAAATATCATAGCGGTGGGTTATGGACAAATGCCTGTTGCAGCCACCCGTACGTGGGGCAACAAATAATTGAGGCAGCACAAAATAGGTTGCAAGAAGAGATGGGGTTTACCACACAGCTTAACAAAGCATTTGAATTTACGTACAAAGCAAGTTTTGAAAATGGGTTAATTGAAAATGAATACGATCATGTATTTATTGGTAACTATAATGGACTAGTTTCACCATCGATAACAGAGGTTAATGCGTATTGTTACAAAACAGTAGAAGAAATACAAGAAGAAATAATTGAACACCCAACTAAATATACAGCTTGGTTTAAAATAGCTTTACCTCTTTTAAAATCATATTTATCAAAAGTTAAAAATTAATGCAATACATTGGTACTATAAATTTATGCAAACATCTAATAAGGCCATAATTATAGGAAGCGGGGTAGCAGGTTTAGCTACGGCCATACGCTTGCAATTAAAAGGGTATAACGTTACCGTTTACGAAAAAAATGATTATGCAGGAGGTAAATTAGCTGCTTTTAAAATACAAGGTTATCATTTTGATGCAGGCCCTTCTTTATTTACACAACCTCAAAATATTATTGAATTATTTGAGCTAGCTAACGAGCCTGTTGAAAACTATTTCAACTACACATCGGTTGATGTTGCTTGTAAGTACTTTTATGCAAATGGTAAAATTGTAGTTGGGTATGCAAATATGGATAAGTTTGCAAACGAACTGCAGCAGCAATTAGGCGAAAGCCCCAAAGTAGTAAAAGACTATTTATCTTCTGCAAAAAAATTGTACACTAATATTGCAGAGCTTTTTTTAAACAATTCCTTACATAAACGAAAAACATGGTTTAATAAAAATGCATTTATAGCTTTTAAAGCTGTAAAATTTAGTCATCTTTTTAAAACCTTACATAAGCATAATTCTTCAAAATTTAAAAGTCCAGAAGCTACACAACTTTTTAACCGATTTGCCACCTATAACGGTAGTAACCCTTATAAAGTGCCAAGCATGTTAAGTTTAATACCCCATTTAGAAATGAATGAAGGTGTTTTTTATCCTAAGGGCGGAATGGTAAGTATTACAGACGCNTTAGTTAAACTGGCAAAAAAAATGGGTGTTACGTTTATTTTTAACACCCAAGTAGATAGAATAATTCATNNAAGCGGATTAGTAAAAGGAGTTGTAGTAAATAACCAAAATATCTATGCNNATTTAATAGTAAGTAATGTTGATGTATATTTTACCTATAAAAANTTATTAAATAATACACAGTTAGCAAATCGGGTATTAAAAAACGAAAGAAGTAGTAGTGCAATAGTTTTTTATTGGGGTATAAAAAAAGAGTTTAAAGAATTACAGCTACATAATATTTTGTTTAGTAATAATTATAAAGAAGAGTTTGATTGTTTGTTTACAAAAAAAACAGTTTACACCGATCCTACTATTTATATAAATATAACCTCTACTATTGAGCCAGCACAAGCACCAAGCGGTAAACAAAATTGGTTTGTAATGGTAAATGCACCAGCAAATGTTGGGCAAAACTGGGAGCAAATAAAGCAAGAAGCAAAAGCAAACATCATTGTAAAAATTAATACACTTTTGCAAACTAGTATAGAAGATTATATTGAAGTAGAAGAAATACTTGAGCCCATAACCATCGAAACCAAAACAAATTCTTTTATGGGAAGCTTGTATGGAACTAGTAGTAATAGTAAGTTTGCTGCTTTTTTGCGACATCCTAATTTTAAAGGTAATATCAAGCAATTATATTTTTGTGGAGGAAGTGTACACCCTGGCGGGGGTATTCCTCTTTGCTTAAAAAGTGCAAAAATTGTAAGCGAATTAATTCAATCTAAAAATTAATTTTATCAATACATTTAAATCTTTTTCTAAACATCAACTAGCAACTGGTATTGCTATTTTTTTTCATGCTATTGGCTTAGTAGGTATATTGTTTTTTAAATCTCCATTTTTTGTAAACGCAACACCAATTAATTTACTCTTATCCTTTGCCTTACTTATATATACACATAAAGAAAAAAATATTTTTTTTTATATGTTTATGGCAATAACAGTTAGTATAGGTTTTGTTGTTGAGGTTATAGGTGTAAATACTGCCTTGCTTTTTGGCGAGTATACTTACGGTAATGTTTTGGGCATACAAGTTAAAAATGTACCCTTAATTATAGGTGTAAATTGGTTTATAGTAATGTATTGTTGCGGAATAACAACGTACACCTTATTTAAAAAAGCACTTAGTAAATTAGCAATAGAAACCAAAACACCAACCCAATCGTTAAAAGCTATCTCTGTAATAATTGATGGTGCTACTATTGCTGTTTTCTTAGATTGGATTATGGAGCCTGTTGCCATAAAACTTGGCTACTGGCATTGGAAAACAGATCTGATACCTTTTTATAATTACTTGTGTTGGTTTGTTGTAAGTGTTTTTTTATTAACTATTTTCCACTTTTGTAGCTTTAATAAGCAAAACAAATTTGCTATACATTTGTTATTAATACAAGCTATGTTTTTTTTACTATTACGCACTTTTTTATGAATGCAATAATTCTTATAGCCATTACATTAGGCACTTTTCTTTTAATGGAAGGTATTACTTGGTGTACCCACCGTTTTGTTATGCATGGGTTTTTATGGTATTTGCATGAAGATCATCATAAACCTTCAGGCCACAAATGGGAAAAAAATGATGCCTTTTTTTTAATATTTGCTATACCAAGTTGGCTTTGTATAATGCTAGGTTTGCAAAATAAATTGTATTGGGTAGCAGCAATTGGTTTTGGTATAGCCTTATATGGCTTTGCTTATTTTATTGTGCATGAGGTAATCATACATCAACGTATAAAATGGTTTAGCCGTAGTAATAATACTTATATTAAAACCATACGCTGGGCACATAAAATGCACCATAAACATTTACAGAAGGAATATGGCGAAAGCTTCGGAATGTTATGGGTTGCAAAAAAGTATGCGGAAAAAGTAAAAGCTGATAAAAAATTGCAAGCAAAGTAATTTTTGTGTTTAGCTTTTGTATAGCTATTATGTCGTGTTGGTACTCTTGTAATCCATGCTACTATACATCGCCTTAAATACCTACCTTTATTTTTGTGAATAGCCATTATACATATTTTTTAATACTAGCCTGCTCCATAGCTGGGCCATTAGCACTAAGCTTCGATAAAAAAGTAGCTTTCTATACCAAATGGAAATATTTATTTAAAGCGATGCTGCTACCTGCACTTTTCTACATTATTTGGGATAGTTATTTTACCTACAAAGGCATTTGGAGTTTTAATCCAGTTTATAATATGGGTATTTACCTCTACAATTTGCCCATAGAAGAGATACTGTTTTTTATAGTGGTACCCTACTGTTGTCTATTTATATACGCATGTGTACGATGTTATTTCCCAACCTTAAAAAACAATTCGGTAGCCGATTTAATTTTATTATCCATGGCTATTGTTTTTGTAGTAGTAGGTATTTTGTTTAAAGAGCAGCAATACACTTCCTGGGCATTTATTTTAAATTTTTTTTTTATAACGGGCCTCTATGTTTTTCGCAAAAAGTTTATGTCGTTTGATGCACTTTCTTTTTTAGTTAGTTATGCCATTTGCTTAATTCCTTTTTTACTTGTAAATGGTTTCTTAACTGCACTGCCTGTAATAGAATATAACCATACCGAAAATTTTAACTTCCGTATTTATACAATACCAGTTGAGGATATTTTTTATGGGATGTTACTAATTTTAATGAATGTAGTAATTTACGAAAAGTTACAATCAACAAAAACTAAATGAAAGTTTACATATCCATAATTTGTTTATTTCTTATTTCTGCTTGTAGCACAAATAAATATGCTACCACAAATAAGGCCCATAAAAAACAAGTAAAATCTTTTTCCAAATTACTACAGCAATATCCCCTTAACGACTCAACAGGTTTAAATTACCCACAAAATTTTGTAGGCACTACAAATTTTACCATGCGTAAGCCTAACTATGTAATCATACATCATACAGCACAAGATAGTTGCGAACAAACCTTACGAACATTTACATTGCCACGTACACAAGTAAGTGCTCATTATGTAATTTGCAAAGATGGAACAGTATATCATATGCTTAACGATTATTTACGAGCTCACCATGCAGGAGCTGCAAAATGGGGTAACGCTACCGATATTAATTCCAGTAGTATTGGCATTGAATTAGATAATAACGGTTTTCAATATTTTGATGAGCGACAAATAAATAGTTTACTCACTTTATTAGAGCGATTAAAAAAATCGTTCTCCATTCCCACATCAAACTTTATTGGCCATGGCGATATTGCACCCACACGTAAAAACGATCCCAACTGGCGTTTCCCTTGGAAGCAATTAAGTGATAAAGGGTTTGGCTTATGGTGGAGCGATACTGCTAAAATTAATCAGTCTAAAAACGTTGATTATTTAACAGCACTACGAATTATTGGGTACGATGTAAAAGATACAAGTGCTGCTATACTTGGCTTTAAACGCCATTTTATGCAAGACACTACAAAAGGTATAACACCATCGGCAGAAAAAATACTATACAGTTTGTATAAAAAATATCTGTAGCTACACCTTTATTTTACTTCACTAAAAATAGTTCATTCCATCTAGTAGTATATCTTGGGCTACGCAACTCCTGCCGCATTTTCCAATTTCTTGCTGTACCACTAGTTGCAAATTTTACGATATCATCTCGTTGACTAAAATTTATATTATCAATNATATCCATCAATTTTCGGTTGCAATTTTTTGTGTGTGGTAAAAATAAATTAGCTTGTATAGTANCATCTGGTACAATACCACTCAGTATTACGCCAGCCTTTTTATAAATGCGTCCTTGCTCATACAATTTATCTACTAATAGTGCTGCAGGTTTTATTAATTCGTTGGTAGCACTAGTTGCAATGGGTAATGTGGTATAGCTGCTTACTGTAGGGCCATGTTTAAAATAGGTAGCATTATTTTGCTCTTTTGGTACAATAAATACACTTATAATACTAGCAGCACTTTTTTGTCGGCGTAGCTTTTCTGCAGCTCTTGATACGTACGTAGCAACAGCCTCTTTAATTTCGCCAAGGGTTTTTACGGAGCTGCCAAACATTCTAGTAGTGGCAATCATTTTTTTTACTACTAGTTCTTCTTTCATTTGGTTAGATGGTTCACCTTTTAATTCTTTTAATAAACGCAAGCCAACTACACCGCCTAAGTTTTTATGAGCCCACTCTGCCGTTTTTTTTGTTAAGTCGTAAGCGGTAAATACTGCATTCATTTCTATTAATTTTTGTGCATACTGACTGCCTATGCCCCACACCTCGCCAATAGGAGTGTCTTGTAATGCTTTGGCAATTTTTTCTTTAGTATCTAACACAACGCAACACTGTGTAGCTACTTTATTTTTTTTAGCCAAANGATTAGCTACTTTGCTCAGCACTTTTGTAGGCGCNACACCAACAGATACTTTTATGCCTGTCCACATCTCCACCGTTTCTCTAATCGTTAAGGCTACTTGTTGCAAATCTTTTTCGGCAAACTCATCTAAGTTTAAAAACGCTTCATCAACAGAATATACTTCTACGTTTTCTTTACCCAAAAGTATTCGTAAGGTTTCCATTACTCTCCAACTTAAGTCGCCATACAAATTATAGTTAGATGAAAAGGTAGCTACACCATATTTTTCAATTAGTGGCTTTGCCTTAAAGTAGGGCCCCGCCATTTCTACCCCTAATTTTTTTGCTTCATCCGTTCTAGATATAATGCAACCATCGTTGTTGCTCAATACAACAACAGGTTTATTATCTAGCTCTGGCCTAAATAATCTTTCGCAACTGCAATAAAAACTGTTACAATCTACAATGGCTTTAAACCCCCTTCGCCCCGTAAAGGGGTAATTTTGAGCCTGAGTATTTTCAAACAAATTTTTAGTATTCATAGCTTGCAAAAAAA
>JGI25911J50253_10000645_pt1 | contig 11914 bp, 9 predicted proteins | sample LauGreSBDMM110SD_3_FD_50253 | JGI IMG/M metagenome (IMG submission 50253) | reverse complement strand
GACCCGGCAAGATGGGCATCATCGGAAGCGGTGTCGTCCTCGATCCTTATGCGCTCATCGCTGAAATAGATCGCCTTGTGGCCCAAGGCGTCGCCGTGAGCCCCGATAATCTTCGTGTTGCCGATAACGTGCCCCTGATCCTCTCGATCCACAGGGATCTCGATGCCCTTCGCGAGTCGGGGTCGCATGGCGCGACACTCGGCACCACAAAGCGTGGCATTGGTCCCGCCTATGAAGACAAGGTTGGTCGCCGGGCGATCCGTTTGATGGACCTGTCGGACACAGATACGCTCGCTGAAAAAGTAGACCGGCTTCTCGTCCATCATAANGCCTTGCGGCGTGGCTTCGGTCATCNCGAATATCGTGCGGACGCAATCATTGAAGAGCTGACCACAATCGCCCCGCGCGTCTTGCCCTATATGGATGTTGTCTGGCGTCTGATGGACGAGGCCAGACGTTCCGGTCGCCGCATTCTCTTTGAGGGCGCCCAAGGCGCGTTGCTCGACATTGATCACGGCACATATCCGTTTGTAACCTCCTCAAACACCGTGGCCGGCCAGGCTGCAACCGGCTCGGGCGTCGGGCCGGGCGCAATCGATTACGTGCTCGGTATTGCCAAGGCCTATACAACGCGGGTCGGGGAGGGGCCTTTCCCGACTGAACTGCATGATGAAATAGGCGCAACAATCGGCGAAAGAGGCCGTGAATTCGGAACCGTAACTGGACGCAAGCGGCGGTGTGGGTGGTTTGACTCCGTTTTGGTGCGTCAAACCGTCAGAACCTCCGGCATTAATGGCATCGCCCTCACAAAGCTCGATATTCTGGACGGGTTTGACGAGATCAAGATTTGCGTTCGTTATCGCCTTGATGGGCAGGAGATCGACTATCTGCCTGCCAGCCAGTCGGCTCAGGCCCGTATTGAACCAATCTACGAAACCATAGAAGGTTGGAGCCAGACTTCGGCGGGTGCTCGCTCATGGCTTGATCTTCCGGCTCAGGCGATCAAATATGTCAGGCGTGTTGAGGAACTGATCGGCGCTCCAGTTGCGCTTGTATCTACCAGTCCGGAACGGGAGGATACGATCCTTGTTCAAAATCCCTTCGAAACCTAGCATTCATGAATGATGCCCATTCATTGGCACAGTAATGGCTGATTATTACCCGCTAATTTCACGATCGATCGAAAGCCTCGCTTCATCGACGCCTGAGTCGAGACAGAGGGTTTATGATCATGCAAAGCACGCGCTCGTCGAACAACTCCGGCTATTGGATCCGCCAATTCCGGAAATTGATATTATGCGCGAACGGCTGGCACTTGAGAGCGCGATCCGGAAATTCGAACGCACCTGTATAGCCACCAAAACTGAAGCAACACCGGACTTGAGCGAAAGCCAGCAAGATGATCGCCTTGATAGGCCTGAACAGCAGATTTTTTCTGAAAATTTTCAAACAGTTACTGTTGNATCAGCGCGCGACGAGCTTGTTCTCCCGATTGAAGTATCCGACGACACCGGCCTTGATCCGCATGAGTTGACAAAAGGCGACATACAGACCGTTGAAANTCCACAAAGTATTAAGATTGTTCCTGATCAAACAGAAGAAAAAACCGAAGAAATAAATTTATATGTCGGTAATTTGAAGAATAAACAGATTATTTTTAAAACAATTTTTAAAAACATTTTTGCAAATAAATATTTTTATCGTGCAATTTTTATTGTTGTTGTGCTGTCAACATTATCATTCTCAATCCTGCAAATAGCTCAATTTCTCGAAACCAATCAGTCAAATATCGATGCTCAAAATGCTCAAAGCAAGGGAGACGTAGCAATCGAAATTGATAAGATAGAAGAAAAAGCGCCCGTTATTGCGTTTGATCAGAAAGACATCCAAACTGATTTGGCAAAAAAAAATGAGAATACTGACAGTAGTCAGTCGAACAATTCGGCATCAATTCTTCCGAACGTTGAGCAAAGAGCCGTTTTCTTCGCGGAAGCATCTGAAACAAATGCAGACCCTGTTCGATTTGAAGGGCAGGTAATCTGGAAACTGGAGACATTCCCGTCATCGGTTGATGGTGTTTCGGATACAGGGGCTCGAGCGACGATAGCNATCAAAGATATCGGACTGACAGCGGATATCGTCATTCGACAGAATAAGGATCAGGACTCTGCTAATTCACATATGATTGAAGTGAAATTTGCAACGGATGCCCTATCTGAGCGGGGCAAAGTTCGTGACATTGGTGTGCCAGAGTTGCGTGCCGAGGAAAACCTTCGCGGAGTTCAACTCGCGGGTATTCCTGTTCCCGTGACTGGAAATGTATTCTTGATTGGAATGAATGGACTACCGGTAGAGTCCCAGAAAAATCTGGAATTGTTACGCAAAATGAACTGGACATTGTTACCAATTCGCTTTGAAAATGGGAATCGCGCCGCCCTCCTTTTTGAAAAAGGAAAGACTGGAAACCGGGTGATTGAGGATACGCTCCAAACTTGGAAGTAGAAGAAAATATTGATTTGTCAGCTCCCGCTCATTGAGCAATATAAGAAACTGGAACGGTCACATCTTCTCTTATCGCGATATTCTCTTTTACTGCCTTTTGAACTTTTTCAAACGCTCTAACCTCAATTTGACGGATTCGTTCTCTTGAAACGTTAAATTCTTCCGACAACTCCTCAAGCGTCACAGGCTGCTCCGAAAGCCGTCGGGCCACGAAAATTCGCTTCTCACGATCATTTAAAACTTCCAAACCTTGCATCAATGCAAGGTGTCGATTGGAGTTGTTCTCATGCTCGACCATGAGTATGTCAGGGCTTGGGCTGTCATCCGCCAACCAATCCTGCCATTCACTATCGCCATCACCATCGCTTCGCACCAGCGAATTCAACGATGAATCGCCACCCAACCGGCGGTTCATCTCGATCACTTCCTGCTCGTGAACGCCAAGCTTGGTTGCGATCGTTGCGACCTGTTCCGGACGCAAATCGCCCTCGCCAAGCGCTGAAATCTGGCTTTTTGCCTTGCGAAGGTTGAAAAACAACTTCTTTTGGTTCGCAGTTGTCCCCATTTTGACGAGAGACCAAGACCGCAAGATATACTCCTGAATGGCCGCCTTGATCCACCACATGGCGTATGTTGCCAGACGAAACCCTTTCTCAGGTTCAAACCGCTTCACAGCCTGCATAAGGCCCACATTGCCCTCTGAAATGACTTCACCGATCGGAAGTCCGTAACCGCGATAACCCATTGCAATCTTTGCAACTAATCGAAGGTGAGAAGTCACTAAACGATGCGCTGCTTCTGTATCACCGTGGTCACGCCAGCTTTTAGCCAACATAAACTCTTCCTGAGGCTGCAACATTGGGAAGCGCCGTATTTCGGCAAGATAACGCGCTAAACCGCTATCAGATGCAATAATTGGAAGCGATGAACTGCTCATTTCATATTCCTATTTTAGGTTCCCGTCGTCGGCAAACCTCAAAATCTCCGAACCAGGCAGATTTCGTCAGTACCGCATCATCATTCGAACAGTGGCAGAAAGAGGGCAACTTGTATGAAAACTGGACAAATTTCATAGACGAATACGCAGTGAACACGCCGCTGGATTATCTTAACGTCGCAGCATCTCCAAAAGATGCATAAAATCTGGAGGTGGGGGGCTTTCAAAGCGCAAAACTTCACCTGTTCTCGGATGTGCAAAGCCAAGTACGGCAGCATGCAGAGCCTGTCGGCCAAAAAAATCTGCCGCTTCCCGGGCTTCCGGAGCCAATAGGGCAGCTTTCGTTCGAAAGCCGCCGCCATAAATGCCATCTCCGATCAAAGGATGGCCGATATGCGCCATATGCACGCGGATTTGGTGGGTTCGTCCTGTTTCTAGTCGACATGTGACGAGACTTGCCACCGCTTCACCGCTCATTCCTGCAAAGGTCTCACCGGCTTCATAATGGGTAATCGCCTCACGACCTTTGCAATTTTGCACAACTGCCATTTTTTCTCGATTGGAACTGGACCGGTCGATGTTTCCAGATATTGTTCCAGCCGGACGTGGTAATACCCCCCAGATAATGGCCATATACTCGCGTTCAAGAGGGCCTTCACGTCCGTGATCCGCAAATTGAGCGGATAATCCAGCATGGGCCTTGTCGTTTTTCGCAACAACAAGCAATCCAGATGTATCCTTGTCGAGGCGATGCACGATACCCGGTCGCCTGACACCACCGATCCCGGAAAGGCTTGATCCGCAATGGAAAATCAATGCGTTGACCAGAGTTCCTGTTTCATGCCCTGCCGCCGGGTGAACGACCAAACCTGCCGGTTTGTTGATCACCAGAAGATCAATGTCTTCATATAGAACGTTGAGGGGGATTGATTCGCCTTGTGGCTCGGCAGGCGCAGGTTCCGGAATAATGACCAGTATGGGTGTTCCAGAAACCACCGCGCGGCTCGGATCAGTCAGCGGTACGCCATCCGTACTGACCTGTCCTGAAATAATCAGTGTTTTCAGACGCGTACGCGAAATGGCAGGTAATTTTCCAGCCAGAAATTTATCAAGCCTCGCACCACTTTCATCGTCGCCGACAGTAATAAACACGTCTCCGTCATCGGGCAGAAATGCTTCTTCGGTTGCGGTGCCGATCGGGTTTTCTTTCGTTGACGGTAACGCCGGATCAATTTTTGTCATGCTTTGGGATAGCACAACGATTAAGACAGGGGCAGAAAATCTCTCACGATCTCCTCATTCCGATAACCATTGGTTTGACGGGGTGGGCGCGAACGTCTATTGAACCCTCATCCAAGGCAAGATTGCCATTGCGCCCTTCGTCTAGCGGTCTAGGACGTCGCCCTCTCACGGCGAAAACACGGGTTCGATTCCCGTAGGGCGCACCAATGATTTCAATGGGTTAGCAGAAAAATAAATGTGTTAAGCAGTAAGCGTCCAAGGATGGACCAAAGATCAAGATCTTTGACACCCAATCATGCGATCTTTGCTAATGGCCCAGAAGACCCTGTGCAATTCATGCTACTAATCCGACGGCCTGGTTCGCCGAGCAGGTCGGGAACACATTTCCGTGGGGTTTGAGGGCTTGGTGAATGTCGATGACGTTGCGACTGCCATTGACCCGTGGCGGTTTGAGCCTGCGGATCTGAACAGTCTTACCCGGTCGATCTTCGACGTACTGGTCGAGGCCTCGAAAGTGGTCTGCCCCCACAAGGTGGTCCAATTTGAATATTAATGCACGGTTGGCGTTTGGTCTATTTGAATGATCGCTTCGGGTGCACCGACTGCGATAAAGCTAATAATACTTATATCATTGAAATAGCTATATAATTTCTAGTCCTAACAGGAAAACCAATCACTCCTTAGTCACAATTTACGGATCATCGGCGTGTTCGTATAGCAATTTTTTATAGACATTTATAGAAACCAAAGTCGATTATTTCACCGCACCAGCGGTCAATCCCTTTACGATGTACTTTTCGAGGAAAATACCGATCAGAATCAACGGCGCAATGGCAGCTGTTGAAAGCGCTGCCATCGACCACCAGCTGATCCCTTGGGACCCTGTTTGACTGGCCACCATCACCGGCAATGTCTTCGCATTGGTGCTCGTCAGCAGTGCGGCAAAGAAATATTCGTTCCAGCACAGCACGAAGGCGAGGATGAACGCAGCTACCATTCCCGGCAGCGCAATCGGCATCACAATTCTGAAAAACGCGCCCCAGAGGCTACATCCGTCAACCAAGGCCGCCTGCTCCAGCTCGATCGGGATCGTATCAAACTGGTCCCGCATGATCCAGATCACGATCGGCAGAACCGTCAGCGTGTAGATGAGAATAAGCCCGATCACATTGTCCAGCAGCGCCAATTCCTTATAAAGAACTAGAAACGGCATCGCCAGAACCACCGGCGGCAACAGCAGTTGAGATAAAAAGAAAAACGAAATGTCCTTGTTTCGCCAAGGTCCGAATTTGTATTTGAACCGGCTCAGCCCGTAAGCGGCCAAAGAGCCAATAATCACCGCGACGATTGCTCCTCCCGTTGAGACAATCAGGCTATTCTCGAAGCGAAGCAAAAACTCGTCACGAACCGTCGAAATCTCGAAAATGGAATCGGGCGAAAGTCCCAGCGAACGCCACCCTCTCCAGTCCCCCATGAACCGACCGATGAAGGGAACAATATCTCCCTGTGTGACGTTTACCGCCGTCTTGAACGAAGTCGTGACAGTCCAATAAATCGGAAACAAACAGATAAACGCCCAAAACAATAATGTGCCGTAAATCAATAGTCGTCCGCCAATGAAACCCAACCGCTCGAGCGAGGCGATCGAGCGTTGATCAATAGGTTGTGTTCTTGGGGTGCTGGCTTTGGTCACGCCTCATTCTCCCTGCGCATCCAACGCCCAACAAATTTCAATAGAAGCGATACAAATACGATGATGATGATGAGGTAAACCTCCGCGACCATCGTTCCATACCCGACATTCGACCGATCACGATANTCGCGGAAAATGAAACTTGATACAGTATCCGTCGCCCCGCCCGGTCCNCCTGACGTCGTATTGATCACNATGTCAGCAAGTTTGAGCTGGAAAATGATNCTCAACACAATGGCCGTGACGCTCACCGACAGCATCAGCGGAAACGTGATCTGCCAGAAAGATTGCCAAGGNGTCGCGCCATCCACTTTTGCCGCTTCCTGAATTTCCTTGGGCAGTGCCTGCAGTCCTGCCAGCAGCAGGATCATCATGAAGGGCAGCCATACCCACGCATCCAACAGCATGATACTCAGCCGGGCTATCCATGGTGTGGTGAAAAACGCAGGATTATCCCACCCTAAATGACGCATTAATGTCGCCAGTGGGCCGAACCGGAATTCCATAAGAGACTTCCCGATCATCCAGCTCACTGCGACAGGGCTCAGCATGAAGGGCAACAGAAAGGCCACGCGGAAAAATTTTCGGGCGCGAATATCCGCATTCAGAAGCAATGCGAGCCCGAACGCAATCACATACTGAACCAGAACGCCCAGCACATAATAAACCATGTTCAGTAACGCGTTCCAGAAATAAGCATCGTGGATCAGCGTGTAGAAATTTTCGAGACCGTTAAACTTCTGACCTTCGAACGCGCTCAAATTCCAGTCTGTAAAGGCAATATAGATTCCAAAAAATGTCGGAAAAATCACCATTGCAATCGTAAAAAGCAAGGCGGGCAGCAAAAACAGGGCACGATGCCCAGCCTCGCCCCGGATCATTACCTGCCCGGCGCCAAGTGCTGTTGCCCACACAAGAGACGCGTAGAGCGTCGGTCGCCAATTCTCGAAGCCCAGATCAATCACAGCAAACGCGTGGAGGGTCTGCACCAAGACAATTGCGGCAAGGCCGAGCGAGGTCAGAATAATGAGTGCTCTGCCCGCCAATCTGCGGGAGTCCGAGATGGCGTATTGATCCATCCCCATCTGGCTCGCAACTGGAACTGTTCGTGTGGTCTGCATTGAACCCTTAATTCTTGTGCGTATCCGGCAAGGTCGGCGTCCAAATAAAAAATCTCTGGTGGCGTCCTAGACGCCACCAGTCATTATTGTGTTTCAGTTCAAACATGAACTGCTGGCTTAAAGGCCGAGCGAGGCCTTGTAGAGCTTGATCTGTTTTTCACGACCGATTTGGTCCGTAATCTTCTCCCACGCAGCCGCAATCGCGTCCGCACCCGCCTGTGCCGAGGTCTTGCCGGCGTAAATCTTTGCCAACTCGTCTTCAGCCACGCTGTAATACTGGAAGATGCCCGGAATACGCGGCTCGATCGCAGCGTTCGGGTGATTGTAGCTGTCCGCTTCCGACTTCAGATAAGACGAGATGAATGCCTTGTCGTAACCTGCACCAACCCACTCATCAACATTGAAGTGGCTGTTCCGGTAAGGCTGGAAGCCTGACGGATAGGCAGATGCCCAAAGCGAGATGTCCTTGCCGCCGAGATGGGCGGCTGCGGACCACGCGGCCTTCTGCTTCTTCGAGTCGCTGTCGACGCGGGCCATCACGTAAACGCCCCAGCCGATATAGGCCATGTTCGGCGAGAAGTTCGGGCCGGAAGCCAGCTTGTCCCACTTGCCCGTCTTGGCATTGTAGACGTCGTCCGACCCCGGAAGGATCGAGAAGCCGGTAACATCGCCAACCACCGAGGAGTCAGACGTCTTGGCCATNGAGCCGACATCGCCCCACCATGACAGCATCGATCCTGTTCCGGCGAGGAACTGCTGGAATGCAGTCGTACCTGGATCAGCATTGAGCTGGTCTGCTGGCTCTGAAGGCAAGCAATCGACAACGTCCTGAATGGCACGAACCCAAGCCGGATTATTGACACGTGGCTTCATCGTGTCAGCGTCAAACAACCAGGCTTTGTCGTCTGGATGCTTGGCATAGGCCGTTGCACGCGAGCCAAGGAAGTAGAACGCGAACCCGCCCCAGCCCTTGGTCGGATCAAGATAGCCATAAGCATCCTGACCGTTGATCTTCTTGCCCTTGAGGAACTTGGTGACCTCATTGACCTTCTGCCAGGTGGTTGGAACAGCCCACTCGCCCTGATGACCTTCGTCCTTCCAAGCCTTGGCAAGACCTGCATCCGTGAAATAGTCCGTCCGATAGTTGAAGTTGTGGCAGTCGCCGTCGATCGAGATCCGGTAGGTCTTGCCTTCCCAGGTGCCGACAGGCGCCTTGAGATAGCCGACATAGTCATCCATATCGATCTGCTTCTTGACCCAATCAGGCATAGCCGAGGCAAGTCCCTTACCGCAAACGTCACCCTCGAACGGTGCGCCCATTTCGACAATNTCGAAATCAACGGTGCCGGTCGCGATTGATTGCTGCAGTCGCGCATTATANTCCGCTTGCGCAAGGTCGATCCAGTTGATCTTGGCCCCTGTATANGCTTCCCANGGCTTCAGAAGGCCGCGGAACAGTAAATTATGCAGGTTCTGGTTATTAAGACCCATGAACGTCAGTTCAACGCCCTTGAATTCGCCAGCCTTGACGTTCTCCTTGGTCGCACCGAGGCACATCTCGCCAACCTTCTGCCAATCGGCATCTGTTGGTGAACCCTTGCCGACGCCGGGAACTTTCAAAATTGCAGCGCGCAGGCTGTCTGCTGCCATTGCAGGTGTGCTCGTGACCGCGCCAAGCGATCCAGTCACGCTCAGCGCCGCAACGCCGGCAGCGCCCTTCAAAAGCGCACGACGATCCATCACCATCCGGTTGTAAAGTTCAACTTTCATTCAATATCCTCCCATTAGGTTACTTTAATTTTAAGTCTCAGCCCAGTCAGACCCGAGAGCCTGAATGACCCTGATCACCGTCGAACAAAAACGAAGAAAGAGTATGAACCAGCCCTCGAACTTGTCAATTCACTCGCGGGCCAGTTCATTGCACTGTACATCTTTATCCAATTTCGTAAAGCGACAGCATGAGCAGTGTGCTGGCCATTAGCAAACTTAATCACCGCATCAGATCGCTATTGCGCACGTACAATTCACGAAAAATCTTAAACTTATCCTTGTAAAGCGTCGCATATTCCAGTCTTGGGTTGAATTCGTATTCAACTGGATTCCAGTCCCGAATTGCATCAATTTTTACATCCCCAACAGCGTAAGCGGCGAGGAACGCATCGCCGTAGGAAGCACCCACAGTTTTCTGGCGGACAATCTGCGTCTTCCCTGAAATATCTGACGTCGCCTGCGCCCAAACCTTGTTCTTGGTGCCGCCGCCGACTGCAAAAATCAGATGGGGGGTTTCACCTGCTTCATCATGGGTCTGAAAAATATGATGCGTGCCGAAAGCTATTCCTTCGAGCAATGCACGATAAAGATCCCCGCGCCCATGGGTTAGATCGAGCCCGAAAACAACGCCCTTGGCATTTGGATCGTGAATGGGTGTTCTCTCGCCCGAAAAATACGGCAGCATGACGAGACCCTTGGCGCCGGGTGGCGAAAGTGTCGCTTCTTCAACCAACTCTCGGAAAGCGCTCGCAGGGTCCAGTTCGCGCGCCACATTTTCCCTGAACCAATGTGTCAACGTGCCGCTCGTCGCCAGTCCCGACATAAGTGCATGCTGCCCGTCAAATAGCCAAGGCGCATAGCCCAGCCGCTGGTCACGTACCCTTTTCGCGGCGAGCCCAATGATGAAGACGGTCGAACCATACATCATCATCATGTCACCCGCATCAAGAACTCCGACGCTGATCGCTTCCGCAGCGGCATCAGCGGTCCCGCAAATGACGGGCGTTCCGGCAGCCAGTCCTGTCGCTTCAGCCGCTTCCTGAGTGACCGTTCCCGCAATCTCCGTTGTCCACAGCAAGTCGGGAAGCCTGTCGAGATCAATAATATCGCGCGTGAGAGCGTCACTGAAACACCGGTTCTCAACATCGTAAATNGGCCCTGTATTGGCCGCCGTATAATGATCAACGACTAATGCGCCGGTTAGGCGGTAAACAAGATAGGACGTGGACGTCACGATCTTGCGGGTGTTCCGGTAAATATCGGGGCGATTTCGCTTCAGCCAAAGAATTTTTGGCCCAATCGATTGCGACGTCAGCGCGTTGCCGCACTTTTCAAGAATGACATCCTCGCCGATCTCCGCCGCAAGATCGTTGATTTCCTGCACCGCGCGCGTATCCACACCATAGAGCACCGCATTCATCAGCGGTGCGCCCGATTTGTCGAGCGGTAGCATGCACGGGCCGATTGCACTCGTCCCGATCGCCTTGATGTCTCGGGGATTAATGGCGCTGTCTGCGAGCAATTTTTGTGAAATGAAGGTGAAATCATTCCACCAATCTTCAATCGGCCGGTGCTCTGCCCACCCTGCCTGCGGCACAATCATCCGATGGGGCTTGGCAGCGCTGGCGATAATCGCTCCTGCGCTGTCGACCAGAACACCCTTCGACTCGAACGTTCCGATATCAATGCCAAGATAATAGCGCATCAGGTATAATGGTCCCGATCTAGTGTAAACGTCATATCAATGCCTATGATCCCTTTGACCAAGAGATGCGTAAGGCTGGCAAGGTCTCGCGGGTCACACATTTCAAGCGAGGAATGCGTATACCGACACGGAAATCCCAGATCGATACTGGCAATTCCCTCATGCAATAATTGCACATAAGATGAATCCGTGAGCGCTCCGACATGCGCACTCCGTTGAAGCATCAAGCCTTCATTCTTTGCCGTTGCAGCAAATAGGCTCGTTAATGCCGGATGGGGAATAGTTCCGTTCAGCGTGCCGCGGCCATGAAAACTGTAAAGGCTCATTGCTGGTCCGGCACCCAGCCTGACATCGCCCCGCCCTGCCATTTCCGGCGTGTCTGTCGCCAGGATCAAATCCAACTGGATGGCGATTTCGGGTGCCAAAGCGCGCGCCGCCGTCACCGCACCTTGCAAATTGAACTCTTCCTGCACCGCAAATACGAAGTGCGTCGTTGGCTTGTGCTTTTCACTCAGCAGAAGCTCCGCCAAAACAATCATCACGGCGCACCCTGCGCGATCATCCACCGACGTTCCGGCAATTCGGCCATCCGCCAGCGCCATCGCCTTCGGTTCGTAAACAATTGGCGTACCGACATCAATTCCTGCCGCTATAACGCCGTCGGCCGAGGAAAAACCGGCATCGATGGCAATGTCCGCATAGGGAAGGACCTTGTACTTTTCGTCAGGCCCGGTGGCATGATGGCTCTTGTTCGAAATCAGACCGGGGACATCCCGCCCCTCGCCAACGCACATCAAAACCGACTGCGATGCCAATGCCCGTTCGGGAACACCCCCGAGCCGTTCAACCCTGATCAATCCGTTTGTCTCGATCTTGCGGACAATCAGACCCAATTGGTCCATATGCGCAAAGACCATGACGCTCGGCAGACCCGGATCACCTGC